>Ga0209555_10000597_pt1 | contig 30364 bp, 36 predicted proteins | sample SaaInl85LU_5_DNA_FD_184643 | JGI IMG/M metagenome (GOLD analysis project Ga0209555, IMG submission 184643) | Marine microbial communities from expanding oxygen minimum zones in the Saanich Inlet - ESP_85LU_5_DNA (SPAdes) (version 2) | ecosystem: Environmental > Aquatic > Marine > Intertidal... | reverse complement strand
ATATTTGAGTTATAAATACTTATTATCATGAGATGGGTAGAATATTTTAGAAACTTAGCACACAACGTTAAACTTAAATCCAAAGATGAGAAAACTCAGATTGGTGCAATAATTGTTGGTGAAGATAAAGAGATAGTATCAACTGGTTATAACTCGTTCCCAAGAGGTTTAGATGATTCTATTAAATTAAGACAAGAAAGACCAGAAAAGTATTATTGGTTTGAACATGGTGAACGAAATGCAATATATAATGCAGCAAGAATAGGAGTATCAACTAAAGGTTGTACTATGTATCTATCTTGTGGAATTCCATGTGTAGATTGTGCAAGAGGAATTATTAATGCTGGTATCACACGAATCTTTTGTGAAAGAGGTGTTACTACCAAAGGAGACCATTGGGAAGAGAACTATAATAGAAGTTGGGAAATGTTAGAAGAGGCCGGAATTAATATTCAGTTTTATGATGATGAATATGGTGGAATCTAATCTTTCTTAAAAACTAATATTTATATAGAAAGGTATTAGTATAATGGCAGAACCACAATCACCAAACTTTAATCCAACCGAACCTGGTTACACTCCTAATAGTGGCAACACAAATAGCGGTAATACTAGTAGTGGTAATGATACCCCACCTACTCAAAATACACCAATACCAACACCAACTACCGAACCAATTCCAAATGATATAATAGATACCATTGAAGATTTAGATGGCGATGGTTATGTAGAATCAGTTAGACCTGATATTAAATCGGGTAGAGAACAATTCAGAAGTATTAGAGATAGGTTTAGTGAGGATGATGAAGTAGTTATAAAAGAATCGGTAGGTGATTTTGATATAAATGGATTAATCAGATTATATAGAGATTCTTTAATACCAGAAGAAAAATCAGTTGGAACTACTTGGGATAGTAGAAGGGCTAAATATCCACAAATATCAATAGATTTTGATAGATACGATATAGAATCTTCTATAACAGTAATAGATAATCCAGATATCAATTTTGATTTTATACTATGTTTAAAAGATGGAACTGAAGGTATACCTGATTTATACGCAACTAAAAAATTAATGGATATACTTGCAGATGATTATTATAATCAAAAACCTTTTGCTGTAAATTCGGTAATCCAAAAAGAAAATATTGTAGTAGTTGATATAAAACCATTAAAAGAAAAGGTTGAAGCATTACGAGCAAAAGAACTTAGTATTAACTTAAATAGAAATGAGATAGCTGGACAAGTTGAAGTTAGAAAAAACGTATTTGTATATTCTAATTATCAAGTGGGTTCTGGTGGAGTATTAGAAGCAACACCTACTTATGATATAATTGAATTAATTAAATATATAAGTTGGGTTGTAACAAAACCAGCAGCAAATTACGATGATAGATTAATACCTGCTAATACTTTAGGTGATTTCGATGGATACTCACCAGAAGAAGAAAGTGTTCCAGCTGATTCACCATCAGAACAAACCGATACACAAACAACTGATACAGGTGATACTCCACCACCTCCACCTGGTCAATATACACCAATAGGGAGAATGGGAACATCTGCAGGAGAAACTGTATTTAAAGACGGTGATTATTGGGAATGGGATGCTGAGTTTGGTACTTGGATTCTTGATAGAGGTGCAGGTGGAAGAAGAGATTATATAGATTAAAACATTCTCAATTTTACCGAAAAAATCATTTACTTTCATATTTATAATTGTAACAACTTAACATTTATAGGTTATGAAGAAAAAACCACTAGCAAATGTTGAGTGGAGAAAGTACTTCTCTCTCAATAATACCACACTTAATGAGTATTTGTATAACTACGGAGATGACTTTCTTACCCAATCCCTATTTCTTTTAATTGACGCCCATAGAAGAAATGTACCTTCTATTATATTAATTGAATTTTCTAGAATCGATATTGTATCAATAGTAGAAAAAAAGGATTATATGTTGGCGTTACATAGATTACTAAATTTATGTGAACGAATGGAAAAATATGAAATTTGTGCAGAGATTGTTAAATATGAAAAAACAATCAAACCTAAAATTAAAAATCCATCTAAAAAATCGCATAAGATAACAATTATTAATTAAAAAATGGCAGAGAACATTAATAAGGTTCCACCTAAAGGTAAGATTAAATTTAACTTATCCTTATCAGATGAACAAAAGTTAGCAAAAACAGCAATCCTTTATCACCCTTACAATTTTATTCAAGGTAAAGCAGGTTCTGGTAAAACGTTATTAGCAGTACAAATAGCATTAGATATGTTTTTTACTCGGCAAATAAATAAAATAGTTATAACAAGACCAACTGTTTCAAACGAAGATAATGGATTTCTTCCTGGCTCATTGGATGAAAAGATGGAACCTTGGTTAGTACCAATTCGTTCCAATATGAGAAAGGTTTATAACAAACCAGCCATTTTAGAAAAGATGGAACAAGATGAGAAAATTGAATTAGTTTCCCTAACACACTTTAGAGGAAGAACATTTGAAAACTCAATAGTAATAGTCGATGAATATCAAAACCTAACTAAATCACAATTAGGAATGGTATTGGGTAGATTGGGTAAAGGTTCTACTATGATACTTTGTGGAGACCCTCAACAAATTGATTTAAAGTTTTCAAATGATTCAGCTATACACGATGTTCCTAAATTGAAAGATTCAAAATATGTTTACTATACTCATTTGATGGATAACCATAGACATGAGGCATTAGATGAACTACTTAGATTACTAAGTGCATATCAATAAAATTTGTTAAAATTTATTAAAAAAAGTTGGGAAAACATTTGGTAGTCTCAACTTTTTTTTGTATATTAGTGTTGTAATTGAGTGGGAGTGATTCTCCCAAAACGTTAAACCTTAAAACACTAAAACATGAAAACTAAATTTGAATTTTGGCTTGAAAAAGTAAACAACGAAAGAGAAACATATTGGAATAATAATTTCTCATACAAACCATACGAATCATTAGAAATCAGTAAAGGTAGTAAATACCTTAAAATTATGGATGGTACTACCGTGTGGGCATTTGTATCTATGATAGATGGTATGTTAAAAGAATCACCTATTAAAAAAGGAGACTTATTAAAACCTGCTAGTTGGAGAACACCTGCTAAACATAGTAGAGGTAACATTTTTGATGGTACTGATAATTGGTCTTATTATGGACCAGAATACCTAAAATAAGTGATAAAAAGTTTGGTAATGTCAAATAAATTTTGTATATTTACATAGTAAATGAGTGATAATAATAACATAAAAAACAAAAAAGTATTGAAGAAAAAAGTAGTTTACATCGATATGGATGGAGTATTAGTTGATTTCGGAAAAGCAATTGAAGATTGGTTTACTAACCACCCACATTTAAAAGGAAGATACGAAACGTTTCCTGACCACATCCAAGGATTGTTCAGAATTGCACCACCAATGAAAGGTGCTATCGAAGCTGTCAAGAAATTACACGAAAGTGGTAAGTATGAATTATTCATTGCTACTTCTGCTCCTTGGGGTAACCCACAAAGTAATACCGATAAAAGATTTTGGATAGAAGATTACTTCGGTGATATATTTCACAAAAGAATGTTCATCACTCACAGAAAAGATTTGTTGATGGGTGATTATCTTATTGATGATAGAATCAAGAATGGTGCTGGTGAGTTTAGTGGGGAGTTATTGAGATTCGGAGTAGATTGGGAAAACGATAACAAACCAAACGAATATCCAACTTGGGATAGTATATTAGAAAAATTATTATAATGAAAAAATTAGATAGTATAGATTACTTATTGAGATTTGCTCTTGTATTTTATATCCTTATGTTTGTAGGATTAACAAGTTGTACAAAAGAAGATGATATTACTATACCTGATTTTTACACAATGGAATTAGATGGTAGATTGGATACAACCAATGAGGGTTTATATAAATTAGAACTAAATTCATCAGATAACTCTATTCAGACTATTCACACAATAGGTGGAACACTTTTAAATAATGGTGAAGAACCATATCCACAATTAGTTGAATGGGAATCATCTCACAATTGGACTTTAAATGATACAGCATATGTAATTGTTAGAAGAACAATAAATGCATTGGGTAATTGGGTTACAATTGATACTTCATATGTGACTGGATTCAATGGGAGTAGTGTTCCAACTATTAATGAGTTTTCTTATAGTGGAGATGGTGGAGAAATAAATACAGTAATTGCACCAATAGATGAAATGGTAGGTGATACACTTATTGTTAAAGCAAGATTTGAAGATATAGAAGAAACTATTAGAATAGTATTAGAATGAGAAAAGTAAAACTACAAGTTACACCACTAACCGATGAAACTTTTAAAAGACAAGGTTGGTCAAAGCACATTTCAAATGACTATCAAGGAAGTGGTGATTTTATAGAGAATAGAGAAGATGTTGAGGATGGTGATGAATTAGACAAAGCATACTTTTGGACATTACCAATCCCAAAAGAAAGAACTGATAAATATGCACCAAGACTTGTCACTAATTCATCTGATGATGAATCGGAGTTAAAGAATATGGGACTGAAGCCAGACCAATATTTTGTTGAAATACTAGAATTTGATGGATTAGGGTTTTGTACAACCGAAGAAGAGTTGGAAGTATTATATACCTCATTAACATCGAAGTATATAGAAAACTAAAACAAAATGTCAGTTAAACTGACATTATGTCATTTATTATGAATTGGTATAGATTTGGTAATATGTAGATTGTATGTTTAACTTAAAAAAAGAAAAGTATGATTTTTACAATTGATAATTTATTTAACGAACTTGCTCCTTTAAGAAATGAGAAGTTTAGTTGGGATTCAACACTCCCAAACAATCAAGGAAACTATTCCATCACTACATTAGAAGATGGTAAACAAGAACTTATTGTAAGTGTTGTAGGACATAATCCAAAGAATGTAGATGTTGATGTTACTGAAGGTATTATTACAATTAAAGCAATTGCAGAAAAGGTAAATGCAGTAGTTGGTGATGTAAACCTACAATTCAAAGTTGGAAAAGATTTTGATGGAACAACCTCAGATGCATCTATTGAAAATGGTGTGTTAAGAATTGTTATGGACAAAAAAGAAGAACGAAAATCTAAAAAAGTAAAGATTAGATTTTAGTTTTAGTGATGTTAGTTAAAAGAGGGGAGATTGGAAAAAATCTCCCTTTTTTGATTATTTAATATTTATATATACGAATAAAGAATGTTATTATGAAAGCAGAATACAAAGAAAAGGCAGAATCATACTTAGATGGAATTGAAAATTCTAATAAAGTAATTGGTGAAATGTTAGAAGGAAAAAGACCTTCAAATCAAGAAGACGCTTTAAAGTTAACGAAGAAGATTCAAAGGTTATTGGAACTTACTCGAACTTTAATTGGCTAAACCCCCCACATGAAATTTAGAACTTTATTGCTAGGATTATCAGCATTGTTTGTAGCATTCAATGCAGCATTCTTCTCCGTAAGTGGTTTATCTAAACTATTTGCAGGAGCATCTTTATCTGTAATAGTAATGGCTAGTTCATTGGAACTTGCTAAACTTATTACTGCAGGATACCTTTACAACTATTGGGATAAGATAAACAAGTCATTTAGAATCTATCTAAGTGGAGCAGTTCTTATTTTAATCCTTATAACATCATTAGGTATCTACGGATTCTTAACCTCTGCATTTCAAGATACATTCAATCAATTCAGTATAAAAGAAAAACAATTAGCATTCCTACAACAAAAAGAAAAGTTTTGGGGTGATGATGTAATAAGATATGATGAAGAACTTAAAAGAATTAGTGGTAACATTAGTACTCTTTCTAATGCAAAATCTCAATCAATCCAAGTACGAGACACCTCGGTGGTTGGGGGCGTTAGAACAACCATCTCTACTTCCGAACTTAGGATTTCTCAAAAACGTATCGAAGTTGAAGAACAAAATCGTAAAGGTGTTCAAGCGAAAAGAGAAGTAGCAGCAGATTCATTACAATCAATTCAATTAAAAATATTAGATGTTGAATCATCAGAAGGTGTATCATCTGAATTGGGCCCATTAGAATACCTTAGTGGATTATTAGATAAGCCTATGGATGTTATTATCAATTGGTTCATTCTAATTATTATCTTTGTATTCGACCCACTTGCAGTTGCATTAGTAATCGCTTTTAACAACGCAATAAAAGTTGATAGGGGAATTGTTGATAAAGAAAAGATAATTCGTAAGAGAGAGTTATATGATGAAGAGCCCGAAGAAGAAGAGATTGATGATAGTGACGCCGAGGAATGGGATGAAGACCATGCACTTGATTTAGTAATGAATGATATGGTTAAAGATTTAACACCAGAAGATATTTCAAAAATTGTAGAAGAATCTGAAAAGGAATCAGAACCTAACGAAGCTTTAAAAGAAGCTACAAGTTCATATAAAGAATTCATAAATCCCATAGATACTCTAAAAAAAGATACTTCTAGAAGAGGTGTTGATATCGATGGTGATGGTACTATTGATGGATATGATAATACCGGAGATGGTTTGATTGATGAACCAAGACCCGCATCTTCTAAGAGAGCACAATATGTGATGAATGAAAAGCCATTTTATGCTAGACCTAATTTCAATTGGGGTGATAGAAGTAAGTGGATTAATAATCAAAATGCAGTTAACTATTGGTTGACTTATATCAAAAACGAAAAGGATACAAACTATCCTGATAACTTCGATTCAAAAACTTATTAAAATAAATTTGGTTTTTAAATATATTTTTCGTATATTTGTTGTATAACAAATGATAAATCCAACGAAATGAATTTAGGATACGCTTGTATTAACATGACTCTATCGAGTCAAAAACCAAAAGTAACAACAAATCGTTCAATGATTAAAAGAACATTCCAAGAAAGGGGTGTTGAATATGCAACTGAATTGGCATTACAAAATGCTAGAGATTTGTATAGAATCTTAGAATGGAATAATGAGAATGGAATAAAACTATTCAGATTATCTTCCGAAATGTTTCCTTGGGGTTCTGAATATGAGATAGAGAAATCTCCACACTATGCTAGAATCAAAACCATATTGTTAGCATGTGGTAATTATGCAAAGAAAAATGGTATTAGAATCACTTCACATCCTGGCCCATTTAATGTATTAGTTTCACCAAGACCTCATGTTGTTGAAAACACATTTAAGGATTTAGAATTACATGCAAAAATATTTGATTTAATGGGATTGGAAAAGTCTCATTATAATAAAATTAATATACATTGTAATGGGGTGTATGGAGACAAGGAATCTGCAATGAAAAGATTTTGTGAAAACTTTAAAAAATTATCACACTCGGTACGAAGTAGATTGACAGTTGAAAACGATGATAAAGCATCAATGTATTCAGTAAAGGATTTGATGTATCTAAATGAACAAATAGGTATTCCAATTGTATTTGATTATCATCATCATCAATTTTGTACAGGTGGATTAACCGAAGAAGATGCATTGAAGTTAGCAATTACAACTTGGCCTAAAAATATTAAACCAATTGTACATTATTCTGAGTCTAAGAGATTACACGAAGAAAATGTAAAAATTAAAGAACAGGCTCACTCAGATTATATTAACAAACTTCCTAAACTATATGGAATGGATGTTGATGTAATGGTAGAAGCAAAAGCAAAAGAACTTGCCATCTTACCACATATGGGAAAGTTTAATGTATGTGAGTATAGTGGATTGTTAAACACACAAAGTTATTCAGAATGATTATAGATGTAGATATAAAGACTCCTAAGAGAGTAGAAAAGAATTGGGGATATGAATTATGGATTCACAATGATAATGAATATTGCGGTAAGCTATTAGTATTCACAAAAGATAGAAATAGATTTTCAATGCATTACCACTTAAAGAAAAAAGAAAGTTGGTATGTACAAGAGGGAAGATTTCAATTTAATTGGTTGAATGTGGAAGATGGAAAGTTGGAAGGTAAAACATTAGAAAAAGGAGATAGTGTTTTAATCGATAGAGGATTACCTCATCAATTAATTTCATTGGAAGATAACTCAATTGTATTTGAGGTTTCAACTGAACACTTTGATGAAGATAGTTACAGAGTTTATAGAGAAACACCAGAAGATTTATTATGAGTTATATAAAAGTTCACTTACCTGAGAGATACCAATTAAAAGAAAGAATCGAAACTAACAAAAATATGTGGATTCCATTTTACGCAAAACATGGAGCATATATAGGTAGTGCCGAATCGATTGATTATTTAACAAACGAAATAAAAAAATACTATGATAGTAAAGAGAATTGAAAAAACTACCGTTACAACTGAAGAGTTAAACGAATATAAAGAAAAGATATCTAAATTAGAAAACGAATATGCTGTAAATGCATCTGATGTTGGAATGGATAAACGTATTGTTACTATTAAGTTTGGTGGAGAATATGATGAATTAACATTAGTAAACCCAAAAGTTATCGAAACCTCTAAAGAGATGGTTGTTTATTTTGAAAAGGAATTAGATAAAAAGAAAAAGGTTAGAAAAACTGCTAGACATCAATGGTTTAAAATAGATACTGATAACTTAGGTGTAGTAGAATTCTCATCAGATAAAAAAGAATGGAAAGACCAAGAAGAATATATGAATGACTTGGGATTATTTGAATGTATTACTGCTCAGAGATTAATTGATTCTATTGATGGGGTAAGTATAAACTCCCCAATCAGAAGATATAGTGGTCAAATTAAAGCAGAGAAAACACCTGGTAGAAATGAAAGAGTAATGTTACAATCACCTGAAGGAGAAATGGAATTTGTTAAATACAAAAAAGCACAACCTCTTTTAGATAAAGGATATCAATTAGTATAATGGGAATATTATCATATAAATCGGAAGAGCCTACAAATAGAGAGGCAATAAACGTAACGTTTGATGTACCAGATGATATGAATATACATGAATTTAAAATTATGTGTGTTAGAATGGCATCATCAATGGGATATCATCACAACTCAATTAACAAAGCATTTGGTGAGCTAGATTATGAAACACCATCAGATAAAGAATTCAAAGAATTTTTACATTCACTTAACGTAACAACTGGTTCGTTAACTATATAACATATGACAAGACTCTATATATTAGAACAAAAAATTAGAACCTTGGAAATTATATTAGAAACAATAGTTGATGAATTAATTGAAGAGGAGTTAATAGATGAGGTAAGATTTGATAATGCTATTATCAAAAAAATCAAAGAACTAAACATCGAAATACAAAAAGAAAAAGAGGAAGAAGATGAAAACGAAATTACATCATTTCCCTTCTTTGGAAAAAAAGGCGAAGCATAATTTGGAAAGTTGAACTTTTTTTCGTATATTAGTAAAATATAATATCAAAATGGAAGAAATTTATTTATACATAATAATTGGAGTTCTAGTAATATCCAATATATTTTTTATTATCAGAGGAACTCAATTGGTTAGACAAATAGAAACAATTGCTAACGATATGGATAATCTAAATGAATTATCCATTGGTACTTTGGAAAATATGATGAAGGAGATGAAAGAAATCGACATCAGAGGTTCGTTTGAATCCGATGATGAAGTTGGTGTGGTTTTCAAAGAGTTAAAAGATATTATTGAAAAATATAAAAATAATTTATAAAATATGCCCAGACCTAGAAAAAAGAAGTCAAAAATATATTTCGGTACTCCTGCTCAAGATGCTATCATTGAATACAATGCTAGTACTGACCCAAAAGTCAGAAATCAAATATATAAAGAAAGAATACAATTTCCATTTGAAAAGTTAGCAGAAAATATTTTAAATACATTTAAGTTCTCATACTTCGATGTATCTAAAGAGGATGTTAAAAAGGAAGTAGTATCTGTATTGATACAAAAGATTCATATGTATCAACCACTTAAAGGTAGAGCATTTTCTTATTTTTCTATTGTTGCTAAAAATCATTTAATTCTTAGTAATAATGGAAATTATAAAAGATACAAAAAGACTGAACTATTATCTAAGATGCCAGAAACTTGGAATCCTGAAAATGATTTCTATCACGAGCAAAAAGGAAATGAATTTAATGAATTCAAAGAACTTATGTTAGCATATTGGGATAAGAATCTTACAAAAGTATTTGTAAAGAAACGAGATATTCAAATTGCAGATGCTATATTAGAATTATTTAGAAGAAGTCAGTATATAGAAAATTTCAATAAAAAACACTTATACCTTCTTATCAGAGAAATGACAGATTGTAAAACACATTATATTACAAAAGTAGTTAATGTTATGAAAACTCATCAGAAGCGAATGTTAAATGAATACCTAGACCATGGTGAAATATCTGATAACAATGATGAAGATGAATTCTTTTCTTATTAGTGTATATTTATTCTAAATAGGTTACATTACTTCACACCAACAAAGTTCAAACAGTTATCTCTTCGATAATGTAATTTGAACGATATTTTATAGATTGAATAAGTCCGCAAAAATATGTTTAGGCATAGCAGGTTCTATTATATTCATCTTTTTTATAGTACAAACTTGTATTATATTTAGATGGCTTGAACCTTCTTATCTTTTAGCCGAATTTGGATATGGTTGTATAATTCTATTTATACCACCATTTTCTTATGTCATATATAATTTCATCAAAAGTACAAAACTCAAAGAAAAGAATATTGATTTACAATTAGCAGCAATTGATAAATCAAACTTAGTTGTAATGTTGGATATGGATGGATACATATTAGAAGCCAATTCAAAGTTTTGTAATACGTTTAAGTTTACCGAAAAGGAATTAAAACATAAAGCACATAAGAATATGGTTCCAAAGCAATATGGGAAAAGTTTGGAATATAGAGAGTTTTGGCAGAGATTAAAAAGAGGAGAAAATATAAGTGGTGAATTTGAACGAATAGCAAAGGATGGAACATCTCGTTGGTTATTTGGTAACTATACTCCTATTAAGGGTATAAAGGGTGGTTACGATAAAGTTCTAAAGATAGCAACCGATACAACACTACAACACCTAGCAGAAGTAGAAGTTAATCAGAAAAACTCTTACTTAGAACACGCTGCAAAGATTCTCCGACATGATATGCATAGTGGTATCAACACATATATGCCAAGAGGATTATCATCGTTACAACGAAGATTATCAGAAGAAAAAATCAAAGAATTAAAAATAGGTTCTCCACTACGAATGTTAGAGGAGGGATTAAGACACACTCAGAAAGTATATTCGGGTGTAAAGGAATTTACAAACTTAGTTAAGGAAGATGCACAATTAGATATGAAGGAGTGTAATCTTGCTGAGATACTTAGAAACTACTTATCTTCTACATCTTACATCTCACAAGTTAAGATAGAGAGATTACCAACCACAATGGTAAACGAACCATTATTTTGTACGGCAATAGATAACTTAATCAGAAATGGATTAAAGTATAACGATAGTAGTACAAAGATAATTAGAGTTTATATGGAAAATAATTCAACAATGTGTGTGGAAGATAATGGAAGGGGGATTACTAATGAAGAGTTCATTGAGTTATCCAAACCATATACAAGAAAAGAAGGACAAAAAGAAGGAGGTTCTGGATTGGGATTAAATATTTGTATCGCAATTCTGAATGAACATGGTTTTGGAATAACAGCCGAAAAATTAAATAGCGGCACTAAATTAAGAATTAATTTAAAATGAATGAAATGATTAACTCAATTTTACTGGTGGATGATGAGGATTTATTCCACCTAGTATTCGAAGATGCTTGTAGTATCTTAGATATCACTTTATCTTTGGAAGCACTTAACTCTTCCGATGAAGCTGATAAAAAATTTAAAGAATGGTTTCCTGATAACAATGATGATGATAGACCTGAGTGTGTATTCGTTGATTTAAATATAATCGGTTCATCCTTTGATGGGATTGAGTTGATTCGTAAAATCAATTTCGAATATGGTAATGGTTGTGTAATTGGAATTATATCTTCATCAGATGATAATCAAGAAATTGAAAAAGCAAAAGCTGCAGGTGCTCAATTTTGGATTATTAAATCAGATGATATTGAACCTCGATTAGAGGAGTTCAGAAAAGATTATGATGGATATCTAAACCAAACTGCTCCATTCAAAGTTTATAAGTAACCTATAATGATTGAGGTTACAAAACATACAAGAGATGTTCTTTTAGGTGTTGCTAAAAAGAAAAGAATTTACATAGAAGGAAACTTCTTAAAGATTCTTCAAGCACCTAAAGGTGATACTGAGTTCGAAGAGTATCTAAAACTTTGTAAGGAAAAGGATTCCGAATCAAGAAGAAAAAGATTAAAGGTAACTAAACAAGTTCAACAACAAAATAAAGAACTTGTTAATAAACAAAAAGAAAATGATGGACTGATGGAAGAACTCCAAATAGCATTGGAAGAATCCAATCAGTTAAGAGAGGAAGCTGAAAAAGGTAAGGATAAGGCATTGGAAGATTTGGAAGTAATGCAAAAGAAAACTCAATTCGAATTAATCAGTACAATTGTAAAAGTTGCACTTTATGTAATTGTTGGTGTTGGTGTTCTTACAACTGTTATGTATGGATTGGCACTTATGTCTGGTACTGATACTCAAATCATTGGTTCTACTTGGAGTAATATGTTTGGTATTCTCCTTACTAACGCATTCTCAATCGTTGGTACAATTATGGGTGTAAAATATGCTACTGAAAAAGAATAACGATGAGTCCTCTAATACAAGAACACTTTGGTACAAATACATTCTATGATATTTTAGCACTACCATGTGATAAAGATATTAATCATCCACATCAAATAAAATCCAAAGTAGATTTCAGAAATTTAAAAGATGATTCTAAACAGGCAATATTATCTTTACCAATCGTACAATACACTGGTGATTTTAAAGCAGGTGGGTTGAATAAAAAACAACGATTATATCTAATGAGTAAGATGGATGATATCTTCTTTATAGATACCCTTAAAACAAACTATGCTAAATGTGTAACTCAACTTTTAAACGTACCTGATATAAGTGGTAAGGAAGTTGTTGAGAGAACTACGGAACATAAAAACATACAAAGAATCAAAAAAAGTGAAAGTTATAAAGTAACATTTGATGAAATAGATTACGTTATTGAAATAGCAGAAGAAGAGGAAGAAACCTTTACCAGCATTATGTATGGTAACAACTTCGTAATGGATGTTACTTTGGAACGAGATATATTAGAATTCTTCTACAAGAACAAATAAAATCACTTTTTTGTTTATTGATATTTATATATAAATAATTTTTTATTATGGCAAAGGGTATAGTATCAGGAAACTATGGTGGGGGGACTTCAAAAAAAAGACCAGGAATCCATTCAAAAACTAAAACTTCACGTTCAAAAAACGCTAAGTATTATAAGAAAGCTTACGCTGGGCAGGGTAAGTAAATTCACTTTTTACTTTATTGATATTTATATATTGAACAATATATTAATAAAGTATGTCAGCAGAATTCGAATTATTCCCAGGTAAAAACCTAAGTGGGTTGTTTCAAGATATTTACAACAACCAAATTACTAAAAAGAAAAATATATCAGACCTTATCGCTGAAATGAGAAAGATGGTAAGGCATGCTGGTGATATGGCTGTTGTAGGTCCAATTCTAAAAGATTTAATAGATACATCTGTTCGTAATGATGACCAATTAGTTAAGTTAGCAACCATTGCTCAACGTATAATGTTGGCCAACCAAAAGAATGATGGGGAAGAGGGATTCTTATCAGCCGCTGAAAGAGAACAACTACTTTCCGAAATTGAATCAGTTCAAGACGAAGTTCAACGAATGGATTCTATTGAAAACGATTTGGAAGAAGTAAAACAAAAATTGGAAAAGTAAGATGGGATTAGCTAATGGTAGAATAAGTTCCGTTCAATCGAATCAATCGAGTAATGTTAGAGCATCTCAAGCAACTGAAATTGCTATTGTTTATAGTGTTATATTAGATGATGCCCATCCTCTTATAACCGACGGTGTTATAACTATTTCTGATGTTGGTTCAATTGAATGTAGGTTACTATCATCTATTCAGAATAATGAACTTATTGTTGCTAAGCCTCTTATATCTACTTTAACAAATTTACCTGTAAGAAACCAAAGTGTACGAATAAGTAAAGTTGGTAGTGATTATTTCTATGAACCCCTAAGTAAAGGACTATCACCAAATACTTCGACCGCTGAAAATCTAATATCAAATTTATTCCCAGCAAAAGAAAAGGCCGTTGAAGGTAGTAAATCAAAAAATTATAGTAATTCTCAAAAGACCGGAATTGTTAAATCTTCATCCGAAGGTTCTCAGGATGTAGATGGATTTGGTGATTATTTTTCACTTGAAGAAGGAATTCATAAATTAAAATTATATGAAGGGGATAGTTTAATACAATCTCGATTTGGTCAATCTTTAAGATTTTCCGCATATAATAACGCAAATAATGTATTTTCACCAACAATAACAATCAGAAACTCGGAAGCAGCAATAAATAGGCAAAATGTTGCTAATTCAATCGTTGAAGAAGATATTAACAGAGATGGTACAATTATTCTATTGGGGTCTGGTGAGTACCAAGCCGCATTTCAACCTGGTACTGTTGATGATGGAGGTGGTACTGATTTTGAAACTAAACCAAACTCATTTGAAAATTTTCCATCTGAATTAAAAGGTGACCAACTTATCTTAAATTCTGGAAGGGTTATTCTGTCATCTAAAAATGCTGAAATGATTTTTTATTCAAAAAAGAATTATGGATTTATTTCAGATGGTACATTATCAATTGATAATAAATTTGGTATAGAAGTAAGTGTTGGTGATGATATTAATGTTTTGACAAACGATAGAAATATTAATTTAAATACAGATAATGGTAATATAAATTTAGGAAATGTTGAATTGGAATCATTGGTAAGAGGTGAAACTTTATTAGGTTTGATGGAAGAACTAATCGATGCTATAACTCAACAAATTTATTTAACACCATCCGGTCCATCTGCAACAGGCCCAACAAATGTTGCAACCTTTAATAGTATAAAATCTAAATTAAAGAATTTTTTAAGTGCACTAAACAAAACATCATAAATGTCTTGGTCAATATTTAAAGCAAACATACTACGATATGCAAATAGACCTGAATTAATAGATGATATTGATTTTGTAGCAAGTTTATATGCCAATGAATATGATTCTGCGGTAAAGCGAGGGACTGATTCAATTAACTTAATAGGTATTCAATCTGGTAATAAGAGTATAATGGAAAACTTATTTAAGTTGGCATTAACACAAGGTAGATTAAGTAGTTCATCATCATTTAATTTAATAGGTGAGTTTGGGAAGGGTGTAGTGGCTTATTGGGCAGGTGCGCCAATGAAACCATTCCCAATACCATTAATACCAGCACCAGGTTCAATCCAAAATATAGCAGTTACAAATAATACTGTTATTAACCCTGGTAGTTGGCCTTCTATACCATCACCACCACCCAATAATAACGCATCATTATTTGTTGATATGTTTGTAAACGCAGCAACCTTACACTTATTAAGTGTATCTGGTTTAATATCAACAACATCATTATATCCAGGTGCTCCAACCCCTATTCCGGGTCCTGGTGTTATAGTATGGACTGGATATTCGGTTATTGGATAATTAAAAAACGAAAATACATAAATTAAATATTTATAGGGAGAGTAATACAAAACATAATAAAATGAATACTGATAAATTAGTAAAAGCAATTCAAATTATTGTAAAAGAAGAGATTAAAGCTATTCTACCAACTTTGGTAAAGGAGGGTGTTAAAAAAGAGATGTCTAAGTTATTGAAAGAAAATAAACAACTTAGAGAAACTCTAAAACCAAAACCAGCACAACCAACATTTATGGATGAGCCGGTTATGGAAGTACATACACCTGCTCAACCACAAAGGGTATTGAGTAAGAATCCAATCTTAAATGAGATTTTAAATCAAACACAACCATTTAACGCACCTCAAACTCAAACTTATGCAGGTGCCCCAACTGAAGTATCATCTGGTACAATGAGTTTTAATTCAAACTCAACTCATACATTGGGTGCACAAAGTATAGCAGATAAAATGGGATATGGTGATATGGTGAATGGTGGTAGACCTCAAGGTTTAGGAGTTAGTACGGGTGTTCCAGCCGTGGATAAAGCTTTAAATAGAGATTACAGTGGTTTGTTAAAAGCAATGGATAAAAAGAAAGGTCCTTGGAGGCCTGGAATGGATTAATAGATTATGGCAGTTGAATTGGGCTCAAAGATAGTAAAGGATACCGAATCGTACAATGATTATGCGATTGGATTATCTTTGCCATTACAATTTGGTAATTCAACATTTAATCAAACATTTCAAACATCTGAGCAAGTTAAATCCAATATAAAAAATTTACTCTTAACTAAAAGAGGTGAGAGAGTTTTACAACCTGAATTTGGTAGTGGTTTGCAAGAAATACTATTTGAACAAAGTGTTGATGATTTTGAAATAAAAATTGAAGATACAATCAATGAAACATTAGAAAAATGGTTACCATATGTTTCGGTTGATGAAATTAATATAGATTCATCTAATGAATTAAAAGATAACAATAGAGTAAATGTTTCACTAAAATTCAGAATAGGTGATAATATTGGACTAAACGAATTAACATTTACTGTACAGGGGTAATACGATATGGCTATAACAAAAACAAATAAAAACTTTAAGAATAGGGGTAAGGATATAAAATACCTCAATAAAGATTTTGCTCAATTTAGAGGAAACTTAATTGAGTTTGCTAAAACTTATTTCCCAAAAACATATTCTGATTTTAACGAATCATCGCCAGGTATGATGTTTATTGAAATGGCATCTTATATTGGTGATTCCCTTTCATATTATATTGATGATACTTTAAAAGAATCATTAATGGTTCATGCTGAAGATATTGAGAATGTAATTGCACTTTCACAATATTTGGGTTACCAACCAAAGGTAACATCACCAGCAGTAACAACCCTTTCGGTTTATCAATTAGTTCCGGCTATTGGTACTGGTGTAAATAACACATATGATACTACATACTTTTTAAGAATTAAAGAAGGATTTAAAGTAGAATCTACACTTAATAACATATCATTTATTACAAGAGATGTTGTTGATTTTTCAGATGAAACTGATAGAGAAATAACGGTATATGAAAGAGATAGTGTGAATGGTGAGATTACATTCTATTTAGTAAAAAAATATGTACAAGCTATTTCAGCAGAAGTAAAAACCGCTGAGTTTGATTTTGGTTCATATCAAGCATTCCAAACTATTAACTTAGCTGAGACTGATGTAATTGATATATATGATGTAAGGGATTCAAATGGTAATAAATGGTATGAGGTTCCTTACTTAGGACAGGAGATGGTATTTGTTGATTATCCAAATACCGAAACTAATGACCCAGACCTTTATCAATTTAAACAAAGTGTACCTTACATTTTAAAAACAATAAAAACACCAAAACGATTTACTAAAAAGGTAAATGGTGATAGTACAACTACTATCCAATTTGGTGCTGGTGACCCAACTGCAAATGATGAACAACTAATTCCAAATCTTAAAAATGTTGGATTAGGGTTGCCTAACTCAATTAGTAGATTGGAAGAATCATTTGACCCAACAAACTTTTTGAAAACAAAAACATATGGAACATCTCCAGCCAATACAACTATGACTGTAAAGTATTTAGTTGGTGGCGGTGTTGAATCAAATGTTGGTAAAGGAGAACTTACTAAAATTACAAACATTCAATATGAGGAGGATACTCAATTATTCACATCCACACAATTAGGTGTTTACAATTCAATCAAAAATTCAGTAGCTGTTGATAACGAAGTTACTGCTGCTGGTGGTAGAGGCGGTGATACTATCGAAGAGATAAGACAAAATGCATTAGCAAACTTTGGTTCTCAGAATAGAGCAGTAACTGCTAAAGATTATCAAGTAAGAGTATTATCAATGCCATCCAAATTTGGTGGTGTAGCAAAGGCTTACGCTACGGCAGATGGTACTTTGGATAATAACTCACCATCATCTATTTTAAGTTCACCAAAAGCTCTGCAAGAGTTTACTGATTTAGTAATGGGATTTGTTGAAAAGCCTGATAATGAAGAACCTGATAGAAAATCGGTTCAAACTGAAATTAGAGATTATCTAATTGGTAAAACTTCAAATGATAATGAAAAGAATAACCCATTTGCAATCAATCTTTATTTATTGGGATATGATGCCAATGGAAAGTTAGCTGTACTTAATAGAGCAGTGAAGGAAAACTTAAAAACTTATTTAAATGAATATAAAGTTCTTACTGATGGTGTTAACATATCCGATGGATATATTATTAATATTGGAATCAACTTTGATATTATAACTTATAAGAATTATAATAAAAGTGAAGTTATTGCTGATTGTATTCAAGAATTAAAAGATTATTTTGATATTAACAATTGGACATTTAATAATACAATTAATATAAGTGAATTAGAACTACTTATAGCAAACGTTGAAGGAGTTAGTTCAGTTCCTAAATTGGAAATAGTAAATAAATGTGGTGGTAAATATTCACCAAACGCATATAACGTACCAGCGGCGATTAAAGATAAGATTTTATATCCATCTTTAGACCCATCGGTATTTGAGATTAAATATCCGGATTCGGACATAAAAGGGAGAGCTAGATAATGTATTACTTTTTAACAGCATCAAAAGATGCATCGGTGTACTTACAACAACCTGACCAAAATACTGGATTAGATGAAGTATTAGAGGTAAGTAAGGTATATTATGGTAACATTAAAGATGTATCCAGAGCACTCCTTAAATTTGATATACAGCCACTCTCAGCTAGTATAGCTAGTGGTGATGTAACTTTATCAGAAGCTACATTGATTTTAAAAGAAACTGATTCTGAGGAAGTTCCATTAAGTTTCACTTTAGAGGCATATCCAATCTCACAAAGTTGGGAAATGGGTAAGGGTACTCGATTTGATAATATATCAACTGGTGGTGTAACTTGGAATAATAGAGAAGGTGATACAATTGAACGTTGGTTACAAACGGCAGAATTTTCCGATGTATCTACTGGTTCTTATGCTGGATTGGGTGGTACTTTTTATTACAATGTATTTTCTACGCAAGATTTTGAATATCTTACAACTGATGTCAATATGGATATCAAAGATATTATGGAAGATTGGATAAGTGGTTCAATTGTAAATGATGGTATTATTTTAAAACTACCATTTGCAAATGAATCAGATACATCTGATTATGGTATCTTAAAATTCTTTAGTAAAGAAACGAATACAATACATCAACCGAAAATTAGAATTGGTTGGGATGATACAATATTCACAACTGGTTCTTTAACCGAGCTAACATCAGAAGAAATAAAAGTTGGTATAAGAAACTTTAAGAAAGAATACAAAGTAAATACAACTCCAAAGTTAAGAGTGATAGGTAGAGATTTATATCCATTAAAATCTTTCACATCTACTGCACAATATGGTATAAGTAAATTCTTACCAACAACATCTTATTATCAGATTAAAGATTATCATTCTGATGATGTTATAGTTCCTTACAGTGAATACACAAAATTAAGTTGTGATACTGATGGGAATTATTTTAAACTTAATTTGAGTAATTGGGAAGTTGATAGAGTATATAAAATTGAATTCAAAATTGTAATTGATGGAACACCTCAATTCTTTGATGAGGATTACACATTTAGTGTTATAGGATAATATGAATAATTCGGGACTAAAAAATAATGAATATTTGAGTAAACTGCGTATCAGCGGTTCTTTAGCTATTAAGCAAAAGAACGATGTTGGTATAAACTTATTTGAAGATATTGATTTAGCCGATGGTGTTATTGCTGGTAAATTAGTAAGGCCAAAATACGATAAAAATGAATTAGTAAAATCAGTTGATACTGAAATATTTGAATTAATTCCTCAAAGTGCACCGCAAGGACCTGCTACGGTATTAAGGTCTATATATGAAGAATCATTATTAACGATAGATGATTTAACGGTACAAAACCGATTATTACAAAATGAGGTTACTACATTAAATGGTAGGATTGGTCAATTAGAAACAAATATTGATAGTTTACTTATTCAATTAGATGGTGAAGTATTAAAGGCTAGTGTAGCTGAAAATCAAGCTATTGTAGCTTCGGAAAATGTTGCAGATACTACTATTGATTTACAAAACGCAATTCAAAATGCAACTCAAGAAGCAATTCAAAGAGTATCCCTTACGGCAAGAAATCAATCGTTAAAGCAAGAGATAGATAGTTTAAGAGCACAAATTGGTAAATTGGATGAACAACTATCAGCTGAAAACCAAGCTAGACAAGATATAAATACCGCAGTAGCTGGTGGCGCCGATGTACTTACTGAAAATGTGGTAATTAAAAACTTACAAGAACCATCCGGTACAACAAAAGATATTGATGGGTTTGGTACTGATAAAGATGGATTTAAACAATTTAATGCTGGTAAAACTTGGGAAATTGAAAACTTAGGAACAACTCCAATTAGTATTAGTGTTACTATTGGTGGTGATAAGTGGATAACTGTATCACCTTCAAGTACAACTGTTTCTCCTGGTGGTAAAAGTAAAATAACATTTAATGTTAGTACATCTTTCTTTAATACAAATAAACCAAAATCGCATGGTACATTCTCATTTGCTAAAACATGGGATTACAATGGTACGGTTACATTTAAAACATCCAATGGTGATACCAAAACATTTAATACTCACTTAAAAAAATCACCTAAATAAAATGGCAATTAAGACATTTAAAGAAATAGTAGATAATAAGGGGTATCGAATTAGTTCAAAGGATAGAGCTATTTTCGAACAAGGAAACCTACAATCATTTTTCGGATTTTCTGATAATGATTTTATTGAATTTATTATCTATGATGTAAATGATAATCAATTACCTCAAGGTGATAGTGGTGAATTAGTTAGATATATACAATTATCTACTGAAAATATAAATGATTATATAATGATACCTGAAGGAACATTATTTCAATCATTTAATTTCCCATCTGAATATTTTATTGATGTTGAACGATTATTAAGAGAAGCTGGATATGATAATGGTATTTTTAAAACACAAATATCTTTATTGAATAAACGAGTTGGATTTGAAAACAAATATGAAAAACTTTGGATTAAAGAAATATCACCATCCAGAACTGAAGTAAAATTATTACCACTCAGAAACGAAACATCGGATAAAACTGATTTGTTAAAGAGATTTAATATAATGTTTTCTGGTGCAGATTTTAGAGAGGACTTAATTCAAAATATACCTGAATTTGTTGAAAACATAAAATCATCCATAATTGATTCATATATTAAAACTACATACTCAACTAAATTTTATAATAGATTAGTAAAAGAATTTTCAATTAAAGGATTTGATATTTTAACAACTAAAATGTATAATAAATTTATAGAAGCTGTTAAGTATGAATTTTTGAATAGAGAATCTCGTATTACCAATCCAAACTATGGTAAACCTAAATCAACAAAACCAATTTTACAAATTAATCAAAACCAATTAGGTTTATTATTTGAAAGAATTTTGGTAGATTGCGTTAATTTCTATTTACCTATGAGAGCTATTCAAAGTAAAACTGAATATGATGAAGTTTTGGATAATAGTTTTGATAAGGTTGGTGAGATAATGCAGAGAAAACAAAGTGATGTAGAAATTGCGGCAGATGAACCTATTGTACGAAGAAAAATAGTTAAGCAAGAATTATTAGAGGTAACTGAATTGGAAGTTAAGATAACAAAAGAAATTCCAATTGATGTTCCTATTCCTGTATTTGTGAAAGCTAATCCACCAAAACCACCCAAAACAATACCTAGACCACCTATACCAAAGGTAACTCCACCACCACCACCAATTCCATTCATTCCACCACCACCACCACCAAAGCCACCAAAGCCAATAGTATTGCCTAAACCACCTGTGCCTAGACCTAAACCGATTGAACCGGAACGTACTGAAATTAGAGAAGTACCAATTCCACGTAAACCAGTATTAGAGCCTAAACCACTCCCACGTCCAGCTCCACCACAATTGATAGCTGAACCGTTACCACCGTTACCACGTCCAAAGCCAAAGCCAACGCCGATAATTGTACAACCTCCTAAACCCCAACCAAAACCAATACCAAAGGGTGGAGGTAGTGTTTTATATGACCCACTTGTACCTGATAGTAGACAAAATGGTAGAGTAGTGGGACCAAAACCACCAAGGAAAGAAAGATTATTATAATTATACAATATGGAACTTGAAAACACATATTCACCCGTAGGTAGAAAAGGTAACTATTCATTTGAGACAGTGGATATCGGAGGTACACGCTTTACTTGGAAGCCTAATCAAAATAGATGGGAGATAAGTGGTGGAGCTGCATATGAGGCACTTTCTGGGAATTTTGGTACGGCAAATCCAAATGTAAGGGAAAAATTACCCAGTGGAGAATTCGTTGGAGGGGCATACAATGCACCAGTTGGAGTAACTATTCCTAAAACCATACAAGGTGATGATATTCCATTTACAAATTATTCATATATTATAAAAACAAATGTAAAGGGAGTAACTACATATGTTAACGATGTAGTAACTACATCATCTACTTTAAATTATACACCATCTGATATTCAAAAAACTGGTGATATAAGAATACGTGTTCAAAAAGATGGTTACTCTAATAATGTTGAATATATTATATCAAACCAAAATGTATCTGGTATAGATACATTCAATGAAGTACGAATTAATAATGGTGATTCATATCAGCAAAGATTAGGTGCAAACTTGCGTAGGTTAGTTGTAAAAAAATATGTAAATGGTCAAATTGTTAATTATACTGGTACAAATGGTAATTTATCTGTTTTAGATTTTGAATTAATAAAGAATAAAATAGAAACAACTCCAACGCCACCTACACCAATATTAAATACTCTTATTGTAAATATTAGTGGTACTAATGGTAGTGTTGTTGCAACAAAAAATGGAATTGTTAATGTTAAGATAGTAAAAGGTAAGAATGTTTATACAGATGTTAGTACTACTAAATTTGATATTAGACCTTCTTCAAGCTATCTTATAAAAAGTATAACACAAACTGAACCAGGTAAAAAACCAACAACAATAACAGCTAGACCTCAACAATCGTTAACATTTAATACGGTATTTGATAAAGCAAATTTAGTCGTTGATATTGAAGTTGAAAGAGTATTGGTAAGACCACCATCCCCCCCACCACCTCCACCTGATATATTTACACCACCAACACCACCACCACCTAAGATAACACCAACCCCACTTGGACCTGAACCTAAGATTCAATTATTAGATTCATCGACAAGAACGCATAATATAAATTCAAATACTGGTATTCCAATTGCATTTAAAAAGAATGATGCTGTTAAATCGGTTACTGTATTTGTTGGAACTGAATCATTTGAGTTTAACAATTTGGGAAATGGTGAAGTGGTTGGTATTGTAATACCTCATAAGGCATTTGCAAATATTGGTAGATATGATATTAAAATTATCCCATATTCATTAGATGAGTTGGATGATACGATAACCGAAATTAGAACTGGAAAAACAACAAGAACAGTTGAAAGAGTAACTACGGTACCAGTTCCAAGACCAGTTCCAATTATAACCAATATAATTTCAGACCCTAAACCACCGGTTGTTCCACCACCAATACCAAGACCAGATTTGGTACCAGATATAATACCAATAAAACGTCTTTTACCTGAAGAAAATTTCCTCCAGTCAATAGAACGTGGGTTAAACACAACAAGAACTCCTAATATCTTTACTGACCAACGAGATATAAATGTTAGAGGTATTGGGTTTGATGATGAAGTGAGAATGGAAAACATAAATGGTGTAGCTCAGATTGCAAACACCCAAACAAATGCCCGAATATTAAATCCTGGAGCTTTCTTAGTAAATGGTACTGGTGATTTATCAATACCAGCTGGAAGACTCCCTGGTTCTAGAGTTGTACCAATAGAGGACCCTAGTATTAATACACCAATTGAAACAGGTAGAGGTAATTACACCGCAAATGAACAACTTGCGGCAAGAGCTAGGTTATTAAATCAACAAGCTGGTGGGGGTTCTACAAGAGATATCAAACCAGAAAGTAATACTAATACTAATAGAAGACAATTATAATGGCAAGACCAACTAACACAGGTAAACAGGGAGCTATTTTCACCGATACGGATGGAACTAAATACTTTTGGAGTACAGGTACATCTGATGGTAAGCCAGCTGGTTGGTACACATTAGATGAATTATTTAACAATAAACAACCGGATTTTAGTAATATAAAAATACCTAATTTACCGTCATTAATTACAACACGTCCACCAGTACCAACCAAATCATCTAATTTAATAATGGATGTTCCCGGTAGTTCAATGTCTATTGGTAATTTAGGAGGCGGAATTGGATTACCTAATTATAGTATTGATTTGGGTAAAATAGCTGATTTACCAAAAGATTGGTTAGACCCAAGAACAATCTCCGGCCCATCATTTGGTATGGGTCCTAATGTTGGTACAATACCAACAATAAACTTTACAGACCAAACTAGAGCTGCGGTGTTGGATGCAATAGCACCTAACCTACCCACACGTCCTATAATTACACCACCTGATATAATTGATACTCCAATTACTAAGGATACATTTGTCAAACCAAAAGATTTACAACCAATAAAAATATTACCACCATCGCCACCACCACCACGTCCACCAAAAGTAATTAGAACTGATGGTGGGAGTACTATAAAAACTGAAATAGTAAGTAACAATATTAGTGAAGAAGTAGTTGATGTATTTAAAAACTCAATTTCATTTGTTATTAATGTTGTTGATGATATTTTTGTACCTGTTCCTGATATTAGAGAAATTGAATATCCTGTTGAAGTAAGAGGTGCGGATTTTAAAGGTTTAGATGTTGATTTTGATTTTAGTTGGAATTCTATAAATACAACATTTGTTAGAATTTATATTGGAAATTCCAAAGAGTACATTCAGGAAGGACCAAGAGGTAGTGTTGTATTAAACGTTGAGGATATTATTGATAAGTATATCGGTAAAAGTACCATAACAGATGAAACTGATAAAATTAGAATCAGTATATCTATGGTTCCTTACAATATGTCTGGTAGAGAACCCGTAATTGGTAAGACTGAACGATTTACTGTTTTATTTGATAAGGGGGATAACACAATCCCACGTTCAGTAGCGGTTAATAGAATTGTTGAAGGATTCACAGCTCAGTTTAATTTTGATGTATTTGATACTGGTAAGTTACTTACTCACTTATTACATTTAGGTAATGGTGATAATAAGATTGTAACCACATGGCTTGGGTTAAAAGATGATGGTGAATTTGCGGATACATCGTTAATTCTTAAATTATACGAACCATTACCAACATCGATTCAACCAAACCAACAAACTTGGATATCTAAAATACAAGCCGAACCGATAATTGAAACTATTACTTTAGTTGGTGATAGTGTAGATTACTGTCCACCATTAAAGGGAGCTAATTTTCAATTAGAGCCCGATAACGGAATCGGATACCAAATATATGATGATTTATTAGGAAGTGGTTCTGAAACATCAAATGCATTAATAAACAAATATACAAATGGAATTGGTATTGATACTGAAAATCTAAATATTCAGTATTCATCTGGTTCTACTGGGGAAGTTTTCCTATTTGAAAATTTTGTACACTTTGGTTCTGCTGAAGAAAGAATTAAAAATTTCTATTACAAAGTACAATTATTAGAAACATATGAAACAACTTACGAAGATTTAACTGGTTTTGATGTTATATTAGGTACGATAACTACTGAAGAAGGATTTGAATTAATTGCGGAAGGTAGTACATATGAAGGATTCTCAATAATAGGTGAAGTTCCTAACTTTACAACTGAGACTAGAATTCAAGCTGAAAAGGTATTAGATAAAATTAATGGTGTAATTCAAACTTTTGATGGATTTGAAAAATATCTATATGAATCAAATGATGATTCGGCATATCCAAAAACAAATGGAATCTTAGATACATCAAGTTCATCTACGGTATTAAGTTGGTATAATACATCCATTACATATGGTAATACATTTGATAGAGATAACGTAGATTATTTAGTAAACAATTTACCAGAATACATAAAAGAGGATTATCAGAACGAAGAGTTTATGTTGTTCTTAGATATGATTGGACAGCACTTTGATACTCTTTGGTCATATACTAATTCTCTTTCACAAATTAAAAACCTCAATCAACATTCAACAACTGGATTCTCAAATGATTTAGTTTATCATTTATTGGAATCAATGGGTTGGGAAGGTAAGAAGGCATTTGATTCTCAATACCTATGGGAATATGCATTCGGACAATACAAAGATGGAACTCAAAAATATGATAGAAGTTTAAAATCTGCAAACGAAGAAGTTTGGAGAAGAATTCTCAATAACCTACCATATTTGTTAAAACATAAAGGAACATCACGTTCGTTAAAAGCTGCAATGGCTTGTTATGGTGTACCTCAATCTCTATTAACTATTATGGAGTTTGGTGGACCAACCGACCCAACGGAAAGTGGTACACAATTCTTTACATTTGATGATAGAACAGCGGCCATTAATTTTACAAATAATGGTGAGTATGTTGAAACTACTTGGAAAGTACCAAATGGTGAAACAACTACACCAAATTCAGTTGAATTAAGAGTAAACTTATTAGAGCCTGGTGATTATAATATAGCTAGAGTATTTGGTGAATTTACTGGTACGGATGCTGAATATTGGAGATTATCTGTAACTCAAACAACTGGTTCATATGGATATCTTTCACTACATCTTAGTGGTAGTATCACACAACAAGTTTATGAATTATCAACTAATGAGTTTAACATTTTTAATGAAGAGTACACTCATATTGTAATAAATAGAACTCAATCTGAAACAAACAATACTTTCCAATTATTTGCTAAAGAAGCTGTGGGTAATCGAATTAGAACTGATATTCAATCCGATACTTTAACAATTTCTGGTGAAACGAGTTGGGATACTGGTAGTTTAGTTGGTATTCAAATTGGTTATGAGATGACTGGTTCTATTGATGAATTTAGATTATGGACTAAACCATTAGATGAAAGTGTAATTGAAACACATACATTATTACCTGATGCAACAAACGGAAATTCATATACATCATCTACGGAAGATTTGGTATTTAGATTAGATTTTGAATATCCGAAAGATAGGACTAATGATAATGAAATTATCAATGTAGCAGTATCTGATAAATATGGTGTAAGCGTAGGTACAGCGGTTGGATTCCCATCAGCTAGTGTTTACCCATACCAATACACTACATATGATAGAACTGTAACGGCTAAAGTACCATCGTTAGGATTCAATTCTTCAGATAAGATTAGAATTGAAGAGCAAACTTTAGTTGGTGATTTATCTCACAAAGTTAGAGCTACTAAGAAGGCATTTGATAGAGCACCAATTGATTCATCTCGTTTGGGATTATTCTTTTCACCTGTTAAGGAGTTGAATATGGATATCTTAAAATCGTTTGGTTCATTCAATATAGATGATTATATTGGGGCACCTGATGATGAATATAATGATGAATATACTTCTTTGAAAGATGTAAGAAATTACTATTTCGAACGATTGGATAGAAATATTTATGAGTATATTAATTTGGTAAGACAGATTGATAAATCATTGTTTGATGTACTTACTGATTTAGCACCTGCTAGAGCTAAAGTTTCTAAAGGTTTATTGATAGAACCTCATTTATTGGAACGAAGTAAAGTTAAATGGAACAAACCAACATCCGAGAGAGGTGATTATGATACTATAATTGATGCTGGTACCGATATAACAATTGAATCATCAGCTGACCAATATCTTGCAACATTAGATACCAATCAAGATGTTCAGTTTGGATTTGAATACAATAACTATGATGTTAGTATAGATGTTGAGGATTCTATTGATTTCACAACAAGCTATCCTACATATAATTCATCAATTGAAGTTGAGGATGATATTAATTTAATCGGAACTCCATTGATGTATAATGCTGAAATTGAAGCAACAACTGGTGAAGCATTAATTGAAGCAACAACTGAAGATATATTCGCTACAAAACAAATTGGAATGGATAACGATAGTTTAGATGTGGGTGGATTTGGATTATATGCTGAAGATGGAGTAGGTATTGTTACTAAATTAGATATATTTGGTAATATAACATCATCAAGACAACAAATATATAAAATAAAAGAATCATATGTTGAAAAGGTTAAAGTTCAAACCGAAGGATGGCCAGCAACATCAAATAATGAACAAGTTAAATACGAAATTCAAGAAATAACTAATTATAGGTATAAAATAACCAAATTACCATTTGGTTCAAATGATCCTGTTGTTGGAAACAATATTGTAGAGGTAACTCCATTAAATGGATATTTCCCATCTCATTATAGAACATCTAACAACTTAAATAAAGGATTGGAGTATTCATTCTTTGAAGGTTCCAAACAAACAGCGGCAACAACACCAGATGGATTATCTCCAGTAGAAACATTTACAACTAATCCTAATGTTCTTAGAGTTGCAGATACTGGTAGAGGTTCAGGCGAACCGATACTTGAAGTTAATTAATTAAATTTAAAAAATGTTATATTTATTAGTATATCAAAAGGGATAACAAAAAATTATGGGATATTTAAATAACACATCAATTACAGTCGATGCGATTCTCACCAAAAAAGGTAGACAGAAATTAGCATCAGGTCAGTCTTTGAACATTTCCAAATTCGCATTGGGTGATGATGAGATTGATTACACATTGTACGAACCAGCACATCCAAAGGGAAGTGCTTATTACGATTCGGCAATAATTTCAATTCCAATTCTTGAGGCTAGTCCTGATGAAACACAGGTATTGAAATATAAATTAGTTACATTACCAAAAGGTACAACACAAATTCCAATCGTATCATTGGGTATTGCATCAATCGGAGTTTATCAAAACGAAGGTCAGGTTGCAATGTCTCCAACAACATCTCCCGCTGGGAATGGTGCTGCAGGATATACGGTGGTATTAGCAGACCAAAGAGCTGGTACATTAGCGGTAACGCAAGGTGCAACGGCTAGTGGAACTGTTCCTGTATTCTTAGGGGAGGAAATTACAACTACCGCACAAGTACTTAGTGGTTTATCATTCGCATTTACGCCGAATCCATCACTAACTACTACAATCTCAACAACCATTACAATATATGGTAACGAAACGGGTGGTTCGCAAACTATTCCTGTAACTGTAACATACAAAGCATAAAAGGAAATAAGATATGGCACTAATAAACGACCCAAACATAGCAGCACAAATTGCTGGATTAGCAGCAAATGGAGTAATTGATACCAATGATATAGTATCCCTATTGAACGCAGCATTGCCTGCTGGACAACAATTACAAGCAAGTGCTGGAGTAACTACCGGAATCTATAAAAGATTCGGTGAGTTTGATAAAGTAAACGCTAAAATAGAAGTAGTAACAACTGGATTATGGACTGGTGATGTGGGTTCATTAGCAACGTTATATACATCTTCAGCAGAAGTAGAAACTACAAGTGGTGAATACTACTACAATGTATTTAGTACAAACCCACAAACCGATTCTTCGGCTGTTGTACAATTTGGTGTAGCATATGGACACGTTGATGGTAGTGGTTCTGTAACATTGGAAACTTCTGATGATGCACTACTTGCTTCTAAAGCAACTTACGCACAATATCGTTCAATTCTATTAGACCCAACTGATAATAAATTCTCATTTGAAAATGGAAGTGGTGTAGCTGAGGATTCAAACTCAATTTACGCTATCACATTAAATAGAGCTAGATATAGAGAGAAAATGGATCCGGGTAACTGGTCAATAACTTTAACTGGTGCAAACGGAACTTTCACTTTCATCGATGATAGTGGTAAGAAATTCGGAGATACATTAGGTAAAGCTGGTAGAGTATTTAAAGTAGTAAGTGGTTCACTTAACTTAGGTACTGAAAACGAAGCA
>Ga0209555_10000588_pt1 | contig 30582 bp, 12 predicted proteins | sample SaaInl85LU_5_DNA_FD_184643 | JGI IMG/M metagenome (GOLD analysis project Ga0209555, IMG submission 184643) | Marine microbial communities from expanding oxygen minimum zones in the Saanich Inlet - ESP_85LU_5_DNA (SPAdes) (version 2) | ecosystem: Environmental > Aquatic > Marine > Intertidal... | reverse complement strand
AAGTCGGGAGCGCAAACAGTTTTGGTTGAGTGAATTTGGGCTTAGACATTGTTATGGGGGCGAGTGAAATATAGCATAGAGTGGCTGGAATAATGAAAGTAATTAAAGTATTTGCGAACGGTTGAACGGATAATGATAAATGTCAGAATGTATAAGCTCAGAACTCTCTATTTATTATCGCTCATGGTTGGATTGTGGTCGTCATCGGGCAGTGTAGTAGAGTCTGCGACAGTTCAAGAACGTCTATTCGAAACATCGCCAGAGGCGACCAAGGTGCACGCGTGGTGGCACTGGATTAGCGGAAACATCACGAAAGAGGGCATCACCAAAGATCTTGAGTCGATGAATCAGCAAGGTGTTTCTCAGGTGACCATCCTGAACATCGGCGGTTTTGTTAGTACGAAGCTTCCAGTGCCGAACATTAAATTTAATTCATCAGAATGGTATGACATGTTTCGGCATGCGTTGAATGAAGCTGATCGGCTCGGGATGACAGTCGGTGCGCACAACTGTGGAGGTTGGAGCACTAGTGGCGGCCCATGGATCACACCTGAAAATTCGATGAAAGAATTTGTGTGGAGTAAGACGTCCCTTGTGGGTGGGGGAGACGTTACGGTAAAACTTCCGAAACCGCCATTTGCGGAAAATTACTATAAGGATGCCGCTGTGGTGGCGTTTCCCAATGTGCACAGGGAAAACGAGTATGTGAAAGCAAAGCCCACGGTGACGATTAAGCAATCATCGCTTGAGAGGACCTTGTCGGATGGCAATCCGATGACCAAAACCAGCTTTAACGAAAAGGCATCTATCACCGTTTCTTTTGAAGCGCCGTATGAAACCGACGAAGTGATGATTCTTCCTTACATCGTCTTTTCTTGGGACGCCATAAATACAATTCCGATGACCTTTACGCTGTCGTCTTCGACTGATGGAAAGAAGTTCTCCAAAGTTGAGACATTGGAACTTGTGGGTGCTAATATTCCGCATCGAGTCAAGATACCAAAAACGAAGGCGCGCTATTTTAGACTGACGTCTGTAAAGAATAAGAACAAGTGCTCGCTCGCTGAATTTGAACTCTTGGATCGCGGAGAGCCCTCGACCTATCTGACTGGCGTTCACGGACTCTTGCAGAAGTCGGTGGCGGTGAAGACGAGTAACAATGAGCTCTATGAGCCCTCCGTATCTGGTGCGCAGGCGGCAATCCCTGCCCATCAAATTATCGACCTCACCGAATTCATGAGACCTGACGGCACATTGACTTGGACGGCACCTGCTGGAAACTGGAGTATCGTTCGTTTTGGATATACGTCCACCGGCATGAAAAATAAACCAGCCACGCCTGAAGGAACTGGATTAGAAATTGATAAAATGGATGCGACAGCTGCCCAAATTCATTTTGATGCCTTTACTGGAAAACTACTTAAAACGGCCGGGCCAATGGTCGGAGACATTTTTAAGTTTATTATGATCGATAGCTGGGAGTGCCATTATCAAAATTGGACACATGCTTTTCCGCAAGAATTCAAGGCGCGACGTGGCTACGATATTATACGTTGGATTCCAGTGCTCTGTGGAGAGGTGGTCGAGAGTTCCGAATTGTCAGATGGATTTCTACATGACTTTCGCAAGACCATTGCAGATCTGATTGATCAAAATTATTACAAGGCAGTCAGCGATTTGTGCCATGCGAACAATTTGGAATTACATGCAGAAGTTATTTATGGCGGAGGTAAGTATCCGCCGCTCGATATCTTAAAGTCCAATAGTCATATTGACCTGCCGATGCTTGAGTTTTGGGCGACGCATAATTCGGATACGCGCTTCCAGATCTACAAACCGCGCGCAAAACCGTCGGAAACTCTTTCTGCGTTCTCTTCGCTCGCATACAATAAGCCAGTGATTGGATCCGAAGCTTATACCAGCCGCGCGTATTATTCGGAATCTCCCGCAAGTCTGAAGCGGTTTGGTGATGAGGCGTTCTGCGCGGGAATCAATCAGATGATTCTGCATAGCTATGTTCACCAGCCCATTGAAGATAAGCCTGGGGTGACGCTGCAGCAGTTCGGCGCGCATTTTAACCGCAATAATCCGTGGTGGAATTTGGCTTCGGATTGGATGACTTATCAGGCGCGCGCGCAATATTTGCTGCAAAAGGGAGAGCCAGTCGTGGATTGTATTTTCTTTCTAGGAGATCAGTATCCCCAAGAGCGGAAGTATTCGATTTTAGGAGAGCTGCCTGCCGGTATTCGTGCCAATCCCTGCAATTTTGATATGCTGAAAAATAGGGCATCGATTGTGGATGGAAAACTATCCTTTGGTGGAATGCAGCAATTCGCACTACTGGCTTTGCCTAAACGCGATTCCATGGAGCTTAAAACCCTCAAGCTGCTTAAATCCCTCGTTGAAGATGGTTTAGTTCTCTATGGCCCACACCCCACACGGATGTTGGGTGCCATGGAAATCGCCGATGAGCAGGACGTGTTTGATCAGTTGGTTCATTCGCTATGGGGTGACGATGTCATCAGTAAAACGGGTGATCGCAAAGTTGGAAAAGGACGTGTCATTTGGGGAAAACGGATTTCTGAAGTTATTCATGCACTGGGTATGAAGCCTGACCTCTTTTCTACAACGGCCTCAGAAAAGGAGATTATGTATATCCACAAACGGACGGCTGCCGAAGATATCTATTTTATCTTCAACCAGACTGATGAAGTTTTGAATACGGAGCTCACCTTTCGAGTTGCAGGCAAGCAGCCAGAAATTTGGCAGGCGCAGACCGGTGAAGTGAAAGATCAGCCGATTTATGTGGTTGAAGGCAACCAGACCCGTATTCCCGTCACGTTTAAGCCGAGCGAATCGTTCTTCTTCGTCTTCCGAAACGTCGCCGAAAAACCGCATGTTACCAAGGTAACCAAGGATAATGAATTGCTGTTTCCGCAATCGGGCAAATTGCTTGGGCCGGTTCCGACGGCAAGCTATGTCGAAGAGAATATTTTATTCACATCCGACACTGGTGGGGCCTATACCTTTGAGCTGAGTGACGGATCGAGAATTGAAAAGAATCTGGCGAAGCCCATCGTGATGGACCTCGGTGCGGGCACTACGCAACTTGCCTTTGAGCCGATCTATGATGTGAAGCTACCACCGATTACCTTGAGCCCACTCAAGTCAATCACGGAACTCTATGATCCAGCTATTCAGTATTTTGCGGGAACTTTGAATTACACTCTGACATTTAAGTTAACGAAAGAACAGTTAGGGAATTCTAGAACGGGTCTGATCAATTTCGGTAAATTTGATGCGACCGCAGCGGTTACTCTAAATGGGACATCAATCGGAAACATCTGGGCGCACGATACCGTGATTCCGGTTCGAGCATTGTTACAGGAGCAAAATACATTAGAAGTATCGTTGGCGACGACTTGTAGGAACCGATTGATTGGCGACATCAGAGAGTATGGGGAAATTCAAACTATCTTCACGACGGCACCTACGGTTAGAGGCAAAATGCTCAATGCCAGCATGCCGCTGAAACCCACAGGCTTAATCGGTCCTCTAACGCTGACTTTACACATGGTGGAGTAATCGCGAATGAAACACGGATGGTCTAATGATCGGCAGTGATGTTGTATGCCGAGTGGCCATTGACTACAAGCTAGACAAAGGATTTTATCGCCAGATCGATCCGAATTATGCGAACTGAAGCACTTTGGCCGAAATCGTATCTTTTGGGGGAAGTTTGTTTGTAACTATTTGAAATTAAGAATGTAATTCAAGTATGCGAAAATTATGGATTCTGTGTTGTTGTTGTTGTTTTGGTGTGGCTTCTCTAGCGGCACGTGAGCCTCTAAATATTGTTTTTATTCTGGCTGATGATCTAGGCATTACGGACATTGCTGCCTATGCCAGTCATTATACTGGCAAGCCTGTGGAGGATCTTTACTATGAGACGCCGCACATGGATAGGCTAGTGGGCGAGGGCTTGGCCTTTTCACAGCACTACGCGAACCAACTTTGCTCACCGACTCGAGCCGCGATCATGAGCGGACAATATGCCGCGCGCAACGGCTTCACAACAGCAACGCCGAAAAGGGAGACCTATTATAATCAAGATATGGAAACCCCGGAGGGCTTCTATCCGCACGATGTGCTAGAGCATAAAGATCCAATTAAAGAGCAGCAGGCCTGGATTAACGGGAGAACAAATACTGCGTTGGATCCTGCACTGACGACCCTACCGAAGGTGTTAGCAACCCATCGTTCGGCCTTTATCGGCAAATGGCATCTTGGTGGGCACGGTGCCAAAGGCTTTGGTCCGTTGGATCAGGGCTTCGACGAGGCACCTGCTTGGTTTGATGCGGGTGGCTCGGTCTATTTTAACTGGGCTGGTGGCTGGAATAGCAAGGCACTTCCGTTTCCAGAAATGCCACAAAAAGAATCAGCGATGGGAACGGCTGGTCCGCCGCCGTATGCAGATTATTTGACCGACGATTTAACTGATCGCGCGCTGCGCTTTATCGAAACGGCGGCTGCCGATCAGCGCTCAGGAGCTGACACGCGACCTTTCTTTCTGTATTTCAATCATTTTGCGGTGCACACACCGCTGCAGGCACCGAAAGAGACGATGGCTCATTTTGAAGACAAGCCGCAAAAAGGCACACTGGGTCATGATCAGGCGGTGTATGCGGCGATGGTGAAGCACCTCGACGATTCGGTTGGACGCATTCTCCAGATATTGGAAACTCGGGGCTTGGTCAAAAATACCTTAGTGGTTTTTACTTCCGACAATGGTGGGGTGGAGTATACCAATCCGGCCGCAACCGACAATTTCCCCTTTAAGGGCGGCAAGGCCTGTCTATTTGAAGGGGGAGTGCGCGTGCCACTTGTTTTCTGGATGCCTGGGGAAATCAATGGCGGTGTTTGGTGTGATACCCCGGCTAACTGTATTGACCATTTACCAACGTTGGCAGAGCTGACGGGCAATGCCATTCCTGATGATATTGACGGTATTAGTTTGGTTCCGCTTATCGAAAATCCGAAGGTCGAGACCGAACCGCGCACTTTTTATTGGCACTATCCGTTTAATGTGATCGTGAAGCATCCAGATAACGGCTTGCCATTGACACCGCACTCAGGGCTTAGATCGGGCGATTATAAACTGATCTGGGACTGGCATGGCAAGGTAGAGCTGTTCGATATAGTGAAGGATCCCTACGAGGCCAACGACCTATCAAAAGACATGCCAGATAAGAAGGCGCAGCTAATGCAGCAATTACAGTCGTGGATTAAGGAGAGCGTGGCGGAACGTTATTTGCCGATTTTAAATCCAGAGTATGATGCATCGAAGGATGAGCGTTTGTATCCGTTTATAGATTTGAGTGCGCCAGCTCGCGCCGATAAATGAGGCTATTATTTTTCTCACAAATAAGTCGTTAGGTCGTGGTTTACTTATGAAATTCACTTCAATTTTTAATAAGGAGATGAAAACGAAAAAGTTACTCTGCAGTATGCTCGCATGTGTTATCGCTGGAGTTGTGAGCGCCACTACCGTTGATCCCCTAAAGGAAGGCTTCCGTAGCCCGCCTGATTCTGCAAAGCCACTGACTTGGTGGCATTGGATGAATGGCAATGTTTCTAAAGAAGGGATTACGGCCGATTTGGAAGCGATGGAGCGAGTGGGTATTCACGGCGCTCAACTTTTTAATGTTAATTTGGGACATCCTCCCGGAACCGCGGCCTATTTGAAGGCGGAGTGGTTGGAGCTGTTTAAATTTGCTGCTGAGGAAGCTGAACGTTTGGGGCTAGAGCTTGCGTTTCATAATGGACCCGGTTGGTCGTCGAGTGGTGGCCCGTGGGTGACTCCGGAAATGGCCATGCAGGAGGTCGTCTTTAGCGAGGTGAACCATCAAGGCGGCAAACCGTTTCATGCTCGTTTACCGCAACCGCCAACGAAACTAGATTATTATAGAGATATCGCCGTGTTGGCTTTTCCGACGCCAAAAGTGTCCGAGCGGATCAACTCTCTAGATTATAAAACACTTTCAGGGAAAGTGCGTAATCGTTTGATGCCTGACACAAAAGAAATTCCTGCCGACGCGGTTATTCAGGCGGAAACATTGATTGATCTTACGGAAAAAATTTCAGCTGATGGCATGTTGAAGTGGGACGCGCCTGAAGGCGAATGGACGATCCTGCGGTTAGGACATACACCAACCGGTGCTAAGAATCGACCCGGTGTCGTTGGTGGTCTCGGCTTGGAGTGCGACAAGATGAGTCGCAAGGCTGTGGACGCCTTTTGGCGTCACGGCATTGATCCGATCATTCAAAAACTCGGGCCATTAATTGGCAGCGCGGTGACTAAATGCCATATCGACAGTTATGAGGTCGGCACTGCCAACTGGACCGCTGATTTTGAAAATGAGTTTAAGCGTCTACGTGCTTACGAGTGCGCTCAGTATCTGCCAACATTAGCTGGGTATTATGTAGAAAGCGGAGAAATTACCGAACGATTTTTGTGGGACTTTCGTCGCACGATCGGTGATCTGATGGCTGAGCATTACTACGGTCTTTTTCGTGAGTTATCGCATCAGCATGGTATGATCTTTTCCATGGAGCCGTATTGGGGACCCTTCGATAATATGCAGGTGGGCGCTCATGCCGATGTGGTGATGGCTGAATTTTGGAGTGGCAACTTGACCTTTTTTGATTCTCCAAAATTTGTCGCTTCGATAGCAAAGCTGAATGGTAATCCAGTCGCGGAAGCTGAATCCTTTACCTCGTTTGGAGGCTGGCATGAGCATCCGGCGATGCTGAAAGTTATTGGTGATCAGGTTTGGGCTCAGGGAATCAATCGGTTTGTTTATCATACCTTTGCGCATCAACCTTGGGAGGCGAAGCCGGGCTTAACTTTAGGGCCGTTTGGTCTTGAGTTTAACCGGCACAATACATGGTGGGAGCAAGCGAAGGCCTATTTGGATTATGTGAAACGCGCGCAGTTTTTACTCCAGCAAGGTCAAACGGTTGCAGATGTCTTGGTCTTCGTCGGTGAATCGTCCCCGAATGATACTTTTCTGGTGCCAGGTATCAAAGAGCTTGGTTTCGACTATGATGTTATTGGGCATAATACATTGTCTAGACTGACCGTTCAGGATGGGGATATCCTTACGCCTGCAGGTGATCGCTATTCGATTTTATTACTTCCCGAAACCATTTGGATGCGCCCGGAGACGCTTCGTTTTCTGGCTAAACTCGCCGAAGCGGGCGCTACGATCACGGGTCCTAAACCGACTCGCTCTCCGAGCCTTCAAGGGTATCCGACATGCGATGATCAACTGTCTAAAATGGCAGATGCCTTGTGGGGTGAGGGCATCATCAAACGTGTTCCTATTCTTGAGATGCTTGAACAAGGCGCATTGGCACCTGACTTTGTTGTCGAGAGCGGCTCCAGCGAAAATTTGAGTATGATTCATCGTAAGGCAGGTGACAGCGATATCTACTTCTTAGCCAATTCCAAGACGAACAGTCGCGTCGCGGTGTGCCGTTTTCGAGTTTCTGGCAAGCAACCTGAGTTCTGGGATGCGCATAGTGGAGAAGTTTACGATGCACCGGTTTGGCAGGATAACGGAGATGGCAGCACGACTGTTTCGGTTCAACTCGAATCAGAAGGATCCATTTTTGTTATCTTTCGAAAAGCTCCCGATGCGTCCGATCATATTGTGAATGCCCGCATTGAACTGAACAGTGAGAAGCTGACACCGCTCCCGGATTTGAAAATACTCAAGGCTGAATACGGCACGTTTATACCGGATGGTTTAGTTGATGTGACGGCAGCAGTCGCTAGCCAAGTTCAGAATGGAAAGCTAAGCGTGGAAGCAACCAGGCAACTCTGTGACAGTGATCCGGCTCCAGGATATCACAAAGAGTTACGTGTGGAATATCAGATTGGGAGTCATCGAGCAGTCAAATATGCCAAGGAACGTGAGCTGCTCGAAATTGATGCTGAAGGAAAAGGAGAGCTGGAAATCTTAAAGGCCGTTTTCGGTAAATTTCAAATAGGCAAACAGGGTGTTCCTACGATCTATCAAACGCATGATGTGACGGCGAAAATCAAGTCACTGGTTCACGCAGGAAACTATGAGATCGCAGTGGGTGATAACTTGGTCGACGGCAAGTTCGTTGAGGGCGACCGAACAGCATTACGTATTGTTTACACCTCTGAATCGGAACAATACGCGCAAACGATCCTTAAAGGAAATACGGTAAAGTTACACATGTTGTTACCGGATTCGAAACTGACTGAGCAAGACGGTGCGGTCATTTGGACGACGCCTTATTCTGGAACTTTGACTTATGATATGGCATCCGGTAGCACGAAAAAAGTCGAAGTGGAATCGGTTCCAGATGCGATAGGCTTAAAGGGGGAGTGGGACGTTGAGTTTCCTACAAACTCGGGCACGCCAAAGAAAGAAAGCTTCAACAAGCTGGATTCATGGACGACCTCGCCACACGACGACATTCGCTATTTCTCTGGCACAGCCAGCTACAAGAAACAGTTCGATTTACCAGAAAATTGGGTGCAATCAGATCAATCATTGGAATTGGATTTGGGGCGTGTTCGTGTGATCGCAGAAATCTTGGTGAATGGAGAGAACCTTGGTGTTTTATGGAAAGCACCGTTCCGAATAAATCTGGATGGTCATGTCAAATCAGGCGTCAACCATCTTGAAGTGAGAGTTACCAACTTATGGCCAAACCGTTTGATCGGAGATGAACAACTTCCTAAAGATGTGAAACGTCGTGGTCAAAGTGTGAAGCAATGGCCGGACTGGCTTTCTAATCCGACAGAGCGCCCATCTGGTCGGACGACTTTCCAGGGACATAAGCATTGGAATAAGGATTCAGAGCTGAAAACCTCAGGCCTATTGGGACCGGTAGTGATTCGTCCTTATGTTCATTCGGCCCTCTAGGGCATTCTACGTTTATTCAGAGTCAGGTAGGGGTCGATATCCTTATCGAACCGCCTCAGTATACCAGCGGAGCGTTAGGGATAACGCTCCCTGCTATCTACGACACGTCAACCTAAACGTAGAATGCTCTAATCGCAGCTACTCATTGAAATTCAGATTCGGATGCCGCCTTGTCCTGGATTCAGCCCTCGCTTGCTTTGTAGGCGCTTGGTGAGTATCCTGTTTTTTGTTTAAACAGTCGGGAGAAATAATAGGAAGAAGCGAATCCTGTGCGCTCGGAAATCTCAGCAATCGACAGGTCGGTGTGGCGCAGTAGCTCACTGGCTTTATTGATGCGTATAGAGATCAGATATTGTTGAGGAGATACGCCGGTATGGCTTTTAAACAGGGCTCTAAACCGCGAGTAGCTTAGACCGAGATCTTTGGCCAAGTCCTCCATCTTGATATCTTGCTGGCTATATTGCAGTAGATGATAGCGAACTTGCTGGATTTTGCGGTCGGCTTCTAGATCAGCCGAGTGGTAACTCATTGAGAGCGAACGCACAATGGCCAGCGCTTCGATCGTGCGAGCTGCCATTAACTGTTGGAAACCGGGTGGGGTCTCACGTGTTAGTTCGGCGACTGAAAGGATGAGATTCTTGAGTTCCTGATCATAGCCAATCGAGACCACTGCCTTATCTGTTGAGAAAAATGAACCCATGATACGATCCGCTACATCACCCCCGAATCCAATCCAACTTTCGTCCCAACCAGTTTTTTTCAAAGGTCGGTAGCGATGCCAGACTCTTGGAAAAAGCAAGATGACTTGTCCTGCCTTGACTCGAATCATTCCGGTTTCGGCAGTTTCGAAAACGCCACGACCGCGTGTAATGTAGATGAGTTGATACTCCTGCAATCTACGACCGCTACTCCAAGTCAAATTATACTCATCTGGATGCAGGCCAGGTGGGTAGGGTGAATCGACGGGAACTTCGGTATTCCCCGCGTCTTTAACATGCATACCCCAATGCAACGCATTTGTCTCAAGCGGCAGGTAGTGGGAGAATCTGGATGGATTATTTAAAATGGCAGTCAGAATATGCAAATTATTAATCAGAATGTCTATTTTAAAATAGGTCGAATTTGTATACTTTAACCCTTCCTAAAACGATAAATATTATTATGGATACGAACCCATTTATAGGCGTCCTGTTACACGCGATTGGAGGACTGGCCGCGGCCAGTTTCTACATCCCATATAAACGAGTGAAAGGTTGGGCTTGGGAGGTTTACTGGTTGATCGGTGGATTTTTCAGCTGGATCGTTGCTCCTTGGGCACTGGCGTTGATTATTCTTCCGCAGACCCCGGATATTCTTGCGGCGGCTCCGGCCAAGACCTTGTTTTGGACATGGATTTTTGGTGTCATCTGGGGTGTTGGTGGCCTGACCTTCGGACTGACGATGCGCTATCTCGGAATTGCCCTCGGCTATGCGATTGCTTTGGGCCTATGCGCAGTTTTTGGAACCCTGGTTCCACCTATCTTCAAAGGTGAACTGCTGTCTATTATCGGTAGCGGTTCCGGTCAGATGATTCTTCTGGGCGTGTTCATTTGCCTAGTGGGCATTGCGCTGAGCGGTCGTGCAGGGATCCTCAAGGAAAGGGAGCTGACCGATGAGCAAAAACAGGAAAGTGTTCAGGAGTTTAGTTTTGGGAAAGGCGTCTTGGTGGCTTTGATCGCCGGTGCGCTCAGCGCATCCATGGCTTATGCATTTGCTGCTGGCGCGCCGATTGCCGCGCTATCCATCGAGCATGGATCGCCCACATTGTGGCAAAACCTTCCAGTTCTCATCGTGGCGCTGTTTGGCGGCTTTGTCAGTAACTGCATTTGGTGTGTAGGCTTGGCAGTTAAAAACAAGTCGATCGCGCAATATCTAGGTCAATCAGAGGGTGGGGCATCGGCGCCGAAGGTTCCAGTCATGAACTATCTCTTCTGCGCACTCGCTGGTGTCATCTGGTATTTACAGTTTTTCTTCTACGGCATGGGCTCTACTCAAATGGGGGACTATGACTTCTCCAGCTGGACGCTACACATGGCCTGTATCATTATTTTCAGCACGTTATGGGGCATCGCACTCAAAGAGTGGAAAGGAACGAGCAAGGCTACCCATCTATGGATCGGTCTTGGATTATTGGTTCTGATTATTTCCACCATAGTCATTGGTTACGGTAACACGCTTGGAATGAGCGAAGGGCATTAATTCTACGAACTTAGAATAAGAATATGAAGGCAGGAATTTTTTCAATCGGGCTCGATACTTACTGGGATCAGTTTGACGGGCTACTGGACAACCTGAACGGCTATCATGCCCAAATCCGTGACCGTATTGCGAGTATGGGTGTCGAAGTGATTGATGGGGGAATGGTGGATAATGTAGATAAGGCGGGCGGTGCGGCGTCGTTGTTTAGGCAGCAGGAAGTTGAAGTGATTTTCTTGTTTATCTCCACCTACGCGCTTTCTTCCACAGTTCTTCCGGTAGTGCAGAAGGCCAAGGTGCCGGTGGTGATGCTAAATCTCCAGCCAGTTGCACAGCTGGATTATGAGAAGTTTAATGCGATCGGCGATCGCGGCACGATGACTGGAGTCTGGCTGGAACATTGTCAGTCATGCTCGGTGCCGGAACTCGCCTGTGTTTTTAACCGCACGGGAATCGATTACCATGTTGTGACCGGCTACCTACAGGAAGAGGAAGCTTGGCAGGAAATACAGGATTGGGTGGATGCCGCAAAAGTAGTCGCAGGAATGCGCGAGAACCGAGTCGGTGTTATGGGGCATTACTACTGCGGCATGCTGGATGTGTATAGCGATCTCACACAGCAGTCGGCCGTCTTTGGGAATCATTTCGAACTCTTGGAAATGTGTGAGCTCTCTGAGCTCCGCAATGCGGTGACTGATACCGAGGTGCAGGAAAAAATCGAAGTATTTAATGATGAGTTTGAGATTTCCGAGGAGTGCGAGCCATCCGAACTCGAACGCGCGGCAAAAACTTCGGTAGCGCTGGATAAGTTGGTCGCTAAACACAAGCTCGGTTCCATGGCCTATTATTATGAAGGTGTGGGTGAATACGAAAACATCGTTACGTCGGTCATTGCTGGTAATACCTTGCTGACAGGCCGCAATATACCCGTGGCCGGCGAGTGCGAAGTGAAAAATGTGCAGGCGATGAAGATTATGGATTTGCTCGGTGCTGGCGGTTCGTTCTCTGAGTTTTATCTTTCTGATTTTAAAGACGATGTGGTCTATCTCGGTCACGATGGCCCAGCTCACTTTGCAATCGCCGAAGGCCGCGTCGGTCTGGTGCCGGTGCCAGTGTATCACGGCAAGCCCGGTAAGGGTCTGTCGATTCAAATGACTGTGAAGCACGGTCCGGTTACGATGCTTTCCGTCGTTCAGCGTGGGGATGGATCGGTCTTCCTGCAGGTGGCAGAGGGCGAATCGGTTCCCGGACCGATTCTACAAATCGGCAATACCAACAGCCGCTATAAATTCAGCATTAGTGCCAAGTCCTTTATGAATGATTGGAGCAAAGGCGGCCCTGCGCATCACTGCGCTATTGGGACAGGACACATTGCCGGTAAAATCGAAAAGCTCGCCGAACTGATGGGCATTGAAGTCCGAAAGGTTTGCTAACACTTCATGACAAAAGCTTGCTCCATCCTGAACACGAAATTCGAGACAGAAGAATTATGAAGACGATACTTTTAAGTATTGTCTCGGTTGCTCTGCTTGGGCTGGGAGGGGCTAGGGCGAATCTGACCGCTTCTGACTCATTGCAGGAGAACTTTCAATCGCCGCCGAACTCAGCTAAGCCACACACGTGGTGGCACTGGATGAATGGCTATGTTTCAGCTGAAGGGATCACTAAAGATCTGGAAGCGATGCAGCGAACTGGAATCGGTGGATTTCAGGCCTTTCAGATTGAGCGGCTCATGGATAAGGGGCCGATCAAATATCTGAGTAAGGAATGGCGCGAGCTGATGACGCATACGATTCAAGAGGCAGATCGCCTCGGCTTAGAGGTCTGTTACCATCAAACGGCAGGTTGGTCGAGCAGTGGTGGACCATGGATTACAAACGAATGGACGGTTGATCGACAACACGCTGAGTGGATACGTGAGTTTTATAAGGACTGTGAGAAAGCGGGAGTCGAAACGCTTCCAGATGCAGCAAATTTAGGGATTCACTTCAACTTACGATTTGGCGATGGATGGAAAGCCGTGATCGAGGAGAATTTCGACAAATACAAAGCGATTGCTCGTCTGCAACAGACTGCATCGATGCGTCCTATTAGTTTGAGTGATGATGGAGCGCTTGCCTTCAACGTCGCACTTCCGGCACACACCGTGAAGCCTATCGAATTGAAGATGAAAGACTAGAAGCGATCAGCTGAATATTTAATAATTGATAACGATATTAACAGAAAATGAAGAATACATTGAACTTTAAAAACCGATACGCCTCACGCGTATTGCTCGTCTTAACCTTTTTCCTGTCGTTAAGCTGCTACGGCTCGATTATACCGACGGATCTACGGTGTGAGTATCGAGTGGATCCACTCGGTATCGAAAACACGCAGCCACGATTAAGTTGGAAGCTTGTGGGCGATGAGTCGACACGTGGTCAGCAACAAGTCGCTTATCACGTCCTCGTTGCGAGTAGTCTGGAGAACCTCAATGCCAACCGTGGAGATCTGTGGGACAGTGGCACGACGGAAACTTCAGAGTCCTTTAATCGCATTTACAATGGAGAAGCACTGACGTCAGGGCAGACTTGTTACTGGAAGGTTCGTGTTCGGGGCGCGTCGGGCGAGCTCTCTGAGTGGAGCCAGCATGCGATGTTCTCCATAGGATTGCTCAACCCGGAAGATTGGAAGGGTGAATGGATCCTCAAGGAAGATCAGTTAAAAACCGACCATAACTGGTATCGTAAAAATATTACACTTTCAGGTGAAGCGGATTCAGCTTTTGTTTATTTAGCCTCTCACGGCTACCATGAACTCTATGTGAACGGTAAAAAGATTACAGAGAATGTGCTGAATCCTGTTTCGTCGTATATGAAGAAGCGCATTCCCTATTTAACCTATGATATTTCCGAATATTTAGAGCAGGGTGATAATGTGATTGGAGTTTGGCATGCTGCCGGTTGGGCGCGCTGGAGACGGATTCGTGAATTTCGCAACATACCCTTCGTGTTTAAGGCACAGGTGGAAATCACTGCTGGAGCACAACACTTGTCTTTTGGTTCAGACACGACTTGGAAGTGTAAGAAAAGCCACACCGAATACTATGGCGATTGGGATATCTTACGGTTTGGCGGCGAAACGATCGATGACCGTTTGAAGGAAGACGATTGGAATACCGCGAGTTATGACGACAGTGATTGGATGAATGCAGTCGTCTTTAATACGGCCGGAATGAACGCAAAAATTCCCGAAGGCGACAACATCAGCTTTGCGCTGAACGGCGCTAAAGACCGATCATTGAGGGTCGAGTATCGCGACATCACTGCTGAACTCAGTGCGCAGATGGTGGAGCCTCAGGTTCGCTTTAAGGAAGTGAAGCCCATCGCTGTGAGGGACAATGAAGACGGCACTTATCGAATCGATATGGGTGAAAACTACACCGGCTTTTTCGAGATGAATTTGTATAACGGCGCTGAAGGAGATGTCGTTTCCTTCGAAATCAGTGACCAGATTGGATTGGTCGTAAACTGGAAGCAGAAGAGTCAATATATCTTTGACGAAAGCGGGCAGGGGCATTTCAGCAATCGATTCAACTTAGCCGCTGGCCGCTGGGTGACGGTTTCAGGATTGAGCTACAAGCCTAAGCTCGAGGACATTAAGGGTTACGTGGTCACCAACGACCGAAAGCAGATTAGTGCGTTTGAATCGTCGAGTGAATTGCTAAACCAGATTTACCAGATTAACCTGAACACCTACATTGCGAACACGATGGATGGCATATTAGTCGATTGCCCACACCGTGAACGTCGGGGTTGGGGTGAAGTGACCGTTGCGGCTATGTATGGTGATGCGTTGCCAAACTTTGAGAGCGGTGCCTACATGGAGCAGTATTTTCAGTTTCAACGCGATGCACAGTTAAGAGACGGGCAGATTCGTGCTGTGATCAACGAGGAAGACCGCCCATTCCTAATGTGGAAAGCGAACAGCCCGATTACCGTCTGGGAAACCTACAAGATGACGGGCGATAAGAAGATTCTTCGAGACAACTATGCGTCGATGGAAAGATGGATGGATTGGCTACTTAAAAACTCCAATTATTCGACCGGTGGTGCATTGATCATCGGCGAACAGGGCAAACGCGAGATGCCGGGACTTGGAGACTGGTGCACGCCTAGAGGGAATTTCTGGGATAGCAGCAATTCCCCGAATGCCGCACATTTCAATAATTGCGTTTACGCCTACATGCTTGGGTGTGCGATGAAAACCGCCGAGGCGCTGGGTGAAACCGAAGATGCTAAAGCATATGCTGATCGCCTTAAGGTGCAGCAGCAGGCGACGCATAAACTCTCATACGATCCTAAGACTGGGAAGTATCTGGATGGGAAGCAAGTCGACCAAGCCTTTGCTTTGCTGACAGGGGTCACGCCTCCTGAGGAACGAGAAAAGGTCAGCGCGCAACTCGTGGATAATGTGCTCTATACCTTTCCCTATTACGATACTGGAAGTTCCGGTCAGGCGTTATATACTCGATATTTTATCGAACATGGTGAGCGCATGGATCTAATTTATGAACTCCTTCAAGATACACGCCATCCAAGCTATGGTTACTTTATCAGAGAGGGGAAAACGGCGTGGCCCGAGCGCTGGTCAGCTGTTGGCAACAGTCAGATACACACCTGCTATACCGGTATCGGTGGTTACTTCATTAAAGGCTTTGGTGGCATTCGCCCGGACCCTGAACATTTAGGAATGCGCCATTTTCTGGTTAAACCCGCTCCTGTTGGCGATTTGTCCTATGCAAATACGGAATTCCATTCTCCTTATGGAAAGATTGTCTCGAATTGGAAACGATCGGAAGATTCTGCAAGTTTCCACATCGAAGTGCCTGCGAATAGTTCGGCAACTGTCTATATTCCAGCCGTCGGCAAAGAACATGTTAAGGAAGGCGCTCTTTCTGCTGAACAGGCCGAGGGCGTTCGCTACGTCGGGACTGAGCAAAGTGAGGCCGTTGGAAACTACGTGATCTATGAAGTCGGCTCAGGTGTTTATCATTTCTCAGTATCTGCAATGCCAGAAGTGAGCTTCCCGGATCCAATCAATCAAGCGGATAACTTGGCGATGATCGCTCGAATGAACGCCTCTTCGATGCATATTGTGACAGAGAAGAACCCCGGTTTCGAGGCATTCAAAGCGAATGATGAGAACCCTGAGACTTCATGGCGTGCAAAGAAAAACAAAGCGCAATGGCTTGAAGCCGAATGGGTGAAGCCTCAAACGTTCAACTCTGTGCAGATCAATGAAGTCGGGGACCACATCACGGGGCATCGGGTTCAAGTTTGGAAAGAGGAGACCTGGCATGATTTAGCAATTGGCGAAGCCTGTGGAAATGCCCGGGCATATACTTTTGAGCCGGTAATCACTACGAAGTGTCGCCTGCTCGTGACTTCATCCACAAACGCACCCGAGATCTCTGAACTGATCATTGCAAATTCCCAGTGACGCTATGATTCATGGCACACTGGCCAGTTGCGAACGGATGAGTGGTATGACGGATTTAGAAGAAAATTAGGTAGTAAATTACATACGAACTTAGATCAATTAGCTGATTAAGGACTCAGGTGCGCCGCAGATTATGCGACTGCTTCGGTCCGTGGGCCGAGTCGAGCTGGCTTAATGCATATATTTCAGCACCATACTTTTATTACGCCTATATCGAAGAGAGTTCTGGGCTAGCCAATTCGAAGACTGAGCTAGCGGCGGCGGAAACTGATTCAACAGTTGCAGCTATTGTATAAGGTCATACCATTCGTTCGGTCGTAGAACTTTACAATTTGAAAACTATATGAAATACACGCTACTAATTACGAGTATTGCTGCTTGTGTGATCGGATGCGTTCCTGAAGGAATTAGTAAACCCGCAGCTAGCCATACCCAACAGCATTTGGATGTCTCCATAGATACGGACAAGTCTATCGGTGTGAATCACCGCTTTTGGACAGTTAGGGTACTCACGCATCAAGATCGATTCACAAACCCCGGCTTTCTCGAGAAGTTTAAGGAAACACATCCATTTTCTGAAACCATTAACTGTGTTCGGGTCTTAGGCGGGCGTACTGATAATTTGAATCAATGGTATCAAGGCATGAACCCCGACGGCACGATCAAAACGGATTTCACTGAGCTGATGCCCAGATTGCGTGCACTCCTAGACGTAGGTTTTAAGCCCGGTATCGTGCTCGACAATGTCCCTCATGCGATGAGTAAGGACAGGGTCATGCATAAATACGGAAATTCGAATGCCCCTGACGACTTCAATGTATGGCATGCTTATATTACAGCCTTTGTAAATGCTCTAGTGGCTGAATTCGGTATGGATGAAGTCCAAACCTGGCGCTACCGCGTCGGCACGGAGCCGGATCTCTTTCCGGGACACTGGGTCGGCACACGTGAACAGTATTACGAACATTATGCAGTAACAGTCGATGCACTTACACGAATTATTCCGAATGCCGATATTGGTCCAGGTAACATTCTCAACCCTGCTAAACCGCCTCCAGGCTCAAAGAGAAAGAAAACAACGATGCAATTGACTGGAGATGGTAAAGGTTGGGGCGTGACTATGATCGATTATTTGGCCAAGGAAAAGCCACATGCTACATTCTTCGCAATTTCACACTACAGCCACGTCAATGAGCCGATACAGCTTGAGGAAAGTGTTCGTAGAGTTCGTGAGCGTTTAGATCTGTTCCCTGAGATCAGTGATATCCCACTTGAAATACATGAGTCTGGTATACTCGCAGATGAAAATAAGCGCCGTATTAATGGCAACGATGGCTCAGAGTGGGGTGCTAGTTGGTATGCGGCGATTGCGGATATTGCATACCGTGAAAATATCCGAGAAATCTACGACTGGGGTTATACAGCAGCCGATGTTCCTACGCCTCGTCAGCTCGTAATCGAGATGCTAGATACCATGGCAGGTGGCGAACGATTAGCGCTTCGAGCAAATGGAGACGGTGTTGGAAAGAGTGGAGTGATTGCGGTTCGGAAGGATACGTCTATCTTTTTACTTCTATACAATCACCAAGCGCCACGTGAATCGAATGTTCAACAGTCGATGACTATCAATCTGCAGGGTGAAGCAATCTTAGCATCTACGCAGTGGGCATGGGATGAGTGGACTGTCGACAAACGGCACGGTGCATGGATTCATGAATTTTATAGGGATTGTGAGGCAGCGGGTGTAAAGTTACTTCCCGATGCGCCGCACTTGGGCATTCATTTTCATCAGCGATATAGTTATGGCTGGAGAGAGGTTCTTAAAGAAAATCTCGGTCAATACCATACGCTCGCTCGTCTGCAAAAAACGTCTACGATGCAGCCAATAAGTTCAACTGATGGCACGCTTATGCTTAATTTCGAACTTCCAGCACACACGGTAAAGCTTATCGAATTGAAAGCTGTAGAGACTCCCGTGGCGCAGGAGAAACAAGAGGCACAGGAGACGCAGTCAAGCTTAGCCAGCCGGATTATGCGACCAAGACTGTAATGGAACTGAGCTATTAGAGTGGGGTGACTCGCTTCACATTATTAGCTTAGTGTGTATACCCGTGATTGGCTTGTTGTGCCTTTATACCCTCAATACAGTCACTGCCAGTATGTTCGCTTTTTTAAGGCTCCTGAGATTCCTGAAATGATAATTCAAATTTCCGATTGATTCGATGAGCACTTGCTGGCACACTGCCAGTCCTATGCCCAAGAAGCCTAATGCTTCCTTGCCTTAACCCTAGGCCCTAAATGATTCTCTACATTAAACAAGCTGGACTGCTCTTGTCTCTGCTCTTGCTTTATTCTATCCAAGTTCAAGCGAGGGCTGCAGATTTCTATACACAAGAGGGTTCTGACCCGACGTTTACGGAGGTTATGGATAGCGGTCAGCTACCGCAGGGAAAAAACTCAGGGACTGGATTTCTAGGTGCTAAAATAAAGATCAACCATGATTTGCTGAAAGACGGCCCGAATGCTCACCGTCCGTTATTAAAGGAAATTAAGATACACACACTCGGTAACAGCACGATTAGTCGAAGGGATTTTCCGAAATGGTCTAGGTGGTATCAAGAAGATGGAAACACACAAATTTTCCGACTTTTTGAGGGCGAAGAAAACGTTCGCAATTCAAGGAAATTAGCTGCTCGAATTGAGGCGTTTAGTCTTTTCAGTTGGGAAGAGGGTGATTGGCAGGAATGGGTCGGCACCTATACAATTATCAAGCCGCATGGTTGTGCCATATTTCAAGCCAAGAATCCAAAGAATGATTGGTCGGTTCAATTGAACATGAGTTCAAAGGGGGACATTAAGATAAATCATCGCAGAGGGCAGGATCAGATCATTGCCAGAGATATGACTGGAAAACCGTTTCATATCCGAATTCGGGATAATGGACTTGAGTATGAAGTCTATTTAAATGGAGAGAAAGTGGGAGCTGGATCGTGGCCACGCCCGACTCATAAAACTAATTTTCGATGGGGGATGTATCTCGGAGCGAGTCCAGTGAAGCATGATGCGATGCTTTTGGTTACCGGAGCTGCGGTAAATCCCACCACCACCGGCGATAGCTACGTTTATACACCTAGTGCGGATTCTGAATCCGAAATTCACATTCCCAGTCGTGTGTGGACAAACGCGGAGGGGAAGACAATAGAAGCGGAGGCTCGCTATGATTCTAATAGTCGAGAGTTTACGCTCAAGGTTGGCGGCAGGTGGGTGGCCTATCACCCCTCGAAGCTTTCGGATTCGGACCAAAAGGAGTTGTTGCGCTATATTGAAGCAGCGCGTTGATGTCGCCTGTAAGTTAATTTTTTTGAGAGATAATACAATCATGAAGCAGTTGCTATTATTATTGATCACGTTCCTTTGGGCATTTCAGGGCTCTGCTCAGATTACGCTCGAGTGCGACTTTACTTCGGCAATGGATCGGCGGGAGCCGATGACTGATCATTGGGATATCAGCAATCGTATTTCCCCGATACGCGGAATGAGTATGCCAGTTAGTGACGAGCCTGCCTTCTGTATCGTTCGTCCATTGGGAGGAAAATCGAAGAATGGTGAGAAGCTTATAGTCGAAGACACCTACAAGTGGGATGGGCGGAAATATGTTTACGATTGGGAACCACTTAAGAAAATCGTAAACAATGTTCTATCAAGAGGGAGGATGCACCAGTTGCTAATCGACAATCCACCTTGGGCCTTTCAGCGAGGAATTGACCTAAAGGGGCAACCTGAAGTTGAGACATACGGTAATGCATGGCCACCGAACGATCCAAATGCATGGTCAGAATATATTCAGGCAATGCTTAAGGAACTCATAAAAACGTATGGCAAAGATGAGATTGAGCAGTGGCGGTTTTGCATCGGCCGTGAAATCGGCACCAAAGGACATTGGCGTGGCACTCCGTTGGAGTTCTTCGAGCACTATAAAAACACCGAAAATGCAATACGCGCGGTGCTGCCTGATGTTGAAGTGGGCACTCACTTTCTGTGGGCTTCGTCAAAGCATTCCTTAGGTCCCGAATTTGTAAAGTGGGCTAAGCAGAATCGAGTGGATTATGATTTTATCGGCGTTTCCTTTTACCCTTTTTATAACCGGATGAATCGTGTCGATTTAGAACATGTGTATAATGTGGATTTCGCACCGATCAAAGACATTCCAGAATGGAACCCCGACGCGACCTTGGAAATTCATGAATTTGCCTTGATCTCGAGCATGAGTAAGAAAGGGAATAGCTTTGATAATGCGCCGAAGGCACATCAGGAGTCATTCACTACCATGCTAGGTAAAATGATGTATGAGCACGATATGGTGGATGTGTTTCGATGGGGCACTGGAGAAAACAAATTAGCGGAGCAGGTCTTCCGTTCGATGGAAGGCAATATCTATTACACTAGCTCAAAAATCGGCGAAGCTACTGGAAAGGGCAATATGGTTGACGCTGTGTTTGCGTTGGATGAGGCCAAGCATCAATACAACATCCTCGCCTATAATTATAATGCGAAGCCAAAAGCGGATGACACAGAATCGCTTACGATTTTCACGACTCTCTTGGTGCCACCAGGCACACTCATTAAATACCGTGATGTGGCACTTGATAATGATAATTTGAGGTGGTCCAATTGGAAGACGCTTCGGACAGAAGCCGTGAGTGGATCCAGTTATTCTAGCTTAAGTTTAACAATTCGCTTGGCTGCCTTTTCGTTTCAAAAAATCGAGCTCTTGGCGGAAGGCCTTGAACTGCTACCGACTGCCGGGATTAAGCGTGTCTTTACTAAACGCGGAACTAATCAAAAAGCTGAATTGGAGTTAATTGATGTTAGAAACGGCCATCTGATTTGTTCTTCGAATGGTCGTCGATTCACCATTCCTATCTCCGAGCTTAGTGATGAAGATGTGGAATTTTTGAAGCAGTGGAAACTAGGAGAGTAGAAGGGGTAAATCGAGGCTGCCTCAAAAATGACTGTTTAGTGGCAGAAAGGCTAACGCTTTGGTCATTCTTGAGACAGCACTTGTTCAGTATTTTAAACTTTCCCGAGGGACTTCATGAGTGAAGTCCCTACGTTTCTCTTATTCTTTAATTTCTATCTCGTCAATAAAGGGTGCCTTCTTGTCCACGGCGGTGAGGCGGATTGTATTGGCACCAGGCTTTATGGTAATTGGAATCGTGGCAGTTCTCCAGTTTTTGCCCCAATTTGCTGAGGGAGTCAGTGAGTGAACCTTTGATTGTCCATTCACATCCAACTCAACTTTCATCGGAGTGCGATCTCCAGGTTTACCGCTGTATCGGATGACTAATTTTACGTCGGCGGTGTCGCCGTCATTTTCGCGATACCATTCTACATAGGCACCCACAGTGTCGATTCTGACATATGCAGATCCGTTGTAGTTTTTACCTTCGGTTGAAATTTTAGCATTACCTAGCTCTGCGTCCTCAGCTTGATCGCCACCGAAATCGGTGTCCAAGCCTCCGCCTTCCCAGAGCAGACCGACGTCGTTCGCGAAGCGTTCTTCCATCATTAATACTTGCTTCCCGTTCTTGGTAACAAGGGCTTTGACAGTGGTGCCTAGGTTAACTTCGAAGCCATCGGTGTAAGGAGTCGATCGGGTCGAGGGACTTGATCCGTCGGTCGTATAGAAAATCTCGAGCGACTTGTTTTCTGGCTTACCGCGCAATGCAATTTGTTGCACGTCGATATGAACTTTATTGGAAACCACGAGTTTCTTGTCACCCAAAATAGCACCCGCAATCAAAGCAATGTCGCCTGATTCTTTCTTTGACTCTATATAGGTCCGCGCAAGACCGAAGAAGGCTGTGCGATCCGTTGTTCCGAAAAAGGGCTCAACATCATTTGGCTTACCGTTATCGAGTGCTTTGATACTCGCAGGTCCCACGAGATCGAACCAGACTCGGTTCTGACCATAGGGATAGAACTCGCCTTTAGCATCGAGAAAGGTGGTGCGGACTTGAACGATGTCTTTACCAGTATCGGCTAGCGGTTCTCCATCTACGGACAATTCAATTTTCGCTGGAGTGCCAGCGGTTCGGATCACTTTTTCGGCGACCTTTTTGCCATTATTGTAGGCAACGGCGACCAATTCGCCAGGCGCCCAGCCGACCATCCACTGGCATTGCATTTCCTGCCACTTGGTGCCGGGCTTTTGTTTACCGAGTGATGTGCCATTGAGGAAGAGCTCAACCTCGTCACAGTTTGAATAGGCCCAAACTGGGATTTCTGTGCCCAGCTCCATGACCGGGTGGGTCCAGTGTGGAAGAATATGCACCATTGGTTCGGTGGTCCATTGGCTTTGGTAGAGGAAGTATAGGTCCTTCTTGAAATTAGCCAAATCGCAGGTGCCTCCAGAGAACAGTTTGAAGGGCCAAGCTCCGCTGGCTAGGCCTGCTTCGCCGAGATAGTCGTGCCCAGTCCAGCGATACATTCCTGCATTGTTTGGGATGTCGCGAATCTGCTCAATCATACGTCGAGCAGGGGAGCGCACGGTGGCATTGTCGTAGCTTGATTTATAGAATTGCTTTCGATTGCTACGTTGAGAGTTATCTGTCCAGTCTACTGTGAAAATCTCTTTTTCAGTTAGGTTGGGGATGTCTACGGCTTCGCGTAACTTGCCATCACGATACCAAGTCTGCGTGCGGTAGTAGCCACGTGTCTGCCAAGTGTGTGTATTTTCAGTGCCGATGAAGACACGATCATTTGGGAGATTGTCGAACCAACCTTTGCCTTCACTGGCGCCATTCACACCGAGTATGTCCATGTATTCAGAGGCCGAGGCTCCTGATGTTACGGGCCGAGTGGGGTCCAGTTCATGGCACTTTGCCACCATCTCTTTTCCAATCTCGCCATGTGTTTCGTTACCGACACTCCAGAGAAATACCGATGGATGATTGCGGTCACGCTTGATCCAATCGGTGAGGTCGCGCTCCCACCATTCATCGAAATCATGTGCCCCGTAGTCATGGCGTGCCTTTCGGTTCCATCCATCGACAAATTCATCCATCACAATCATGCCCATTTCATCACAAATTGCGTAAAATTCTGGTGTGTGCGGATTATGGGCTGCGCGAATCGAGTTGCACCCCATATCCTTCATTTGTTGCACGCGATATCGTAGAATCTTCTCTGGAGCGGCTGCGCCGAGTGCTCCTACATGCTGGTGCTGACAAACACCTCTTAGCTTTATGTTTTCGCCATTGAGCCACATCCCGGAACCTGGCTTCCATTCGATATCACGCACTCCAAATCGTGTTTCGATGTGATGCTGTGTTTCTGAAGCGAGCACCACCTCGCTCACTGCTACATAAAGGTATGGATTGTCTGGCGACCAGAGTGAGGGGTTCTCAATTTCAATTTTTTGCTTTACCGAGTCAGTCTGACCGGCTTCTAAGCTGATGGCAGACTCCTTGACTGCTAAGACCTGCCCCTTTGAATCTAGAATAGTGGTTCTGACTCCACAATTTTCAGTAGTTGAGGAAGTATTGATGACTTCCGTATCAATTGAAACGGTTGAGCCTTTTGTGCGAATCCAGATTCCCGATTTTGGGATATGTATTGCTTCACGCACGTTTATCCAAGTGTTTGCGTAAATTCCGGAACCGGTATACCAGCGAGCTGCGTGTTGTAATTTATTGTCTACTCTTACGGCAAAAGTGATGCGATTGGAGTCGTCAACAATGTCGCTGATATCGTATCCGAAGGAGATCCAGCCATATGGGCGCATACCAAGTTTCTTCCCATTCGCCCATACGGTGCTGTTGCGGAAAATGCCGTCGAACTCTATGGCGACACGCTTGCCTTTCCATTCAGACGGGACATCGATCGTTTTGCGGTACCATGCGATACCCGTAGGCAGATAACCACTGCGATCTGTGCTGGGGTTTTTACGGTCAAATTTCCCTTCGACACTCCAGTCGTGTGGAAGGTCGAGTGTACGCCACGCTGAGTCAGCGTAATCGACTTGCTCAGCTCCTTTTTTATCGGCTTCGATAAATTTCCAGTCCTCATTGAAGAGCACTCGTTGCGCTGAGCACAGGGTGCCTGCCCATAGCATTAAAAAGATAGGCAAGAAACGACTCACTATGCGGCTGGCAATAGATGGTGCGGATCTTTGCGTATGCGGGTGGCAGTGAGTTTTTGTGAGCTCAAGGTTACTTGTTAGATTAAAAATCGAAAGGGTTCGTAGCTTCATAGCAATTGGGAATCGGAATAATGTGAGTTCTGATGCGTAGTGTAGTATTTGACCTTCTCCTTAATGGCAAAAAGAAATCGCATAAAAACATAGGTTTTGGAGGGCGATTGGCGAGGCGGAGTGGTGACACTAAGTTTTGGTTTTAGTGGATCGTTTGATCACCTTGACTTGTCTTGTATGGAACAAAAAAAGACTCGGTGCTGCCACCGAGTCTTTCTAAAAGAGAGGTGCAAGGCAGTTTGCCGAACACCGAAGATTGAAGCGTTTTTATTCGGCTCGAATTTGAACGAACATAGATGGACCTGTCAGTGGTTTATCCCCTGAAAGCGTCACTTCGACTTCTTGTACATCGCCATCGATGATGACGCTTTGGCTCGCAGATGAATCGAGTTGCCAGTCTGATAGATCAGTCGATTTCCAAACTTGATAGTCGTTGCCTGATAGCTCGGGATTTCTTCGTGTGTAACGAAAGGTCCCAGTCGTTGGTTCAGGTGTCTTCGTCATCGGAGCAACGGAACTTGGATTTGAAGGGTCGAGACCAAAGAGATACTCGAACCAAGTACTCAGGCCGTCCAAGTCTGCATCTCCGCTAAGCGATGTGTCGGCCCCCTGTGGGAAGGTAAACGTGCTAAGCCAGGTGTTCACGTCTTGTGGGACACTCGTGGAGTAGGCAATCCGCGGACCATTGTTGCCCGCCGCATCCGCAGAGGTCACGAAATGGCGAAGTAGACCGGATATTGGTGCGTTTGTGCTCAAGCGTAGGAATACATACTCTCCGATCCCGTTACCATTGTCATACTGGGCATTCAGGTAGGTGGTAAGTGCGCTGCTTGCGCTGGAGCTCTTGCTGCCTGTGCCTGTGCTTGAACTTAGGATGTTGGTCTGAATTCTGACGGCATCGGTAGGGTCGGCCGTTCCAGTTTCACCGTAATAGTCACTAGCGAGTAAAGTAGGCGCGCTCCGTTTTCCAAGGCCGTAAAGATCGACTCCTGGTGGGGTCGAGCTAACGCTATCGACGTTGAAGGTGAGCGTGGCAGTTGTGAACGGAGCTGAGGCGGGCCCTAAGTCAGGTAGCTGGAAGACTAGAATCGAAGAGCGATCAACTCCACCACCTCCACCTGAGCGTCCAGGCACCAAGGTGTCGGTGTCTAGGTTTGTAATAACCGCATCCGAGCGGACATCTGCATCTTCTGCAAAGCCATTCATGACGTCAGAGATGGTCGGAATACTGGTAGAACCGTTGGTCACATAAACCACCCAGTCATAGCTGGCGGAAGAGGGTGCCGTTCCCAGGCTTACTGTAGAGCCACCCGTCACTGATGTGACCGAACCGCTTTGAAGTGCGCCGCCGTTACGTGGATCATACCAGCGGACATCAAAGTTACCAGTTGCGCCGCTTAGGTCGAGATTGGTGGTGCCACCGTTCTTCAGATAAACGATGTAATGGCTGCCTGCCTTGCGTAGACACCATGAGTCGGCATTCGAGGACAGGGCGTTTTCATTACTCATGTCCTGGAAGGGGACGTTGTTGTTTTCGAAGAACTGGATCATGAAGCGGCAGTAATCCCAGAAACCATCACGGGATCTGAAATTTTGCAGATTTAAGTCTGATTCGGCGTGCTGATAACCAAAGTAGAATTCCACTCCGGCACCACCGGCCATGACATTACCCCAAAGGGCGTTGATGCGTCCATCGACCCAACTGTTTCCTTCGTCGCCAGCAGGACGAAGAGCGTGTTGCGCATCACCTGGCTCGTCACAAGCGACCACCCAAGGCACACCAGCGCTTGCTGAGTTCTGCACCCAAGTTAAGGTGTCAGGGAAGACGTTTACGAAGTCTGCCTGATTGGTCTGGAGGGATAAGCCCGTTAATTTGGACGCTGCCCCAAGCATTGGTGTGTAGACTGCGCTCTTCGCGAGGGGATAGGTGTGGAGCACCACGTTGTGGCGATAGGGATCGTTGTCGTAAAACCACTGGGCGAAGGCCTTGCGCTGCGTATCATTGTTGGTATTTTCCTCTCCCAAATTCCAGTTCAGTGCAAGGTGGTGACCGTAGCGGGCAACGAGTTCTCGGTAATAGAGTGTTCGTTCTCTACCCAGTTCACCGCTGTCCATGCGATCGTCATTTTCAGTTTCCTGTGTCTTGAAGTGCAAATACATGCCCTGTTGTGTGCCATATTCGAAAACGCGCTCCCACTGTGCCATTTTGGAAATATCGAAGCGATCGTGATACACGCCATTCGCACTCGCCCAACGTCCGTTGTCGGCTACAGCTTCATAGGCCGCCACTGTTGACTTTAGGCGGTGCGGGAAGACGTTGTCGTCATCTCCATCGAGACTGAAAGTCAGGAAGGAGAATACGTTTAGACCTTCTTGAGCGAGGTAGCGGACCGCTCCGAGGATTTCGGTGCCTTTACCACTTTGCCAAGTGAATTGTGATGCGGAAGCCGCGTGATAATCTCCAGCATGAGGACTCCATGATTTACGGAGATTTGGCTGGTTGTTTTGATCGTTTGGCGTGCCATCGAAGTCATCGTATGCGAGGAAGTTCTCAGGTGCGTCGGGTCCAGCCTTGATGAAATACTCGCCTGTCTCCGCGAATTGTAGGTGGTGTTTGCCGACGTATTGAAGCCGTCCTTTACCACGCAGATCGCGTCCGGTCTTGTCAGTCGCGGTGATCTGGAAAGTTCCAGAATCTCCATCGAAGGATCCCGCCGAAGCTCCAGCTCCTGCGACAGTGCTGATCGCTATATCTGATCCGGTGCGGAATGAAACGCTGTAGGTCCATTCACCAATTTCGTCGGGTGCAAAGTGTGCACGCCATACATCTCCGGAATCAGCAGAGCTTTCAGCAGCATTTCCATCCGCAGCAAAGTAGCCCGGCACGGTATAGCTCTTGCCGCTTCCAGCGTGACTAAAGGTTACGTTGAGGCGATAGTCACTGAATGGATTCGTTCCAGCCGTTTCGCTGGTGCTTGGGCCATTCCAGGAGAAGGTAACCTTATGCCACTTTTTCAGCTCGCCAGTGATCGCGGCGCTGCCACCGCCCTCTGGTATTACGTTTACGCTAACCTCATCGTAGGCGGTATTACTTTCATTGTCCGTGGCTGTGAGGCGGAAGATATAGGTGCCTTGGATGAGGCCAGATGCAAACAGGTTGAGCGTGTTTTGTTGGCTCAATGCCGCGGTGTTGGGGCCAGATTGTTGAGTCCAGACTGTTGAAGTTATGGAGCCATTGTCACTGGCGCTACCGGACAGGTTGATCGAGCTGGTGGGCAGGGTGATCGCCTGATCAGGGCCTGCATTGACTGTAGGTAGTCCCAGGTCGGTGTTCACAACGGTAAAGTTGATAGTCAGCGGTGTTCCCGCATCGCCAGCGCCGTTATCCTGGTCATACGGAGTCGCAGTCAGAGTGTGTGCACCATTATTCAGTGCGCCTAGCTTATAATCACCAGCGGTGTCGCCAAACAAGGCCCAGACCGGGATGCTTTCGGTGACGTTTTCTGTGGTGGCACCCGAGAGGGCGATAATCACACTACCGAAATCGGTCGAGGGTGAGGTATTCACACGGATGTTAAAGGAACTTGTTCCAACGGAGGCTTTACTGATCGTTGAGCCATTCGGGATAGGATCGAATCCGGCAACCGGTTGATCGGTATCTGCGTTGATCAGGGTATACGAGGTGACTGCCGCAAAGGTTGTTACCTGAGGGATCACTGTTACAGAGACATCGTCGGTGCCGATGTTACCTTCATCATCGGTGGCGCTCAGGCGGAAGGTGTAAGTGCCTTGCACTAGATTTCCAGCAGAGAGGTTGGTGGTATTTGCACCGGTCAAGCTGGCTGTGTTCGGTCCAGCTTCCTGAGTCCAGAGATAGGAAACGACTGTTCCGTTGTCGATAGCGGTTCCAGTCAAGTCGACTTGGTTTTCAGGAAGGGTGATGGACACATTCGATCCTGCATTGACTTGAGGTGCGTAGACCGGAGTCGTCGTGACGGAGTGCGTCACGGCTAGGTTATCCAAAAATAAGTGATGCCCGCCAGATCCGTCACCGTCACCTCCTGAAAAAGCGAGTAGGAATTGCACGGCTTCACCGGGTTCAAGTGTATGGTCTGCGAGTCCATCCAACGCGATATCGATGTCGTCGTGTGCGCTGTTGCTGTTCGTGCCTCCCACACTAGTAATTGCGTCGTTTGCTGAAGTGAATACGGTTCCTGCGCTTATGCCGCCGCCAGCTTGCACGCTCAAGGCGTAGGTTCTTGCGGCCTTGGGACGGAAGGCATACGCATCAAAATGGAATGCATCCAAGACGATGTCTTCTGCTCCATTATTCGTGATTGTTAGCGTGATTGTTCCGTCAGTTGTTGCGTTTGGTAGTGTTAGGTTTTCGCCATCAACGATAGCCGTGCTTGCAGTAGGCGAACTCGCATTGCTTCCCCATGTGCCGTCGTTACTAGCGCCTCTTTCATCTGTAGTAACCCAATCTTGTTGCGCAGTCGTTGTCGCCGCTGTAGCAGATATATTCGTTGCTGTGACGGAGGCTGTTGGAGTGGTTGCACTATCCCAAGTATCCCAGCCTGCAAGTATTTCAATGACTGGGGGCGGTGGGAAGTAGATGCCGTTCTGAACATCCACAATCTCATTTGTGGTCAATGCGCGCTGATACAGCACCACATCATCAATGCCGCCTGCAAAGTGTTCGTTTACCTTAGTGCCGCTGCCATCATCATCGCCGCCGATTAGAACCGGAATTGATGAACTTTCGTTGTAGTTGATGGTTTGAGGAGCACCTTGGGCGACACCATCGACATACCATTGATAACTATTACCGTCCTTCACCATTGCGTAGTGGTGCCACTCATCGGAGGGAAGATCCGTGTAGTCGTAGCTCTCAATTGAACTGATCGAATCGGTGTTTGCAAATGCTCCCCCATCGGGCTTGAGCTTGATGAATTCAAAATTCTGCTCACCTGTGGCTCCATAGCGATTGCCCACCATGATGGAACCTTTCTGGGTGGTGTCCGTCGAGGGAAGCGTGCTTTTCGCCCACCATGCCCAAGTGAAGTCGTCACTGGAGGAGAGTGCATAACTAAATGGTGTTGAGATGCGATCATCGATGCCATCAAATTGAGCATAGACGCCGCGGGTCGCATCATTTGCCCAAGTGACACCGTTCAGAAGTGCACCTGTGTGACCATAGTCTGAAGCGTCTGTGGCGATAATACCACTGCCTTCATCGAGTTTCCAGTGGGCTACTGGAAAAGTAACATCGCCTAAGCCAGAATTGGGGTCGTTCAGCAGCATGTCTTTGATTTCGACTGGTGTGGAAAATTTGTTTCCTCCGTTATTCGCACCAGTGATCCACCAGTAAATCATTCCGGCGTCAGAGCAGTCGTAATGATTGTCCTGGAAGGCGACGACACCGTCTGCTTCGGCATACTTGAGTTGATCTAAGATCCATACCATGGCGGGGTTGATATGGTTCTCGGCCCAGTCCCAGAGACCGGTGCTGATGAGCACTTTAAGACCGACATTCTGGTCGCCGATTTGGTGTTCGGTAATTCCGAAGTCTAGAATCTGCTGCCAAGTGAAGAAGTCACCACTGTTGTCGTTGGCAGGGTGGTGAGAGATGATGTGAACATG
>Ga0209555_10000587_pt1 | contig 30599 bp, 26 predicted proteins | sample SaaInl85LU_5_DNA_FD_184643 | JGI IMG/M metagenome (GOLD analysis project Ga0209555, IMG submission 184643) | Marine microbial communities from expanding oxygen minimum zones in the Saanich Inlet - ESP_85LU_5_DNA (SPAdes) (version 2) | ecosystem: Environmental > Aquatic > Marine > Intertidal... | reverse complement strand
AAAATATTTTGGTTTTCTAAGTTTAGACCCAGAAACCTATTATGTTTCACAAGTTCCGGTAAGTATTGATGTTTTATCAATCCTTCTTTTAAATATTGGAATCTTAGTTTTATGTTTTTTAATGTTAATAATTCCGTCCATTATTATTACTAAAATTCAGCCTTCAAAATCCATTCGATTTGCTTAATCCTATTCCTGTGATTTATGCTTAACTTCTACACTGAGCCTGTCGAAGTTTGATTGAGTAAAACAGGAATCTCATCAAGGTTATCTTTGAAATATTTTGTTTCTTTGCAGAGTAAAATTAAACCATGCAATACGCCGAAAATATCTTGGGAACTATTGGAAATACTCCATTAGTCAAACTTAATGTACTAACAAAAGAACTACCTTGTTTGGTATTAGGTAAATACGAGACTTTTAATCCTGGAAATTCTGTAAAAGATAGAATGGCCTTAAAAATGATTGAGGATGCTGAGGCAGATGGTCGATTAAAACCAGGAGGAACGATTATTGAAGGAACTTCAGGGAATACAGGAATGGGTTTAGCCTTAGCAGCCATTGTAAAAGGTTACAAATGTATTTTTGTGCTTTCTGATAAACAATCAAAAGAAAAGATGGACATTCTTCGTGCCGTTGGGGCAGAGGTAGTTGTATGTCCAACTAATGTAGAGCCAGACGATCCAAGGTCCTACTATTCAGTTTCAAAAAGACTAGGAAAAGAAACACCAAATTCATGGTATGTAAACCAATATGACAACCCAAGTAACTGTAAAGCACATTTTGAAAGTACTGGACCAGAAATATGGGAACAAACAGCTGGTAAAGTAACTCATTTTGTTGTTGGAGTTGGAACAGGAGGAACGATCTCTGGAGTAGGAAGTTATTTAAAAATGAAAAACCCTAAAGTTAAAATTTGGGGGATAGATACCTATGGTTCTGTATTCAAGAAATACCATGAAACGGGTATTTTTGATGAAAATGAAATTTACCCATATATAACCGAAGGAATTGGAGAAGATATTTTACCAGCAAATGTAAATTTTGGTGTTATAGATGGATTTACCAAAGTAACTGATAAAGATGCTGCGGTATACACACAATTATTAGCGAAGAAAGAGGGAATGTTTTTAGGAAACTCTGCGGGTTCTGCTATTAAAGGATTATTGCAATTAAAAGAGCATTTTACAAAAGATGACGTCGTTGTAGTATTGTTTCATGATCATGGAAGTAGGTATGTTGGTAAAATGTTTAATGATGATTGGATGCGAGAACGTGGTTTCTTAGAAGATGAAATTACTACTGCAGCCGATTTAATTAAAGATCATATAGACAAGCCAATGTTAACAGTGAGAACTGAAGAGTTAGTTTCTCATGCAATTGAAAGAATGAGAGAGTATAAGATTTCTCAAATCCCTGTGGAAGATATCAATGGTTTTGTGGGTTCTGTAGATGAATCTACTTTGTTACACCATTTTATTGAAGATAAAAATATTGCTAAAAAACCAATCAAAGATGTTATGGGAGCAGCCTTTCCAATAGTATCAAAAGAGACATCAATCGATAAGGTTTCAAAGTTGATTACGAAAGATAACCAAGCAGTATTGGTCGATTTAGGAAATGGAAAACATCATATAATCACTAAATACGATATCATTAACGCTATTTAGATTCTAAATATCCAACAAAAGGGAGCCAATTGGCTCCCTTTTGTTCTTTTTAACTACCGCATTTTATATCAATAATACTTTGACTTTTTGCTTGCGTGATTGAATAATAGCAACCAGCTCCATTGTTCTTGGGACCCTATTTAATTTTGTCTTTATACCAAACATTACTAATCTCAGTATCAGTAGATAGATAGATTAGTTCAATTCATTTCTTTAATGAAGTAAGTTCTGTTTTGGGAAAAATTACTTTTTCAGTCAACATTGGAGCTTCATCACATTGTTGTCTAGTATATAGAATATTGTAGGAAAATTCTTTAGTATACCCACATTCTGTAACTCCGTTGGGTTCTTTTTTTACGTTCGATTTTTTAGAATCATTATTATAATTCATATATAAATAAGTAAAAATACTAGCTTCTAAATAATCTGATTCATTGGTTAGATTTTGTATTTTTTTTACATCGGAATCTTTTAAAAGAAAAACTTCTTGTGCTGTTATTAAGCTACTAAACATCATTAAAAATAATCATTGAATTAATTGTTTTCATGTCATTTAGTTTGATTATCAGTATTTTAAAGATAGTTTAATAAAAATAGATAAGATGATTATCTTTAGCTTTTTATAAAAAACCATTCATGAAAAACTTACAATTTATTTTTATTGCCTTACTAATCGTTTCTTGTAAAAGCACTTCAGAAGAAAATAACCCAATGGGTTATTCAGATGAAGTCATAGAAAAAGCAAAAGCAATTCACCAAAGAGTCTTGGTGTTAGATACCCATGTAGATATTAATGTTGCTAATTTTACAGCTGAAAAGAATTATACGCAACAATTAGGAAATCAAGTTAATCTTCCCAAAATGGAAGCAGGAGGTTTAGATGTTGCTTGGTTAATTGTGTACACAGGGCAAGGAGAATTGACTGAAGAAGGTTACGATAAAGCCTACAAAAATGCCATAAGTAAATTTGATGCCATAGAAAAATTAACTTCTGAAATTGCACCCAACAGAATTGGTTTGGCGGTTACTTCTAAAGAGGCTAAGGATATTCATGCATCTGGAAAAAAAGTAGCGATGATTGGTGTTGAAAATGCCTATCCAATTGGAACAGATATTTCTAGAGTAAAAGAATTTTATGATCGAGGAGCAAGATATATGTCATTATCACATAACGGACACAGCCAGTTTTGTGATTCTAATACGGGAGAATTAGACAGTCTTTGGGTAGATAAAGGAGTAAGTGACTTAGGAAAACTAGTGATCAAAGAAATGAATAAATGGGGAATTATGATTGATGTTTCGCATCCATCAAAACAATCCATGAAAGACATGATTGAGCTTTCTAAAGCACCAATTATTGCATCCCATTCATCTGCAAGAGCCATGTGTAATCATAGTAGAAATTTAGATGATGAGCAATTGCAATGGATGAAAGAAAATGGAGGAGTTGTGCAAACAGTTGCATTTGAAACGTATATCAATACTGAAAAAGACAAGGCCTATACGAATGCTTTCAATAAATTGATTCAAGAACTTGGTTCCGAAGATAATTTTGAGGTAAAATCAAGAGGAGAAGTTAGAGAAATGAAAGAAGTTGATAGAGATAATTATAGAAAAAAATATCGAGAATTGTCAATGGCAGCAAATAAAACTATTGATAAAAATAAATTCCCGCCAGTAGATGTTGCTGATTTTGTAAATCATATTGATTATCTAGTTGAAAAGATGGGATTAGATCACGTTGGTATCAGTTCAGATTTTGATGGTGGAGGTGGAGTTTATGGTTGGAATGATGCTTCTCAAACATTAAACGTAACAGCAGAATTGGTAAAAAGAGGTTATACAGAAGTTCAAATAGCACAATTGTGGAGTGGTAATCTATTAAGAGTTTTAGATGAAGTAGCCAACGTTTCAAAACAAATACAGGCTGAAGAATTATAGTTCGTATATAAACATAATAAAAGCAAAAACCATCCGACAAAAGATGGTTTTTTAATTCAATTAATTCAAATAATTTACACAATGAAACAAGGTTGCTTGTTCTAAAAAACATTGTTCAATTTCTGTGCCAAAATTAATTATAATTATGTTTTTATGTTAAATAAATATCATTTTTACAGTTATTTCATGATATATTGAAAATCATTAATAATTTGTTAATCCGAATACCTTATCGTATTGCAGGATTAGCTGAATTAATTAAAAAAATTATCAAATTAACAACCGTTTATTTGGCGTGTTTGTGAGCTTTATAAGAAGAACGAACTAAAGGACCACTTTCTACGTACATGAAGCCCATTTCTAAGCCTAAGGTTTCGTACTTTTTGAATTGATCTGGAGTAATAAACTCTTTTAAAGGTAAATGTTTTTTTGTAGGTTGTAAATATTGACCAATCGTTAATACATCCAATCCAACACCTTGTAGATCTTTCATGGTTTGTATTACTTCTTCTTCAGTTTCACCCAAACCTAGCATTAAACCAGTTTTAGTTCTCATCCCGTTTTCTTTTAGGTATTTTAAAACCCCTAAACTTCGATCATATTTAGCTTGAATACGAACCTCACGAGTCAATCTTCGTACGGTTTCCATATTATGAGAAACGACTTCTGGGTGTACTTCAATAATACGGTCTATTTGTTTTGTGTTTCCTTGAAAATCAGGAATTAATGTTTCTAAAGTTGTGTTTGGATTTGCTCTACGTATGGCATCTACAGTTTCTGCCCAAATAATAGAACCACCATCTTTTAAATCGTCTCTATCTACAGAAGTGATCACCGCATGTTTAATTCCCATGATCTTGATGGATTGCGCTACTTTTTCTGGCTCATCCCATTCTACCGTTTCTGGTCTTCCAGTTTTTACACCACAAAAGCCACAAGAACGCGTACAAATGTTTCCAAGAATCATAAACGTTGCGGTTCCTTCACCCCAACATTCTCCCATATTCGGACAGCTTCCACTAGCACAAATTGTGTTTAATTTATACTTGTCAACCAATCCTCTTAATTCGGTGTATTTTTTACCAACCGGTAATTTTACACGCAACCAATCGGGTTTTTTTACTCTTTCTTTAAGGACAGCAGTATCGTTTGCCATGTATCAATTTGTTTATGATGCAAAGTTACGAAGAAAACAATTAAAAACTCATTAAGAACCAAAGACAAAATCCTACTAAAAAAACAATTCCACAGATACTTAAAATCTTTAAATAGATAGAAGGTTGATGTTCTTTAGGAGTATGTTTTCCTGTGATTAATACGTAATTTAAAATGGCATAAAATGGAGTGGTTAAGAAAGAAAGAATTGTCGCTATTTTAACCATTAAGCCCATATTATCTCTAAAGTATCTAAGTATAATATAGGTACCCAAACCGAGTAGTAAAATCCAAAACCAATAACTGAGTTTTAGTTTTTTAGGGAATAGCAATTCGTTGGCTTTAGACATGGCTCTAGGTGAAGCATCTAAAGTTGTAATGGTAGTGCTAAACATCGTAGTTAACGCAGCAATTGCAATAAACACATAAGCAAAACTTCCTAAGTTTTTGGTGTATAACTCGATTAGTTGTTGGGCAAAAACACCTCCTTTATTAGAAAAACTTTCACCAGAATTATACATCACTAAAGCCCCTAAAACAACAAAACATACTGCTAAAAATAGCGTGCCGATATATCCAACATTAAAATCGAAAATGGCTTGTTTGGGTGTTATTTTTTGATGTGTTGTTTTTTCTTTCTCTAAAGACCAAATAGATTGCCAAATTGATATTTCTAGAGGTGCTGGCATCCATCCTAAAAACGCAATTAAAAAAGTGATTTCTATCGTTCCTTTTGGAATTATTTGAGTAAAGTTAAATGACTGTTCTGTTTTTAATAAGGCAACACTTACTGCGATAATTGTACAAATGGTGAGTAATAAAATAACATATTTCATTAAGCCGTCTAATAGCTTGTATTTACCAATTAGTAAAATTAAGATACTAATAACGGTAATTAGTAAAGACCAAGTAACCATGTCAAAAGTTCCAAAAAGGTTTACTGCTAAACCAGCGGTAACAATCGTAACTGCTGCTTGTACAATAAACATGGTAATAAAACTGATGATATAGCTAATTGCTAAAATCCCTTTTCCTAATTTTTTGTAGCCATCTAATAATGTTTCACCAGTTGCAGCAGCATATCTTGGTCCGAATTGAAAGAAAGGATATTTAAATAAATTGGCCAAAAGCAATGCCCATAATAAACCAAATCCAAAGTCTGCACCAGCACGTGTAGATTGCACTAAATGTGAGACACCAACAGCAGCTCCTGCAAAAAGTAATCCTGGCCCTAGTGATTTAAAGAGTGATTTTTTCATTAAGATTTCTTAATAATCTCTGCCAATAATTTTTTTGCACGTAAAAGTTTTACTTTCACATTATTCATTGGCTCATTAATTTGTTGAGAGATTTCTTTATAACTTAACTCTTGAAAATATCGCAACTGAATTACTTCTTGATATTTTGGTTTTAGTTGTTTGATATCTCGTAACAACTTGGCTAAATTTTGCTCAGTTATAATTTTATCTTCCGGAGTTGGATTGTCGTCAACGATCGAGTATACTTCAGATTCTTGCGCTTTGCTAGTTTCTGTATTGATAGAGGTTTTGTTTTTCCGTAAAAGATCTATATGAATGTTCTTAGAAATGGTGATTAACCATGTTTTGAACTTATATTTTTTATCAAACGTATCAATTTTATCAAAGGCTTTTGAAAATGATTGAATCGTAATATCTTCTGCATCATTATCGTTTTGGGTTCTTTTTAATTGATATTTATAGACATCAGACCAAAAATGATGCAATAAGAAATTGAAAGAAATTTGATTTCCCTCTTTTGCTTTATCAATATGCTGATTTAGAATCTCTTCGGTTATTTCCAATGCGTTGGTTTTGAAATGGTGTTGGATATAAATATAGCAAATTGAAATAGAACTAAAAAGATTTCCAATAATGGAAGAAAAAATACAGTGTTCTTTTCTTTTAGTTTTCTAGCAGAAAAAATGATGATTGCATAATTGATCAGAATATAGCTGCCTAACAAACTAAGTGTGATTGTTTCTTGTTTCCAGATTAGCATGATTGGAATTAATAGCAATAAAATTAGTTTAGAGATATAAAATAATCCAAGAAAAAACTTGTGTTTTACCTTATAATGTGACGAAGTTGAAAGATGTCTTCTTTTCTGACGAAACCATGCTTTCATGGTTTTTGGAGCTTCCGAGATTGTAAAACTATCTGCAGTTACAGCAATTGTAGTGTTAGAGGATGTAGCGACATCTTTAATAAATAAATCATCGTCTCCAGATCTAATCTGAATGTGTTTTATAAATCCATTGACTCTGAAAAACTCACTTTTTGTGTAGGCTAAATTCCGCCCAACCGCCATATAAGCCGATCCAATTTTAGCATAAGAAAAATATTGAATAGCAGTAAGTAAGGTTTCAAATCGTACTAATAAATTGACAAATGAATTCTTTACAGGTTGATATTTTCCATAACCCAAAACAATCAACTTTTTATCTGAAAACTGAGAACTCATCTCCTGAATCCAGTTTTTTGAAGCCGGAATACAATCAGCATCTGTAAATAGCAAATGCTCGTGTTTAGCAGCTTTGATTCCTAAGGTTAAGGCGTATTTTTTATTTCCCCAAAAAGCTTCGTTGTTTTGTACGTTCACAATTTTAATTCGATCGTCTTTTTTTTGAAACTTCTCCATCACCGGTAAAGTATCATCATTGGAAGCGTCATTAATTAAAACTAATTGATAGTTAGCATAATTCTGATTTAAGAGAAGAGGAATTAGTTTTTTTAGATTATCTGATTCGTTTTTAGCACAAACAATCACAGAAATTGGTAGTTGCTCACTTTCAGGTTTGTTCGTTTTCTTGTGAAAAATAAAAGAGAGAAAAAATAAGTAGTAACAAAGTTGAATTACCGAAACCGCTACAAAAATGTAGAATACAACAGTAATAATCATCCAAAATTATTTATGAGTTGGCTCAGCACAAGAGTCAAACTGATCTGGAGTTTTTCCACAAAAACCACAAGCATCACCATCTTTATTTAACATAGGATTTTGACTTGCACAAGTTCCTGCAAATTCTCCATCTTTTTTTGCCCAAATTTTAATTGCAATCCCTGCAAAACCTAAAGCTAATAATCCTATAGTTATTAAAACAAGTTTCATTATTATTCGTTTTTGATAGTACAAAGATAATCATTCTTCTAGAAATAGTAGATTGATTGTGTTGCGTTATTCTAAGTTTTTTATACTTTAAACTGATATAAATTAAACGTTTTGTTACCCTATCAATTAGTTTTTATTTAGTCATTATTTGACTTAGAGTAGTAGGTGTTTTTTGTTTATAATTAGTATCTTTTGTAAGTAGTAACTAATAAGAAAAGAGAGTGTAAAGGGTTTGCGTTAAAATGATAATTCTTTACGGTATCACATTTACTTCAATTTCAAGTGTAATGTCAAAGGTTTTTAGAATGACATCTTGAATCTTTTGTGCCAATTCAAAAATATCTTTTCCTGAGGCATTTCCATAATTGACTAAAACAAGTGCTTGTTTTTCATGAACCCCATATTCTCCAAAACGTTTTCCTTTAAAACCAGCAGTTTCTATTAACCAACCCGCAGGAACTTTTACTTTGGTATCGGAAATTTTATAACTAGGAATTTTTGGGTAATCCTTTTGAAGTTTGTTGAAATGGGTAGTAGAAATTACAGGATTTTTAAAGAAACTTCCGCTATTACCAATTTGCTTTGGATCGGGTAATTTAGATTGTCGGATTTTAATGACAGCATCAGAAACGTCTTTGATTGTTGGCAATGTAATGTTTTGATCTTGCAATTCCTTTTCAATAGCTCCGTAACTCGTATTTAGCTGATGTGTGTTTTTTGTCAACTTAAAACTCACAGATGTTAAGACAACTTTGCCTTTCAATTCATTTTTAAAAATAGAATTTCGATATCCAAATGTACATTTAGAATTAGAAAATTCTAGTTTTTTTGAAGTCGTAATTTCTAAAGCTTCGACTTTGGTAATGACATCTTTTACTTCTACACCATAAGCGCCAATATTCTGAATAGGGCAGGTACCAACATTTCCAGGAATTAAGGAGAGATTTTCAATTCCTCCATAGTCCTGAGAAATACACCACACTACAAATTCATGCCAATCTTCACCAGCGTTTACAGTTAAGTAGACATGATTTTCATCTTCAGAATCAATAGAAATTCCTTTGATATTGATACGAATAACTAACTGGTCAATGTCTTTAGTGAGTAGCATATTACTTCCGCCACTTAACAAAAAAACATCTTTTTCTGTTTTTAATACCTCTTGTAATTCATAAAAACTAGTCACAGCTATAAAACGTTTTGCATTGACGTCAATACCAAACGTATTATATTTTTTCAGTGAAATGTTTTCAGAAATCTGCATTAACCAGGATAAACTTTTAAAGCTTCTTTTAATATATTGATTGTTTTTAATAAACTCTCTTTATTCAACACGTAGGCGATACGAATTTGATTTAAACCAACTCCGGGAGTCGAATAAAATCCTCCTGCAGGTGCAACCATAACGGTTTCATTGTCTACATGAAAAGATTCTAACAACCATTGTGCAAAATGATCCGAATTTTTAATGGGTAATTCTACTACACAATAAAAAGCTCCTTTAGGAGTGGCTAACTTTACGCCTTCAATTTCTTTTAACCCTGCTATCAAGGTATTTCTTCTTTCTACATATTCTTCAATAACTTCATCAAAATAACTTTGAGGAGTGGCCAAAGCTGCTTCAGAAGCAATTTGTGCTAAGGTTGGTGGACTTAACCTTGCTTGCGCAAATTTCATTGCCGTAGCAATTACTTCTTTGTTTTTTGAAACTAAACATCCAATTCTAGCTCCACACATACTGTAACGCTTGGAAACCGAATCAATCATGATGGCATTTTCTTGAATGCTTTCTTCTTGTATGATTGAATAATGCTCAACACCGTCATAGGCAAATTCTCTGTAAACTTCATCCGCGATTAAAAATAAATCGTGTTTTTTTACAATAGCAGCAAGTTTTTGTATTTCTTCTTTACTATATAAATACCCGGTTGGATTTCCAGGGTTACAAATTAATATTGCCTTTGTTTTTTGCGTAATTAATTTTTCAAATTCTTCAATTGGAGGTAAAGCAAAATTATCTTCAATCATAGAAATTACAGGAACAATATTGACGCCAGAGGCTGTAGAGAAACCATTGTAATTTGCATAAAATGGTTCAGGAATAATAATTTCATCATCAACATCCATCACACTTCCAAAAGCAAATAATAAGGCTTCAGAACCACCCGTAGTGACAATAATCTCATCATTATCTACATAAATATCATGTTTCTTATAATAGTTAGATATCTTTTGGCGATATTCTTCTGAACCTTCAGACCTTGTATACGCTAAAATCTTAAGCGAGTGCACAGAAACAGCATCTAAAGCAATTTGTGGTGTGTTAATATCTGGTTGTCCGATATTTAAATGGTACACTATTCTCCCTTTTTTCTTTGCCGCTTCTGCAAATGGCACTAATTTTCTTATAGGTGATTCAGGCATTGAAAGCCCTTTGATAGATATTGAAGGCATTTATGATAAAATTAGATTTGAATTGCAAATTTGCGAAATATATTTCACAAATAGTCTAGTTTTCTTTGGTCTTTAAAAAGGTTAAAGTTTTCTAAAATTAAAATCTAAACTTTTAAAATTATGTGCTTTTATTAAATCTAAAATATTCCTTTGATTAAAATTTTACGAACCATATTTCTGTCTTTATTTCTTCTTTCTACTTTTGCTTTAAGTAGTCAGAATACTGGTTTTCATTTTTTTGATAAAAATAAAAAGTTTGAAGATGTCAACTTTAAACTCATCAATAACATTATTGTAATTCCGCTTGAAATTAATGGAGAACCAATCAATTTTAATTTAGATACATGGGTTAACAAAACAATCGTTTTTAATTCATCGAATGCAGACACTATTTTTTTATGTCTTGATAAGAAATTTCAATTAAGAGGTTTAGGAAAAGGATTGCCTGTAGACGCCATAGTTTCTAATAATAATAGCTTCCGAATTCAGAATTTAGTGAGTAATAATCAGCGTGTCTTTATCGTTCTTAAAGATGAATTTGATTTATCAGCTAAAATGGGAATGACCATTCATGGAGTAATTGGGTATGACCTTCTCAAAGATTTAATTCTAAGAGTTAATTATAAAAGTAAAAAAAAATTCGCTTTTTTGATCCTACGTATTTCCGATATAAAAAGTGTAAAAAATGTGAAGTTTTCCCTCTAACCATCTATCAAAGAAAACCCTACATAGACGTCAATGTTGTTTTAAATGATTCTTCCAAAACAGTTCCTGTTAAATTACTGGTAGATTCTGGTGGATCCTATGCTTTATGGCTTTTTGAACACAGCAAAGAAGAAATTGTAACACCAGAGAAGTACTTTTTAGATTTCTTAGGTGTTGGTTTAAGCGGAACAATTTTTGGAAAACGCAGTAGAATTACTTCTCTACAATTGGGGGATTATAAAATCAAATATCCAACGGTTTCATTTTTAGACACGGTTTTAACCAAGAATGCAAGACGTTTTAAAGCTAGAAACGGTAGTATTGGTAGCGGAATTTTAAAGCGGTTTAAAGTGTGGATCGATTATCCAAACAAACGATTAACACTTCAGAAAAATGGATCACTCTCTGACAGATTTAACTACAATATGAGTGGTATTGAAGTTGTTTACAACGGAAAAATGTTAGTGCAAGAGAGAGAAAGTAGCCTTGCAGAAAGTTATGGAAGGTCTGCCAATTTTGGAAGCGGAGGTAACACAGTAAATATTGTAACCAATTATGGGTATAAATTTAAACCTAGTTATCGTGTCAATGAGGTTTTAAAAGGATCGCCGGCAGATTTAGCAGGAGTTATAAAAGTTGATGTGTTAATGCGAATAAACGGAAAGCCAGTTTATAATTACAATCTAGAAGAAATCATCGGTAAGTTTCAGCAAAAGGCAAACAAGAAAATTCGTTTAACAATTATGCGTAATGTGCAATTAATTACCCTAGAATTTAAACTTAAAAGAATTGTTTAGCTATCCTCAGACAGCATGTTTTTTTCTTTTTCTGGAGCACTTACTTTTTGAACGTATCCTTTAATTTTTAGCGTTTTACGAGCGTTTTTAGCATTTGAAAAAATGGTAATCATCTTAGAAAAACCTCCCGGCCTTTTGGTATCATAAGAAACTTCAATCTTTCCTTTTTCTCCTGGCATTATCGGTTGTTCTGGTTTTTTAGGAACGGTACATCCGCAAGAAGCTTTTACTTGTGTAATGATAAGTGGAGATTTTCCTGTATTGGTAAATTCAAAAACTCTTACTCCGTTAGAACCTAGGGCAATTTTACCATAGTTGATGGTTTCTGTAACAAACTTAAATGCTGGTTTCTGATCGTCATTCGATTGCGCTAAAGAATAAACACTAATCAATAAAATGGTGATAAAAGTATAAAAGGTTTTCATGAGAATTAATTTTAATACATAATTACATAACAAATTTAATCAAAAAAAGGACTCCATCCTTTCAAATACAAGAGATAATTGTACTTTTGTGAGTTGTATTCTAAAAGCACAAAATAGTATGAATATTCCATCAAAATATGATGCAAGTTTAGTAGAAGGTAAATGGTACGATTACTGGATGAAACATAATTATTTTCATTCAGAAGTAGATCAAAGAGAGCCCTATACCATCGTAATTCCACCGCCAAACGTAACGGGAGTTTTACACATGGGACACATGCTAAACAATACTATTCAAGATGTTTTAATTCGTAGAGCGCGTTTGCAAGGTAAAAATGCCTGTTGGGTTCCCGGAACCGATCATGCATCAATTGCTACTGAAGCAAAGGTTGTTGCCAAGTTAAAAGAACAAGGAATTGAAAAAAGCGATTTAACCCGAGAAGAATTTTTACAACATGCTTTTGATTGGAAAGACGAATATGGTGGCATTATTTTAGAACAATTAAAAAAATTGGGTGCTTCTTGCGATTGGGAAAGAACTGCGTTTACCATGGATCCAGAAATGTCTGAATCGGTGATAAAAGTATTTGTTGATTTGTACAACAAAGGATTAATTTACCGTGGTTATCGAATGGTAAATTGGGATCCTGAAGCAAAAACTACTTTGTCTGATGAAGAGGTAATTCACGAAGAACGTCAAGGGAATCTGTACTATCTACAGTATCAAATAGAAGGTTCGGATGAAACCTTAACCATCGCAACGACTAGACCAGAAACTATTTTTGGAGATACCGCTATTTGTATCAATCCAAATGATGAACGCTTTACACATTTAAAAGGAAAGAAAGCGATTGTTCCTTTGTGCAACCGAGTGATTCCTATTATTGAAGACGAATATGTAGACATCGAATTTGGAACAGGTTGTTTAAAAGTAACTCCGGCTCACGATGAAAACGATAAAGTTTTAGGAGACAAACACAACTTAGAAGTGATTGATATTTTTAATGACGATGCTTCTTTAAATTCTTTCGGATTACACTATCAAGGTAAAGATAGATTTGTGGTACGTAAAGAAGTGACCAAAGAATTGTCAGCAAAAGGATTTTTGGTAAAAACAGAAGTACATACCAACAAAGTAGGAACCTCAGAAAGAACCAAAGCTGTCATCGAACCCAGATTGTCAGATCAATGGTTTTTAAAGATGGAAGATTTGGTAAAACCTGCCATAGAAGCTGTCTTAGGAGATAACCCAGAAATCAATTTATATCCAAAGAAATTCGAAAATACCTACCGTCATTGGTTAGGAAACATTCGCGATTGGAACATCTCTCGTCAATTATGGTGGGGACAACAAATACCTGCGTATTTCTACGGCGAAGGAAAAGAAGATTTTGTGGTTGCAGAGAGTAGAGAAGAGGCTTTTGAATTGGCAAAAATAAAATTAGCTGTCATTTCGAGCGAAGTCGAGAAATCTCTTAAAATTGAAGACTTACGTCAAGACGAAGATGCCTTAGATACCTGGTTTTCTTCTTGGTTATGGCCCATGTCTGTTTTTGACGGCATCAGAAATCCAGAGAACGAAGAAATTAATTACTACTATCCAACCAACGATTTGGTAACCGGACCCGATATTTTATTTTTCTGGGTAGCGAGAATGATCATTGCTGGATACGAATACAAAGACGAAAAACCTTTTCAGAATGTGTATCTAACCGGATTGGTGCGCGATAAACAACGTCGTAAAATGTCGAAATCTTTAGGGAATTCGCCAGATGCCTTAAAATTAATTGACGATTACGGAGCCGATGGTGTACGTGTAGGATTGTTATTAAGTTCTGCCGCTGGAAACGATTTAATGTTTGATGAAGATTTATGTCAGCAAGGAAAACAATTTGCCAATAAAATCTGGAATGCTTTTCGTTTGATTAAAGGTTGGGAAGTTGATGAAAGTATTTCACAACCCACAACGGCAAAAATTGGATTGGATTGGTACGAAGCGAAGTTTCAAAAAGCTTTGTTAGAAATAGAAGATCATTTTTCGAAATATCGTTTATCGGATGCCTTGATGGCGATTTATAAATTAATTATGGACGATTTTTCTTCTTGGTTATTAGAAATTGTAAAACCTGCCTACCAGCAACCGATTGACAAAATTACTTTTGATGCCATTATTAGGGTGTTAGAAAACAACCTAAAAATATTGCATCCATTTATGCCGTTCTTAACGGAAGAGATTTGGCAATACATTGCCGAAAGAACGCCAGAAGAAGCGTTGATTGTAGCAAGTTACCCAACACAAAAGAAGTTTGATGCAACTATTATTGCAGAATTTGATTTTGCTACCGATGTAGTTTCTGGCATTAGAACCATCAGAAAAGACAAGAACATTCCGTTTAGAGATGCTGTAGAACTGTTTGTGGTCAATAATGAAAAAAGCAATAATGCCTTTGATGCCGTTATTCAGAAGTTAACCAATACATCTCAAATAAACACTGTTGCAGAGAAAGTAGACGGTGCCTCGTTTCGAGTAAAATCGAACGAATATTTTGTACCGATTGCTGTTGAAGATATTGATGTAGCTGCAGAAATAGAAAAGCTAAACGCCGAATTAAAAAGAGCTGAAGGCTTTTTGTTTGGCATACAAAAGAAGCTGTCTAACGAGCGTTTTGTGAGCAATGCGCCAGCACAGGTGATTGCCTTAGAACGCAAAAAAGCCTCGGATACCGAAGCGAAGATAGAAACCATTAAATCTAGTTTGGCAAGTTTGCAGTAGTTGTATGCTGAGCCATCATGTTTAGCCTGTCATGCTGGGCCTGTCGAAGCATCTAAATTTAACAGAACATTTATAAAGTTTAAATTAAACCCACAAGCTTGTGCGTTTTTGTTTTTTTTAGACTAGGTATTTATACCTGTTTTTAGGGTCTTATTTTTTTAATTTAGCTGTTTATAGTATTTTTAAAAACTGCATAGAATAGTTGTGTTATCTCGCTTTATATAGCGGATAAAGTTAACTTTTATACACATATATCTAGTTATGCTACATTAAATCAACATAACGGTCAAAAACAGACTGACCATCCAAAATCGGAAATATGAAAGTTGAAACCGAAATAAAAGAAAAAGTAAACCGAGTTACGAAAATCGAAATAGAATAAATATTAAAATCTTAAATTTATAATTATGAACATATTAAATTCATTACGTAAGCCGTATTTTTCAATTTTTTTAGCATCTTTAGTGTTATTTGCTTCTTGTAGTCAATATGACTCACAACCGATTGAAACTGGCCTTGATGCACAAACCATAGCACAATTAAAACAAGCAACAATTAAATTTATTGATAATGCCAAAAATAATCCTCAAAGCCTTAATAGAATGACTAATGACAATTATTCAGGATTAGAGGATGTTCTAATAAATGAAGCTTTATCGACTTATGTCAATGATAATCTAGAACTTTATTAAGAAAACGTAATTCATTTTTCTGAATGGAACAATGACCAATTGACCGCAATAGAAGCAATCTTTGTAGTTTTAGAAACAATAAACGATAATTATACGGAATAAGAAGCTGCTAGATTTAATCAAACTATGTCTAGAGAATCTTCTGAAGGATGAGCTTGGTGGGCACCACTAGGGTTTTGGGGTGTTTGCACAGTAGTTGGTGTTTTAACTGCTGGAATAGCTGGCATTGCCTGTGCAGGCTTGGTAGCAGCAAGAGTTTCATATATTAACTACCAAAATCAATAATAATGTTGGAAAAATATTTTAAAAATGTATGGACATTAGAATGGAGAGATGAAATATCTATATTTAGAAGAATTTTAATAATGTCAATTTTATTAATTCCATTTTTATTATTCTTCCTATATATAATTTTCACATAAAAATAACGTGGCATAACACCGTATATAAAAAATAGCAGTTAAGAGCTAAACCAAGGGTTTGGCTCTTTTCTATTATCTTTGTTTCTAAATCGAAAATTGGCACACATAAATCTGCTACTTTTCATATACAAAACCGTTAGGCACAAGCTGAAAAACAAACTCTTAGAAATAAAAAATATCATGTTAGAAATCAACCACATTGATTAACTAAGTTTTGATTATTGAGGCTCTAGAAATAACCGATTTTTATTAATTATCGTAAAGCTTCTTTTAAAACTGTAATTGGGTGTTTTGCGCTACGTTGAGTTCCATCAAAAATTTGATGACGACAACTGGTTCCTGCGGCAACAATTTCTATTTCTTTTGATGCATTTCTTACTTTTGGAAACAAGGTGTCTTCGCCTACTTGCATACTCACTTTATAATGTTCTTTTTCATAACCAAAAGAGCCTGCCATTCCACAACAGCCGGTATTCATAATAGTCGGTTTGTAATTTTCAGGAATGTTTAAAATTTGAAATGTTGCATGAGTACTAGACAAGGCTTTTTGATAACAATGACCGTGAATTTTCAAGGTTTTTTCGTCGCTAATAAACTGATCTGAATGAATGTTTCCTTTTTCAAATTCGTTCTTTAAAAACTCCTCAATGGTAAAAGTGTTTTGTGATATTTTTTTTGCAGCTTCTTTATCATCAGCCAAACGAATGTATTCATCTCTAAACGTTAAGATAGCGGAAGGTTCAATTCCGATTAACGGAGTTTCTGACGAAATAATTGCTTTAAAAGTGGCAACATTTTCATTGGCTAATACTTTCGCTTCTTTTAAGAAACCTTTCGAGATAAAACTTCGTCCACTTTCTTGGTGATTTACTATGGTTGGATTATATCCTAAGCGTTTTAATACAATAATCGCATCTTTTCCAATTTCTGTGTCATAGAAATTGGTAAACTCATCACAAAATAGGTAAACAATTCTTTTACTACTAGAATGGGTACTTTTTTTATACCAAGCATTTAATGTTTTTGAAGCTAATTTAGGAATGCTACGTTGCCTAGCAATTCCCATGATGGATTTTGTTAAAGAAGTATTTAACACCAAATTGGTTAAAGCAGGAGTAAGACTTCCAATTTTGTTGTATTTGACATTGTTGGCAAACAATTTACTTCGAAAAGAATAGCCATTTTCTTCTTGATATTGATATAGAAATTCACTTTTTAACGCAGCAACATCTACATTACTAGGGCATTCACTGGCACAAGCTTTACAACTCAAACACAAGTCAAAAACTTGCTTGAGTTCTTTGTGATTAAATTTATTGACTTCTTCAGAATTAGTTAAGAAATCTCTCAGAACATTGGCTCTTGCGCGTGTAGTATCTTTTTCGTCTTTGGTTGCTCTATAACTAGGGCACATCGCTCCACCAGCCGAAGCAGGTTTTCTACAATCGCCAGAACCATTACATTTTTCAGCTAATTTTAGAATTCCTTCGTTATCGGAAAAATCTTGAATGGTTTTTATTTCAGGCTCGTTTCTATCGATTTCATATCGTAGACTTTGATCCATCGGAAAAGCATCCGTTATTTTCCCTTGATTGAACACATTGTTAGGATCAAAAGCTTTCTTAATTCGTTTTAACAATTCGTAATTCTTGTCACCAATCATCAACGGAATAAATTCAGCCCTTACAATTCCATCACCATGTTCACCACTAAAAGAACCTCCGTATTTTTTAACTAATTCCGCTGTTTCTGTAGTAATCTTTCTAAACAAGTCAACATCTTCTGATTTCTTTAAGTTTAGAATGGGACGTAAGTGTAATTCACCAGCACCAGCATGTGCGTAATACACCGCTTTTTGCTGGTATTTGTCCATGATTTGAGTGAATTCCTCAATATAATTAGGAAGATCGTTTAAATCGACTGCGGTGTCTTCTATACAAGCGACAGCTTTCTTATCACCAATCATGTTTCCTAATAAACCTAATCCGGCTTTACGCAAATCAAATACTCGTTTAATATTATCGCCAGTGACAGTTGGGTGATGATATCCAAAGTTGTTTTTTTCTAAATTGGATATTAGAGCAGTTGCTTTTTTCTGTGCTCCATCTAAAGAATCGTCAGATACTTCGAATAGTAGTATCGCTTCTGGATCCCCTTGAATAAAGAAACGATTTTTAGATTGCTCACGATTACTCTTTGTACAATCTAAAATAACTTTGTCCATTAACTCACAAGCATACAACTCGTGATTCATGGCTAAAACCGTCGCTTTTAAACTTTCATTAATGCTTTTAAAATGAGAAGCAACAATCACACTTTCTTTAGGCTGAATAGTATCTAGTTGTAAGGTAATTTTTGTTGAAAAAACCAAAGTTCCTTCACTTCCAGATAATAATTTAGCAACATTAATCTTGTTGTTTTTTCCTCCAAATAGATCAGAGTCTAACAATTCGTCAACTGCGTAACCTGTATTTCTTCTATGAATACTAGGTTTTGGAAACTGATTTTTTATTTCTAGTTGAACTTCTTTTTGAGAAAGTTCATTGTATAAAGATTTGTAAATTTTACCCTCTAATGAATCTTCTTTTGATTTAGTTTTAAATTCTTCAGAAGTTAATTCATTAAAAACAACCGAAGTTCCATCACTCAAAAAACCATCAATTTGAATTACTTTATCACGGGTAACACCGTATTTGATAGAAGTACTTCCAGAAGAGTTATTTCCAACCATTCCTCCAATCATACATCGATTAGATGTTGAGGTGTTTGGTCCAAAAAATAATCCAAATGGTTTTAGAAAAAGGTTTAATTCATCTCGAATGACACCAGGTTCTACAGTAATGGTTTTATTGATTTCATCGAAAGCCAAAACCTGTGTAAAATGTTTGGATACATCCACTACAATTCCTTCACCCACACATTGACCCGCTAAAGAAGTTCCTGCGGTTCTAGGAATTAGAGTAATCTTATTTTTTGAGGCGAATTCAATTAATAGTTGAATGTCTTTATCATCTTTCGGATAAGCAACTGCTAAAGGTATTTTTCGATATACGGAAGCATCTGTTGCATATAGAATTTTATGTAAATCGTCATATAATAAATCACCAGAAAGTGTTTCATTGAGAGATATTAATGAAGAAGAATCAATCATTTTAAACGAGGATGATAGTATGAATAACAAATATCTAAAATTAAATGCTAGAAACCTTAAAAGTAATTTCAAATTTTGACGAAAAGGTTATAATTTTCATTTCTTAGTAAGAAAAAAACTATTCCTGAATTCTTATCTTTGTTAGAATCAAATTTAAATAGCACATGAAAAAAATTATTCTAGCCTTTTTATTTTTATCACTTACATTCTCGATAAGTGCACAGAAAGTAGATTTAAATTATTATATCCCAAGTAATGAACGTTACAATACCAATATCCCGACACCTAAAGAAGTGATTGGACATGAAGTAGGAGAGTGGCATATTACGCATGATAAATTGGTTGAGTATATGAAAGCTTTGGCAAAAACCTCCGATAGAATTACCATTGAAGAAAGAGGTCAAAGTTTTGAAGGACGTCCAATTTTATTATTGACAATTACTTCCCCAGAGAATCACAAAAATTTAGAGTTAATTCGTAAGCGACATATTGCAGGTACAGATGACGCTTCAATAGATGTTTCTGACGATCCGATCGTTGTGTATCAAGGGTTTTCTATTCATGGAAACGAACCCAGTGGCTCTAATGCTTCTTTAGCAGCAGCCTATTATTTAGCAGCTTCTTTAACCGCGGATACACGAGATTTATTAAAAAATACAGTCATTTTATTTGACCCATCTTTTAATCCAGATGGACTGCAACGTTTTGCATATTGGGCAAATACGAATAAAAGTAAAAACATCAATCCAGATCCTAATGATAGAGAATTTACGGAGGTTTGGCCAAGAGGAAGAACCAATCATTATTGGTTTGATATGAATCGTGATTGGTTGCCAGTTCAGTTGCCAGAATCGAGAGCAAGAATTGCAACCTTTCACAAATGGTTGCCAAATATCTTAACAGATCATCATGAAATGGGAACAAACTCTACGTTCTTTTTTCAGCCTGGAATTCCGAGTAGAACAAATCCTTTGACTCCGCAAATGAATCAAGATTTAACCAAAGAAATAGGAACCTATCATGCAAAAGCTTTGGATAAAATAGGATCACAATATTATTCAGAAGAAAGCTTTGACGACTTTTATTATGGAAAAGGTTCTACGTTTCCAGATATTAATGGAAGTATTGGTATTTTGTTTGAGCAAGGAAGTTCTCGTGGACATGCACAAGAATCAACTAATGGAATTTTAACTTTTCCGTTTACGATTAGAAATCAATATACTGCAGCAATGTCAACTCTTGCAGCAGCTAAAAGTATGCGAGTGAAAATCTTAAAATACCAACAAGATTTTTATAAGAATGCAAGGAGTGAAGGTTCTAAATCGAAAGCAATTGTTTTTGGCGATAGTAAAGATGCCGCAAAAAGTTATCATTTGGCTGAAGTTTTAAAAAGACATCAAGTAACGATTCACGAAGTAAAATCTGATTTTACAGCAAATGGAAAACAATTCAAAAAAGGATACAGTTATATCGTTCCAATGAATCAAAAAAATCAACGTCTGGTAAAAGCGATGTTTGATGTAAGAACTCAATTTCAAGATAGTTTGTTTTATGATGTGTCTGCTTGGACTTTTAATCATTCTTTTGGAGTTGATTATGCTGAAAATGTTTCTTTAAATAGAGCAGGATCAGAAATTAAGAGCTTGAAATTAAAAACTGGAGATGTTAGTGTAAAAAGTGATGTCGGGTACTTAATGCCTTGGAATGAATATTATACTCCAAAAGCATTGAATGCAATCTTACAAAAAGGATTGAGAGCAAAAGTATCGATGAAGAACTTCAAAAATGGAGGAGTTTCTTATGATTATGGAACGATTTACATTCCTGTTCAAAATCAAAAATTGAATACTTCAGAGTTGTTCACCTTTTTAACTAAAGTAGCTAAGGAAAGTCATTTAAAAATGAACGGAGTCTCTACTGGTTTAAATGATGGAATAGATTTAGGAAGTAATAATTTTAGAAATATTAAGCTACCAAAAGTTGCCATGTTAGTTGGTAATGGTGTAAATGTAAGCGACCCAGGTGAAATCTGGCATTTATTTGATCAACGATACGACATGCATGTTACTAAGTTAGACATGACGTATTTTAATCGTGTAGATATTAGTAAATACACCGTTTTAATTGCACCTAATAGTAGAGGTTTGGATAAAAGAGCTATTGAAAAATTAAAAACGTGGGTTCGTAATGGCGGTGTTTTAATTGGATATAGGAGTGCTGCAAGCTGGTTGAATAGCAATAAATTTATCTCTTTAGAATTTGAAAAAGCAAAGATAGATACTGTAAAGAATGTTTCTTTTGAGGATAGGTCTTTACAATCTGGAGCTCAAGTCATTGGAGGAGCTATTTTTGAAGCGAAAATTGATCGTTCTCATCCGATTAACTTCGGATATAAGAATGATAAAATTGCCTTGTTCAGAAATACAACAATTTTTATTAAAGCAGATAAGAAGAGTTATAACAATCCAATTCAATATACAAACAACCCATTACTGAGTGGATATATATCAAAAGAGAATGCAAAAGTGATTAATAATACGGTTCCTTTTAAAGTTCAAAAATTGGGAAGCGGTAGGGTAATCGTTTTTACTGATAACACCAACTTTAGAGCATTTTGGTACGGAACTAATAAGTTATTAATGAATGCTGTTTTCTTTGGAAACCAGATGTAATTTGTACTAAAAGAGTTTTAAAGAGAGTCCCGCTAACATTAATATTTTAGCGGGATTTTTGTGTAACAAAAGTTTTATTTTCTCGTCTTTTAAGTAACTAACCAATTTTAGCTATGAGTTTTTTACGCGTTTTATTAGCGATTTTATTCCCACCATTATCTGTTATCGATAAAGGTTGTGGGTCATTTTTCATCATATTATTACTAACCCTCTGCGGGTGGATACCAGGTGTAATAGGTGCTTTGGTGATTTTAAATAATCCGAAGAGATAAATTATCATTCCAACAAAACGAGGTATGAGCGATGAGGAATCTTTTAGATTTCTCAATCGATTCTAAAGAATCTCATTTCGAAATGACAAGTCATTAAATCTACTACATCACAAGGTCATTTCGATAATACTTCGACAAACTTAGTATAACACTTCAATGACCTATAAAAAAACTTTAGAAGGTGACTGAGGCTCTCGAAGTCACACTAATTCATAATTAATTTACTTGCTCACCATTTTTAATTGGTTTTGAAGCTTGTAATAAGACAACCTTACCCTCTTCATTATAAACACCCAAGACTAAACATTCACTAGAGAAGTTCGCTATTTGTCGAGGTTTAAAATTTATAATCGCACTTACTTGTTTATTTAATAATGCTTGTTTTGTGTATAAATCTGTGATTTGAGCACTAGTTTTTTTGATTCCTAAATCCCCAAAATCGATGTGTAATTGATAGGCTGGTTTCTTAGCTTTCGGAAAATCATTTACTTCTATGATAGTTCCTATTCTAATATCAACTTTTAAAAAGTCTTCAAATGAAATTTCTTTAGTCATGTCTGATTCTTTTTGTCAGTTCGAGTATCCTGAACTTGTTTTAGGTTGTATCGAGAATTTTTTAACTTACTGTTTATTTTTTGTGCTTAATTTCTTCACTACCCATAAAGGTCCAATCAATAAAAATTGTAAATCTTTGACAAAAGATGGTTTTTTACCTTCCACTTTATGTCCGTAAAACTGACCTATCCAAGCTACTACAAAAATGATGATGGAAGCATAAAATAAATTGACATTATTCCCTAACCAAAAGTTTCCAATAATAGCTAATAAAATAAAGAAAAGCATTTGGACAAAATACCAAAAACCTAATCTTAGATAGAAGATTAGAATAAAAATGGATACGACTGCTGCCCAATTTTCTAACAATGGATTGTATATTCCAAATGTATTTTCTAAAAATGATGTCGGAATACACATTAGTAAGCCTATGACGCTAAAAAATATAGGCGGAACACATAAATAATGAATTATTTGATTGGTATGATTTTGATGACTTATAGCATATTCATCAAACCATTCTTGTACTTTTTTCATGTATGAAATAATTAGAATCTAAAGATAAATAAAATTAGATTGTTAGTTCTAGTGAAAATTTGAAATAAAGTTATTTCCACCTATAGCAAAAACTTCGAGGCACTCAGCGTGACAGCTTAGCTATCATTTCCATCCTTTACAAATAAGTAAATTTTCAATATGTGCAAAATGCTGATTGCAGTGCTAGGCATAAATTCCAATATTTTTGCTTAAAACAACGGTTTCATTTGTTTCTGGATGTACAAAAAATTTTTGAAGATCTTTTGTCTAGCATTATTCTTTTTTAAGTTTTATTAGATTTCTTATCGCCCCTCTATTTTCAGGGTTTATAGCTAAAGACTTTTGATAAAACTCAATGGCTTTTAAAGTATCTTTTTCACTCCTAAAAACATCACCCATACTGTCATAAACATTAGATTTATGCGGGTATAAAGCGATATTTATTTTAAACATTTCTTTAGCTTCTTCAAATTTCTTTTCCCTTAAAAATTGATAACCTACTCGATTTAAACTACTTTCCCTAATAGTTGGATCTAGAGAATCTTTCTTTTGCACAGTTAAATATGCCTCTAAAGCTTTGTTGTACTCTTTATTTTTAAAATATTCTATAGGCGTTTTTTCTCCTTTAGTTAATTTTGAAAAATAGAATTTATTCCCTTCATGCTCTCTTTTTTCTGCTAATTCTATATGTACTAAAGGTTGAGAAATAAAAATTAATTTCTCATTCATCTCTTTTAAATAGAATGAACTATCGTTAGCTTTTATAGGAGTCATATCTTGACCTCGCCATTTTACTTTTAAAACAGCTTCTTCAAAATAAACCTCTAAAGTTTCATTAGAATTGAATAAGTATCGTCCTTCAACGTTGTTTATAAATTGGTCTGTATTCTTAGAATTTCCACAAGAAATGAGGATAAACATACTTGAAAGATAGAAAATGCGTTTCATTAGGTAAGGTTTAGTTTTTAAAAGTAAACTTTTGTTTGTGAAAAAAAAAGTCGTCCATGTAAATGAGACGACTTTTTAGTTCTTTTTGTTACAGTAACATAAGATAAAGTACTGTTTTTATGCTTTCATCAATTCAACGTCAAAGATTAAGGTAGCATTTGGAGGAATTACTCCACCAGCTCCTCTTTCTCCATACCCAAGATTAGAAGGAATTACAAAACGAGCTTTGTCACCCACTTTTAATAATAAAATACCTTCATCCCATCCAGCAATTACTTGTCCTACTCCCACAGGAAAATCAATTGGTTCTTTACGTTTGTAGGAAGAATCAAAGACAGTTCCGTCTAATAATTGACCTTTATAGTGTACAGAAACATTGGCTCCTTTTGTGGCTTGTTTTCCATTTCCTTCTTGTAAGATTTTGTAACGCAATCCACTTGGAGTTTTATCATATCCTGCAGCAACAGAGTCTAAAAGTTCAGCTTGCTTTTTCTTTTCTTCTTCTTCACGTTTTGCTCTAGAACCTTCAAAAGTTCTAAATGCTTCAACTGCATTAAATGCTTCAGCTTCAGCTCCTACACGAATAATTTCTATCGACATTTCATCACCTTGAGCAACAGTATCAACAACATCTTGCCCTTCAACAACATTTCCAAAGACAGTATGTTTTCTGTCTAACCAAGAAGTTTCTATATGTGTAATAAAAAATTGAGATCCATTTGAGCCAGGACCTGCATTTGCCATCGATAATTTCCCTGGAGCATCATGTTTTAGATCTGGATGAAACTCATCATCAAATTGGTATCCTGGGCTACCAGTACCAGTTCCTAGTGGACATCCACCTTGGATCATAAAATCAGGAATGACTCTATGAAACTTTAAACCATTGTAATATGGAGTTCCTTGAGGTTTTACTTCATTTTCTAAATTTCCTTCCGCTAAAGCAACAAAGTTACCTACCGTACCAGGAGTTTTTTCATATTCTAAATTCACTAAAATCTCTCCTTTTGGAGTGGTGAACTTTGCATAGATTCCGTTATTCATTGTTATTAATTTTTTATTTATTATTTTTTTGAATTTAAAATTGACAACCCATAGGTTAGACCAATATTTATGTTTGTTGAGTTTACATTTCCATAAGGAGAAATCATTTGTCCTCCAGAAAAATTGAAAGAAAAATCATTATTGATATGATAGTTGAAACCTACAATAGGTCTTACTAACACACCTTCCCCGGTGTCAATTCTTCCTCCACCAGCAACTCCAAATCCCATTTCAGAAAACACTGATATTTTTTCTTTAAAAAAACGATTTGTTCTAATACCTAAACCAAAAATACCATGTGCATATCCTCCAGATCTTCCTTCATAAGCAAAAGAAGCTTCACCAGAAGCGTAGAACCTTTTTGAAATATCGTAAATTATTTTTATGGCTATTAAATTTAAATCACTATCTGGAATCCCAAACTTAGCAACATCATAATAGGTTTGATTGTAAACTCCAATTTGTATCCCCTGTGTTTTTACAGTCTCCATTTTTTCATCCGAAAATGGATTTTTAGAACCTCCAGTTAATCCATAGTATTTTAAACTGATACCAGCAGTGTAGGCTTCAAAAGTTCCACCAACAGCTCTATGATAACCTCCATGTGCACTCAGTCCAAATTTTTCAGTAACTCTAACATCTAAACCGGCACTAGGATATATGGTTAAACCATTTTCAGGAAAAATTCTTCCTCCAGCTGCTCCAACTCCAAATTTGGCAAATAGGTTAACTCGATCAGATTCAACAAAGTTTTTACCAACTCCAAAAAATAAATCCATAAATCCAGCCACTAATCCACTATACATAGCATCTGTATGAACATATACAAATGTATTAGTGTTTAAGTATCGTTGATATTCATAACCTATAATGGCTAGAGTATTGGTAATAGGAGCAAAGTTTTGTGGAGAATCTTTTCTTGAATCACCAACAGGAAAAAAGAAATCGAAAGTAACTTGCTGAACACTTTTAACAGCTGGTTTATCAGTGAATGATTTTCCATTAATATTTTCTAGGGCAAATTTTTCGCTAGCTTTTTGATAACTACCAAATCTAAGAATACTAGGAATCTCAACAAAGAAAGATACATTTTCATTTTTGATAATGCCAGTAAAGAAATTTACTTGCCCATATTGAACTCCAAATGAAAAATCTTTCATTTTATATTGAAGGCCAACGTTAGGATAAATAATTCCTCCTCCGTTTACTAGCGTTCTAAATCCACCACCGCCACCAAAGTGAATATTTGCGTCAAAATATAGATTTTTATAAATCTTTTTATTTACCCCAAGGTTTACACCTAATGTAAATAATCCTCCTTGATCACCCGTGATGGCAGCATGGAATCCAGCTCCAGTATACAACCAGTCATTTAATGGGATGTTATAATTTAAACCCATTAAACTCATCTTTGGTTCTAAATTATAAGAAACCTGATCCGTTGGCATCCCGACCATGATATAATTAAGTCGGATTGAATTTTTTAGTTGTTTTACTTTTAGAAAAGATTGAGTACTATCAGCCTGACCAAAAATTTGGAAAGTTGATAATATCACTATGAGAAGTAAAACTCTTTTCATGTATTATTTTTCGAATTCACTTGTAAAATGCAATTTTACAGTAGGATATTTGCTTTGTGTCATTTGAATAGTAAAAGCAGAATCGGCTAAAAAGACTAGCCTCCCTTGTTTGTCTTTTGCTAAATAGCGTTGCTTTACTCTTTTAAACTCTTTAAATTCATCGTTCTTCACATCTTCTGCCTGAACCCAACATGCTTTGTGTACATGAATATTTTCATAGGTACATTTCGCGCCGTATTCGTGTTCTAAACGATATTGAATTACTTCATACTGAAGTGCACCAACAGTTCCGATAATTTTACGTCCATTTATATCTAGTGTAAACAATTGAGCGACACCTTCGTCCATTAATTGATCTAATCCTTTAAAAAGCTGCTTAGCTTTCATAGGGTCTGCATTATTTACATATCGGAAATGCTCTGGAGAGAAACTTGGAATTCCTTTAAAATTTAAAATTTCACCTTCAGTTAAGGTATCACCAATTTTAAAATTTCCAGTATCATGTAAACCAACAATATCACCAGGAAATGACTCGTCTACAATTTCTTTTTTCTCAGCAAAGAAGGCATTTGGGCTAGAAAATTTTACTTTTTTACCGTTTCTAACGTGTAAATAAGGGGCATTTCTTTTAAAAGTTCCTGAGACTATTTTTATAAATGCTAATCTGTCTCTGTGTTTAGGATCCATATTCGCATGAATCTTAAAAACAAAACCAGTCAACTTTTCTTCTTTAGAATCGACTAATCTTTCTTCTGCTTTCTTTGGTTGTGGTTGTGGTGCTATTTCAATAAATGCATCCAACAATTCTTTAACTCCAAAATTATTTAAAGCAGAGCCAAAGAACACAGGTTGAAGTGCACCTTCTAGATATTCTTCTCTATCAAATTTCGGATATACTTCATCGATTAACTCTAATTCTTCGCGTAGAGTGTTTGCAGCTTTTTCACCAACTACTTCATCTAATTTAGGATTGTTAAGATCATCAAACTCAATACCAGCAGAGATACTTTGTTTGTTGTCACCAGAGAAGATATTAAGTTTTCTTTCGTAGATATTATAGATTCCTTTAAAATCGTATCCCATTCCGATAGGAAAACTCATGGGAGTAACACGAAGTCCTAATTTTTGTTCTACTTCATCTAATAAATCAAAAGCATCTTTTCCTTCTCTATCTAGTTTGTTAATGAATACTAACATAGGAATGTTACGCATTCTACAAACTTCTACTAGCTTTTCTGTTTGTTCTTCTACACCTTTTGCAACATCAATAACTACAATAACACTATCTACAGCTGTTAAGGTTCTAAAAGTATCTTCCGCAAAATCTTTGTGACCTGGTGTATCTAGAATGTTTATTTTTTTGTCTTTGTAAATAAAAGCAAGTACAGAAGTAGCTACAGAAATTCCACGCTGACGCTCAATCTCCATAAAATCGGAAGTCGCTCCTTTTTTAATCTTATTGTTTTTTACAGCACCAGCCTCTTGAATTGCACCTCCAAATAATAATAACTTCTCAGTTAAAGTGGTTTTACCAGCATCGGGGTGAGAGATAATTCCGAAAGTTCTTCTGCGTTCTATTTCTTTTAAAAAGCTCATCTACAAAAATTGATGTGCAAAGGTAAGTTTAATCTTTAAAAATCACGAATTACGAATTACTAATGTTAAGTTTTGATTGATAAAATTGATAAAATTGATAAGATTGAAAGTAACAAAGTCACAGAGTAACACAATTTTATATTTTAAACTAACAACCAACAACTAACGAATCACACTTGCTTTGATAAAAACTTCTTTTAATGGCCATTCTTTTTTATCGGTTTCTAGTTTGGCTATTTTTTCCATCGTATCAAAACCTTCCATAATTTCGCCAAAAATAGTGTGTTCACCATCTAAATGATGACTTCCTCTTTTATCTTGAATCATGTAAAATTCGAAAGGAGAAGAGATTTTATTTGGATTGTTTTCCCATTGTCTTGCAGCAGCTAAGGCTCCGTATTTGTGAGTTCTGTTTGGTTTCATTTCAGCAGGAATTCTGTAATTGTATTTCATTCTTAATTTTCTTGTGATTGGAAAATCAGAATTTCCACCTTGCACTATAAAATTGGGAACAATTCTATGGAAAGCTGTAGTGTTGAAATAACCAGTTTTAGTTAAGAATACAAAGCTTGCTCTGTGTAGAGGAGTTTCTGGATAAAGTTTTATTTTAAGATTTCCCAATCGTGTTTCAATGTGTACAATGGTTTCAGGATTGAGTTTTCCATAAGCTTCTAAAAATGAAACAGCATTATCTTTATTGATAGTGTCTAATTCTTTTTCTTGCTGTTTTTGTAACTTCTTTTTAGTTGCTTTTTCTGTTTTTTTAATAACAGTATTTACTGGAGAATTTTCTTTTTTATCACAATTAGAAAATAGTAACATACTGTTGATAAAAATAAAAAGAATGTACTTGTGTTTTTGAAACATCCAACAAATATAGAGATTCGGTCAATTTTTTAAAGAATTCATTGGCGAAAGATTAACAAAAATGATCTAAAATTCAATCAGTACATTTTTGTATTTTTGTGCTAAGAATAATTTTTAGATGGAAGAGAAAGTAATTTTGGTAGATGAACAAGACAATCAGCTAGGTTTGATGCCAAAAATGGAAGCTCATGAAAAGGCTGTTTTACACAGAGCTTTTTCTGTTTTCATTTTTAATGAGAATAGAGAGCTGATGTTGCAACAAAGAGCAGCTCATAAATATCATTCTCCTTTGCTTTGGACCAATACTTGTTGTTCTCATCAACGAGATGGAGAATCTAACATTGAAGCAGGTAAGAGAAGATTGGATGAAGAAATGGGATTTTCTGCTGACTTAAAAGAAGTGTTTTCTTTCGTATATAAAGCTCCTTTTGATAATGGCTTGACAGAACATGAATTAGATCATGTGATGGTTGGTGATTATAATGGTGAGCCTAAGATCAATCCTGAAGAAGTCGAATCTTATAAATGGATGACTATGGATGCGGTGAAAAATGACATTGAAACTAATCCTGATGACTACACAGCCTGGTTTAAAATTATTTTTAAAGAATCTTACTCAAAACTAACAGATGCCTAGAATTACTGGATATAGAAAAGCGCATTTTAATGCAGCCCATAGATTGTATAGACCCGATTGGTCTGATGAAAAAAATTATGAAGTTTTTGGAAAATGTAGTAATCCACATTTCCATGGTCATAACTATGAAATTATAGTTGCCGTTACCGGAGAAATTGATCCAGACACAGGGTATGTTTTTGATTTAGGAATTCTTAAAAATCTTATTAGATCTGAAATTGAAGATGCTTTTGATCACAAAAATTTGAATGTACAGGTAGAAGAATTTAAAACGTTAAACCCTACTGCTGAAAATATTTGTGTGGTTTCTTATCAGAAGTTAAGAAAGCATTTGCCAAAATCATTAGACTTAGAAATTACCTTATACGAAACACCAAGAAATTTTGTGCGTTATTCTGGAGAGTAATTCTGATGAATTTAATCATTGTTGTTATTCTTTATCTGTATAACTTCATTTATGATAGTTTTCGCTTTTTTATATCTTACTATTCTTTGTCTTATTCATACTAAGCAATCATCAATAGCATTTTTAAAAGTTATATCAGATAAGAATTTCATGTGATCATATTCCAAAGTA
>Ga0209555_10000577_pt1 | contig 30830 bp, 15 predicted proteins | sample SaaInl85LU_5_DNA_FD_184643 | JGI IMG/M metagenome (GOLD analysis project Ga0209555, IMG submission 184643) | Marine microbial communities from expanding oxygen minimum zones in the Saanich Inlet - ESP_85LU_5_DNA (SPAdes) (version 2) | ecosystem: Environmental > Aquatic > Marine > Intertidal... | reverse complement strand
AACTTACTTTTGATTTTTTAATTTAGCCTTTAAAGCAAATCTTTAAAATCGAAACAGTAAACTAAAAAAAAATCGCCTAAAAATTACTTTTTAGACGACCTCTTTTTTGTTTGCAAAAAATTTTCAGTTTTTGAGTTTTTAGCTTTTCAAATATTCTAAATTATACACTCCAGAACCTAGAATTACATTATAATTATTTTTAATAACTTCCATATTCTTATCCTTAAGAGAAGAAAAATAATTACCGTTTATTTTTAAACTTTCAAATTCTTTTTTGTTTAAAATGATTTTAGCCTTTGTATTAAAAGGTACTTCAAGATTCATTGTTAAAAGACCACTTTCTGATCTCCAACTATTTTTAATATCCCCATAAGGTGAAGGCACAGAAACAGTTGTATTGATAACTTGACTAGGAAATTCTGGATTTACCGTAAACATTTTAAAGCCTGGAGCTTCCATAGAAGATTTAATTCCTCCTAAAGACTCAAAGAAATATGCAGCAAAACCACTGTGCATAGGGTGATTTAAAGAGTTGCTTGGTCCTTCCATTTTTTCCCAAATAAACTGACGTTCTGGCCATGTGGTAAACCCTGAATTCATTACATAAGTCTGACTAGGAAAATCTGGTGTAGTTAAAATTTGATAGGCCAAATCTGCTTTACCATACTTAGACAAAACTGTGTAAATGTATCTATTACCATGAATACCTGTATTATGATGACCTCCTCGAACTTCTACAATATTATAAGCTAATCCATTAACAACAGTTTCTATTTCCTCTTCTGGAACCATACCAAATTGTAAAGCTTGTACAGTTGCAGTCTGACTTTGATACCATTTGTGTTTTGTATTTGGAATATTAACTAAAAACTCTTTATTGAATGCTGTTTTTAACGCTTCTTTTTCTTGTTTCATTTTTGCTTCATAAGCAGCATCATTATTCATTTTTGCAAAAGTTTCCATTACGCCTAAAACATCATAAAAATATGCATTTGCAGAAATAATTGGGTCACATTCCATAGCACTTGGATTCTTTCTTCTATCCCAAAGTGGTGGACACCAATCTCCCATTCCGTCTTGCATAATGCCGTTTTCTCCTTTAAAATTGAGGTAAAAATCGGTTAAACCTTTCATTGGTTCGTAATACTCTTTTACGATTTCATCATCACCATAAAACTTATAATTGTACCAAGGCAAATACATGGTTGCAACTCCCCAATCTATTTTTGCATAAGTTGATGTTCTTTTACCAGGAGCAATCATTGTAGGTACTTGAAACTTCAATTCTGGATTGTTATGTCCTATTGTTGGCCTCATTTGTGTTTTGATGTCTTCCATATATTTTTTATAGAAATCGTACATGTCATAATTATACAACGCATATTCGCAAAACGCATGTGCATCACCTAACCAACCACATTTTTCTCTGTGTGGACAATCTTCTGGAATACCATGTACATTGTCTACAATTGTCCATTTACTAATGCTATGCATTTTATTTAGCAATTCATCAGAAGATGTAAAATTTCCTGTTTCTTGAATATCTGTAGCTACCAAAACAGCTTTAATCATATCAGCATCTGGTTTTCTAGAAATTCCTGTAATTTTTGCATATCGAAATCCATGGTAACTAAACTTAGGTTCCCAAGATTCTACACCTTCTCCTTTACAAATGTACTTGTAAATCTGTGGCATTCCGTTTGCTCCACCACCTGTAGAACCTTTGTGAATGTCTGAACCGTCTGTTAATAAGGCTTCTGTAGTGATTACATCTATAAGTTGCCCTTTTTTACCTTCTACATTTAATTTTACCCAACCTGCAATATTCTGACCAAAATCTACAATCCACGCACCATCTGCTCCTTTAAAAACTTTTTGAGGTGATAATTCTTGTAATTTTTTAATTGGCGGAATTTGACTGGCACTTATGTTTCTCAATTTTGGTGATACCTCTTTTGGATTTCCCCAAGAAGTATCATTATAACCAACTGTGTTCCATTTTCCTATTTCGTAACGTGCGTCATAGGTATCTCCTCCATAAATATTGTTGAATACAATGGGTCCTGTAGATTCTTTCCAGTTTTCATCCGTATAAAAATCTTTTGTGGAGCCATCTGTATATTTTAATTTTACCAAACATTTTACAGTTGGTGGGCCATAAGCCATATCTCTTTCAGATTCTGGATCTCTTTTCCATGAAATATCTTGTGCATAAAAACCGTTTCCTAAAATAATTCCTAATGCATTTTTGCCCGATTTTACTTGTTTTGTAATATCATAATTTACATAATAGGCTTGCTTATCATAATTGGAAGGTGCAGGGTCTAATACATGATCGCCTACTTTTTCTCCATTTAAATACAACTCATAGTATCCTAATCCACAGATATAAACTTGGGCATTTTCTACTTTTTTATCAATTGCCAATTCCTTTCTAAAATAACTAGCAGCAAAACCATTTACCTTTTTTGCTGGCTGATTTCTCATTCTACCTGTTTTGTAATCTCTATATTGATAAGGCGAAGTTCTGGTGTCTTTATTTAAAGTAATCCATTTAGCATCTCCCCAGTTTTTTTTAGAGATTAATCCCATTTCAAATTGTTGAACAGCAGACCATTTTGTAGCTTCTCCATTTTCATCCCAAATCTTCACTTTCCAGAAATAGTTTTGCATTGCTTTTAAATCTTGGCCTTGGTATTTTACAAATGCAGATTTGTTACTTTCTACCTTGTTTGAATTCCAAACATCTGCATCAGTTTCATTTAATTTTTCTTTTGATGATGCTACTAAAATTTGATATGCAGATTGCGATTTATTGAAACCTTCTGCATCAACAATCCAAGAAAATAAAGGTTGTTTACTTTCTATTGTTGATGGATTTTGTTTGGTGTTTACCAATAATTTCTCAAAAGTTATTGAGCTACTAGATGTAGAAACTTGTTTGCAAGAAACTAAAAGAATAGCTAAAAGAATTATGCAATAAAACGTTTGTTTTTTTAACATCATTTATGTTTGACTTTACAGGTTATGGTTTTAAAATTTAATATACTTTATCTTATTTTACTATAATTTTATGATTAGAAATCCCTTGTTCACTCTCTAATTGTAATATGTAAATGCCTGTTTGTGTATTCTCAAAACGCACTTGTTTTTCTGATATAAAATTACCTTTTTGAACTTCCACTCCGTTCATTGAATAAATTCTGTATTGTGCCTTCTCTCTACTATTTATTTTGATAGTAAACACACCTTTAGACGGATTAGGAAAAACACTAATTAGTTCTTCCTGTACTATCTCTGAAGTGGATAATGTAGCATTACTTAATTCAATAATATTTATAGAAAGTTTAGGCAAAGTAATTCCTTCACTTCCTTGATTAATTAAAGTTAACGGATCTACATCAATACCCATAGTTCTTTCTTCATCTATTTTATTAAATGCAATCGCTTTGTGAATTGATACATCTGTATATTCCTCTCCATCTACATTTATATTGAAAGGCACATATTGATTACTAAGGTTTACAACTAAAACAGAGATCTTACCATTTTTTGTTACAACTCTTGCGTTAACAGCTTTTACACCATCTACTAAATTTGATACTTCTACGTCGCTGTCTATTAATGTGGTATTTTCCAGAGCCAAACGAATGATTTCATAAGCTGAACCAAATAATGTTTTCTCTAAAGGATACTTAATTCTTGGGCGCTCTTTACCACTAGGAGAAATATAAGTTTCCCAAACGTAATGAGAGTTTAATTTCCCATTTACACTAAACCAGTTTGCGCGCTCAAAAATATCTTGATTTTGACTCATAAAAATATAACAATCTGCCATCCCTAAAACAGAAACTGCATTTGGACCACCCGATTTTACGCCCCATTCTGTTAACCAGATTGGTTTATTACGTGCCACTTTATGGGCATAATTATAAATTGAATTTCCTAAATGTTTTCTAGCTGTAAGTGCAGTACTATAAGCTTCATCGCTATTATTAGAATTATCGGGGTCTGAACCTACGTAAGTATGCACTGTAACTGCATCAAAATAAGTTAGATCTTCCGTTAAATCTTTATTCCAATTAGGGTTTGCCCAACTATCTCTTCTTAATAAAGGTACAGAAACTCTTATATTAGGATCTTTATCTTTTAAAGCTGCAGACATTGATTTTGCCCTAGCAATATAATCTTCGGAATTTGGTATTATAGAACTACGTTGACCAGGATAAAAGTTTTCATTACCCAATTCTATAACTTTCACTTCAAAACCTCTAGAAATCAAATCATTATACCTTGCTATGGTTTCTGGACTTCCGTTATTAAAGTCGGTACCATCAGCACTCATATTAAATGTCCACATCATATCAAACCCTTTACCTGTTTGAGATTTTCTTGTTGCATTTAAACTTGTAAGCCCATCAATACCCACTTTAATATTATTAGTATCAAATATCTTTATATTGGCTAATAAATCAGGTTTTTTTGTTTTAATCGTTTTATTTACGCCTTGTTCGTATTGAAAAGATTCTTCTCCAAAAAGTCTAGTAACATCTCTTCTCCAATCGTACCAATTTGCCCATAAACCGTGAGGAAATCTTATGGTTATTGGTTTTAATTTATTTATTAAGTCTTTTTCTTTTGCAGTTGAAAAATGATGTGTATTTGTACCCAGTAATAGATTATTAAACACTTCTGTCTTCGAAGATGTTATATTAATTGTTGCTTCCATATTGGTAGGCAAATTAAATGGATACTCTTGAGAAAATACAGATAAAGTGAGTAGTAGGGTAAAGCAAAAACAAAGTAATTTCTTCAACATTTCTATAATATTTAACTTATAGTTACTCAAAAATATTATTATTTTCTAAGAGCAGTATCCTGCACAGTCCTTCAAAAAAGTTAATTTTAATTAAGGTTCTATCAATCTGAAACTTTAAAATTATACTTGAAACTATTATTGTTGTATAAAGACTATCAATAACTTAAAAGTTTTACAGGACCTTCTAATCCTGTTGGCGCTAAATCTTTGTAATTTCTAGTCCATCTATTCGTTAAAGGATTGTTGAGTGATTTACAATAATTGGCCAATACTGTAGTGTATTTAATTTCTATTTTATTTTCTCCTTTTTTTAGATGGTTTTCAATTTCATAAATTGCTTTTCCATACCAACGCTTACCAATTTTCACATCATTTATATACAATTCTGTAATTCCTCCATTTACATTTCCTAAATCTAAGTGGTTGTAATCACCATCATTATTTAGGGTTATTGTGTAACTAATTTCTCCTCCAAAAGAACTTTGTGCTTTGTCTTCTGATTGACTAAAATCAATCAATTTTTCCATTTGCCAAGTAAAGGTCTTTCCATCAACTCTAGCTCCTGAAACATTCCAAGTACCAGTAATTTCTGTTGAAGATTGAATCTTAGTTATTTTATTTAAAGGCTTTTCTATGGGTTTTTCATCTTCAAAAACTAACAATAAAGATTCTAAAGGATTCAAAGAAATTTCTAACTCGTTTGCATTTTTAGTATAATAAAATGATTCTCTCTCTCCAGTTTCTGGATTCCAGACATATGGATATTTCCCTTTTACAGGAAAATCAGCCTTAAATTTTGCAGTATCAAATTTATGAACATTTGTAAAAAAATACAATTCTTTCTCTTTCGTATATTGATGAATTTGATACACTTTTTTAGAAGGATTACTTATCACTACATCTGGAGCAATTGCAGATTTCTCAAGAAAATGTTTTGACCAAGTCATTATATTTTCTAAAGATTTTGGCTGATTAACTTGGATAAATGCATTTGGGTTTTTAGCCAAAAGATTCTCCATGATTTCTTTAACCTTTGTATCGTTTTTATCTGAATCTTTAAAGTGCAATGATTTTTTTGGAAGCTCATCAATCACAACAACTTTACCTCCTGAAGCCACAAATTTCTGAATGGCAATAGCGGTTTCTGGATGAATGGATTTTAAACTGGCTAAAACCAATAATTTGTAACGCATTTTTCCAAAAGCAATTTCACCATTTTTAATCTCAGCTTTGACTAACACATTCTGATTGATATATTCACAAGAATAGCCTAATTGACTGATAGGTTCCCAGATTTTATGCAAATATTTTGGTTCCATATGAAAAGGTTCTCTTGCCAAACCTTTGTCTCCCCAAATATCAGCAGTTGGCCCAATAATGGCAATCGATTTATCTGCTTGAGAATTTTGAAAGACAGCAGACAATCTTGCATTGTAATCTACCCAACTATCTATGTGTTTCCACCAGGTATTTTGCTCACTAAAATAGGCTCCATAACGAATCCACCCTGGAAATGGTGCTGATTTTGGCGAATAATTATAACCGTGTAAAATTGAATGATTAATCCCTGTGATGAAATTCATGTCATCATGCTGCTTAATTTCTTCTAAAGTGGTTTTAAAAACACCACGTGTATTGGTCATTACTTCTGAACTTATAATCTTTTTATCGGTTAAATGTCCGCCAGCAGAAGCATATAGATTCCAAGTCATATACCCATGATTTTGATTCCATTGCCACAAAGAATCTTTCATTTCTGCAGAGTAAATCCAGTTGTTGCTTTCTGGTATATCTGGTATCATATAACCATCTAATATTCCCATTAAAAATGGTGTTCCGTAAGCTTGATATCTACACAAGACTCCATTAGCCTCACAAAAATCTTTATAGGTTTGGGTAAAGTTTTTTAAGAAAACCTCTACCAAAAGCTTATTGTAATCGTAACGAACACGCTTTAATTTCTCTTTAAAGTCTGATGAAAAACTGTTTGCATAATCATCATTAGCATAATTCCCTTTGGCTGAATAAAAAACAAAAGGCATCCATTCTTTTAATTGATAGCCATAAGCATTGTAAAAAAGTGTCTCAAAACCATCTGTCCAATTAGCACCAGAAACTTCAATACTGTCACAAAAAATAGCTCTTATTAATTGATTTAAAGAAATCCCAGAACGTTCAGAAATTTTCTTTAATCTGCTTAAATAAGCCAAAGTCATTTCTTTTTTATAATGATCCATTACAGCGCCTGCACCTCCTGGAGCGCCTAAAGTAACCTCTCTAAAATTTTGTTGAATTAACGCATAACTCAGATAATAATCACCAGATTTTTCAATTTTATAATTTAATTTTTTGTTTTTATCTAAGAATCTAGAAAGGTTAATAATTTCATCTTCATCATTACAATTTACAGGAACTAACGCTAAATTAGCAAGCGTATACGTTGTTCTTTTACTGATATGCCTTTGTGATCGAGATTTACGGTATTTTTTTTTGTACAAGTTGATTAGATAATCTTCATCAACTTCAATAATTGCATTTGAGCCAAACAAAATTTTATCAGTTACCATTCGCTGACTCGTTTCTTCGTCTTTTAAAAACTCGCCTCCAAATGGCCAACCTGTGCCAGCAATGATATCTGTAATCATCCCCAAATCTTTGGCTTTTTTTGCAGCATGCACAACCATATCTACCCATTCATCACTCATCCAAACTAGTGATTTCTCACTTTTATCAAATGCGAGTGGCATCGCAATAGGGTTAATTTCTACACCACCAAAACCGACACTTTTTAATGATTGTAATTGCCTATCAAGTTCATTTATTTGAATTTTATTACCATTCCACCACCAACGTACAAAAGGTCTTGCTTCTGCTGGCGGATTTTGGAATTGACTGTATAAACTTTCTTCTTTTTGCTCATCTTTTTTAAAACTATTACAATTATAAAAAATGCATATCATAATCATCAACTTGAAAATAATGAGTGTGTTTTTATGTTTGATTAAGTGCATTGTTTTATTTTTAATACAATAGTTTTACAAAAGAGTTGTTGATATTTAAAATATAAATACCCTTAGCATAAGAAGAGATATCAATTCTATTCCCTTTCCCTTCCATCATTTTTTTTCCAGTAATGGAATATACTTTCCAATTTTGAGGAGTTTGATTTTTTATTTGAAACACTCCATTGTTACTTGGATTAGGAAAAATACTAATCTTTTCTATTTTATTTTTATCAACAGATAATTGACCATTAGAAAATATGGCTTTGATATTTAAATCTGATGTTACTGTTATGACTAATGGGTTATCAGTACTTGTAATATCTCCTTCCCAACCTTGAAACTCCCAACCCTCATTGGCAATCGCATTTAAACTCAATTCTTGTCCGTAAATTGCAGTACCACTGCTATAATTTAAAAGACCCTGACCTTCTTTACTGAGTGTTATGGAATGAATTGTTGAATTGATTGGAACAAATTCTATCTTATCAAAAACAAGGCTTCCAGAAGTGAAATTATTATAGAATTTAAATTCATTAATAGTACCTGTCCATAATCCCCAATTTGTTAAATCGAAATCTAAAGTATGCCATTGGTTATCATTAGGTACTATTTCTTTTTTTCTTCCAGACACAAAACTTGTACCTGGTGCATTTGGTGCCATTTGAAGATCTGGTTTATCAGTACTATTCTTTACTACAATTCTTAAAGTACCATATAAACTCGCATTGATGTTTAAATCAGTTATGGCTAACATTGGCCAAGAAACATCAGAAGAAAAATCTACACTTAATTTATCATTATCTGTATCTATAGTCATCCCATTTTTAACCGCAGACCAAGCAGAAAAATCTTCAGAGGTAGACCACGAATACGTTGCAGGCGTTATGGCTTGAACAAAAGTTGCTTCTGGTCTAAATTCGAATTTTTCGAAAGCAAAAGATCCTATTTCAGTTGACATCACAACTTCAGAACCAGATTTACCATCAGTTCGTTCTTTGGTTGTAAGGCTTTTCCATTCTGTAAATTGATGAGGATTTGGATTTTCATAATTTTCATAAGCAGTATAACCTTCTTCTGTTAAGGTACGATCAGGATTTCCTTTCGAATCAAAACCACTCATCACAAAGTTTGAATTATTGATTAAAAAGTTCTGAAGTTTATTATTCTCTTTTCCATAAGATTTGCTTCGATAATATAATGTTGTGCCTACTGCTAAATCTGTAGTAAACGAAATTTCTACAGTTTCATTCGCTTTATAAGCAATGGAATTACTATTGTAATTATATAGTAAGACATCATACTCATCTTTTGCGTCATTTTTTGCAAAAATAGCATCCAACTCATTTGTGGATGTATTCGGATTCCCTGAAATACTAGTTTCATAACGAACCAAACCTTGCATAGCATCTAATTCTTTTATTCCATCTGGATTTTCACTACCTGTTTTATTTCCCCACCTGTAAATAAATTCTAAGCCTTTGCCTTTATTTTTAAAAAAAGTATTCGAAAAAATCAGTTCTACGATTTCTCTATGTGAAGTTTCACAAGTTACATATCCTTTTCCATCTGCACCCTTCATAGTTGTAACAGTAGAATACTCCATAATATCTATTGTGGTTTCAGGGTTCCATTTAGGATTGTTAATTAATGGTGCAAAATTTTTAATGTATTTTCCATTCATATCTCTAAGACCACTGTTTCCAATAACAATATAATCTGATAATCCCCAAAAATCGCACTTAATATTGTTCGCGTGATTGTAATCAATAAGATCATCAATAAACGAAGCATAAGGTTCTCCTTTGTAATTTAGAATTGTTCCGCTTTTATATAAAAACCCTGGATTTCTAGTATGCAATCCAACCTTAGCATTTGGCAAAATAGCCCTTACTGCACTTTCTGTATTGGCAAAGTGTTCTATAAAATCTTGTTTGGTACCAAACCAATGGTCTGGAGTTTCTATTTCTGAACCTACTCTAAATCGCCATTTTAAGACTTGTTCTTCTCCATACGTTTCTACCAATTTGGTCATCAACGCTTTTATAAAATCATGATAGGCTTGTTTATCTTTAGGAGGCAAAGAATTTCCATAAATGGATATTCTTTCATCTTCACGAAAGTTAACATTATCTCTTGTTCCTTCTGGAATAAAAGTATACCCATGCTGAAACGCCCATGGTGGTTGATCTAAAGCTATTTGTAAAATTTCTGTTTGTGAATTGACTACTTTATTTAATCTTGTGATCAATGGATCCCATCTATACACATATTTATTGTTGATAGAATCGTATAAACAAGGATCAAAATCTAAATCTTTTTGATTTACACCATCAACTGTTTTTTTTATACCGCCAATCATTCTAACAATATTCATCTTTAATCCTGGACGAATATTAGATCCATTTCTTGGACTAATTCTATTGGCAACATTCCAAACATTGTGAATAGGCAATTTTTTATCCGTTTCACCTGTAAAATCTGTAGATAATTTTACTTGACCTTGTGTAATGGTGACAAGAGTAAAACTTAATAAAAGAAATAAAAATTTTATTAAGAAGTTTAAATTTTTCATTATCTATAATTTATTGTTGAATATATTTTCTCGAAACTAATATTTATTCATAAAATTAACATCCTGTGATGTCCTGTTATTCTTTTTTTAAATTTTTATTAAAAAGAATTTATATTACTTTTGACCTTCAAGCAAATAGCCCAAGGCTAACCACAAAGAATTGTAACCGCAAATATTATATATTTTTGTCTCATAAAAATTGAAGCAAAATATAAAAAAGAATACATGACCAAAACTATCCAAAGTAAAGAAATGAATGATACACTTGCTTCACTCTTTAGCAAGTATGGTTTTAATGACAAAAGGGCCAAACTATTGGCAGAAGTGCATACAGAAAATACTTTACATGGGGTAAATTCTCATGGCATTAATAGGGTCCCTTTTTTCATTGAACAATTGAAACTAAGATTAATCAATAAAGATATTGAACCTGAAAAAGCAGATAGTTTTGGCTGTATTGAACGATGGGATGGTAAACTAGGTTCTGGGGTTATAAACGCTATGAAATGTACCAATCGCGCTATTGAGATTGCTAAAGAAAACGGAATGGGATTAGTGGCTCTAAGAAATACCAATCATTGGATGCGAGCTGGCTATTATGGTTGGATGATGGCAAAACAAAACTGTATAGGTATTCTTTTTACAAACACAGAACCTAACATGCCTGCATGGGGTGGCAAAGAAGCAAGACTTGGAAACAATCCTTTAGTGATTGCTATACCTAGAAAAAAAGGACACATAGTACTTGATATGGCTATGAGTCAATTTTCTTTTGGAAAAATGAACGAATATAAATTGAATAATCAATCCTTGCCTTTTGATGGAGGATGGGATACCAATGGTAACCTCACAAGAAACCCTAAAGAAATTTTGACCACTAAAAGTGGACTACCCATAGGTTATTGGAAAGGTTCTGCACTCTCTATGGTTTTAGACATACTCGCTACGCTACTTTCAGCAGGAAAATCAACTTACAAACTTGGATTAGAACCACATGAATATGGGGTGTCTCAAATTTACCTATGTATTAACCCTAATACTTATAATGATAATGAACTTCAAGAAAAACTTACTGAAGAAATCATTGCTTATACTCGAGATGTTACTCCTACTCAACCAAATGGAAAGACTTATTATCCTGGTGAACGATCACTTATAAATAAGATTAAGAACGAAAAAGAAGGGATGAAGGTAAGTGAAGAAATATGGAAAAAAATAATTGATTTATTAAACAAATAAAATATAATGAATACGAATAGAAGAGACGCGCTTCGTAAGCTAGCATTCACTCCAGCGCTTTTTGTAGCACCTACAATTTTGACTGCAGCTACTAAAGATTCAATAGAACCTATTGCACAACGAATACAGTACAGTGTTAATGCTTATTCTTTTAATGACGAATTTCGAAGTGGCAAAATGAATTTATTTGATATGATGGAATTTGCCTCAGAAATTGGCCTAAATGCTGTTGACTTAACCGCCTATTATTTTTCTTCTTATCCACGTCTACCGAAAAAAACTGAAATTTTTGCTTTAAAGAAAAGAGCTTTAGAACTTGGGTTAAATATCTCGTGGACAGGTGTGAGGAACAATTTTGTAACCGCAAATGTAGAATCTAGAAAAAATGATAGAGAAATGATTAAAAATTGGCTAGATATTTCATCTATGATTGGCTCTTCTATTCTACGAGTTTTCACTGGTAGAAATTTACCTGACGGATACTCAAAAGAACAAGTAAAAGCATGGCTTATTGAAGAATACAAACTTTGTGCTAAATATGGTGAGCAAACAGGCGTTATTGTTGGACTACAAAACCATAATGAGTTCTTATTTAAAGCCGATGAAGTAATCGAAATACTAGAGAAAGTTAGCTCTGAATGGTTTGGACTTATATTAGATATTTCTGGATTAAGAACTACAAATGATCCGTATGCAGAAGCTGAAAAATTGGCACCTTATGCTAATTATTGGTTTATCAAAGAACATGTATATCACAATCAAGAAAAAAAACGAACTGACATGTCAAAAATGGTGTCAATGATAAAGCGACATGACTTTCGTGGTTACGTCTCTTTTGAGAGTCTATCGGATGGAAATCCAAAAGAAATTATTAAAGAGATGGTTTATGATTTTAAAAGGGAATTTAACAAAATTTAGAAAAGTTAAACAAACATATTTTATGTGGTAATTTAAATTGAATTACCAATACCCACCAAAACAACGGATAAAATAATCACAACAATTCCTGATGTTATGGTCCATTTTGTTTTTTTGGTTACACCTTGCCATTCTTTTCGATAAATTCCCCAGAGATTGGCAGTTAAAATAATAGTAGACATATGTAAAATCCAAGAACTGGCTCCATTTCCTAATTTACTTTCTCCCATTCCGTAAAAGAAAAATTGTAAAAACCAAATGGTTCCTGCTAGTGCAGAGAACAAAATATTATTACGGATTGGTGTACTTTTATTTGTAAAGTCTTTGTAAGATTTATTTTTGATACTCAAAATGGTAGTCCATACTAAATTAGTAGCTAAACCACCCCAAAGAATTACCACAAAAGTAACATTGTTAGCAAACAAATGATCATATCCTGCTGCAACAGCTGCATCTGCTAATGGTTTTCCTGCTTCTATACCAAAGCTAAAAAAGGAACTTAAAATCCCTGATAAAATTGCAACAATTAATCCTTTTACCAAATTGAATTCAGATACACTCTTTTTCTTTTCTTCTTCTGATAATTCTTTTTCTTTTAACATTCCTGCTTTCCCACAAAGCGCAATCCCTAGAAGGCAAACTAAAACTCCTAGTAAAACTACCTGTCCTCCAGAAGTACTTAACATTTCTGTAAATGAAGTTTTACCTTCTTGAGGATTAAAATTATAATAAATGGATGGAACAATTGCCCCAAAAGCAGCACAAAAACCTAAAACTACAGAGTTTCCCAAAGACATACCTAAATAACGAACCCCTAAACCATAAGACAACCCACCTATACCCCAAAGTAAGCCCATTAAAAAGGTAAAGCCTAAAATTGTATTGGAGCTTGATGCAATAATATCTACAAAACCTGGTACTGTTAAATAAGCTGCAATTGGTGGCACTATTAACCAAGACATAACTCCACCTACCATCCAATAGGTTTCCCAAGACCAACCTTTTACTTTGTTGTATGGCATGTAAAAACTACCTGCTGCTACGCCGCCTAATGAATGAAATAAAACTCCTAAAATTGCTTGCATAATTTTTTTTTAATATAAATTAGTATTAGATCTTATTGATGTACTCTAGATTTTTAGTTTTTGGAATAGGTGCATTCGTGTATTTCCACCATTTTTTCAATATTTTTAATAACTCCGCTTTCTTTTCTGGATTCGATTCTGAAAGATTATTTTTTTCTCCAATATCTTCAGATAAATTATATAACTCAACACCATCATCTTCAAAATAATAATGAAGTTTCCAATCGCCTTTTCGTATAACAGAACCAGGACGTGTTCTAAATAAAGAATCCCTGTTTTCGTTATCATTTACATTATAGGCTTGTAAATAAATAGGAAAATGCCAAAACAAAGGGCGTTCCAATTTTTCCTCTTTTCCTTCTAAAATAGAAGATAGATTATTTCCATCCAAAATTAGACTTGTATTTTTCACTCCTGCATATCCTAAAATTGTTGGAAAGACATCTAGGTTTGTTATAGGCACATCGCTCTTAGAATTTGGTTTAATTTTATCGTTTAAGACAAAGAAAAATGGTTCTCTAATACCACCTTCATAATAACTTCCTTTACCTGCTCGTAATGGTTTTTGTTTGGTTATTCCGTATAAACCACCATTATCTGAAGTAAAAACAATCAACGTATTATCAAACAAATGTTTTTCCTTTAGTTTATCGATAAGTAACCCTATATTTCTATCTAAATTATCAACCATAGAAGCATATTCTGGGTTTCCCTGACCTTTCCAAGGTGCTTTTTTTTCATATTTTGGTAAAATACTATCCACTGGCATTATGGGTACATGAACGGCATAAGGCGAATAATTAAGGTAAAATGGTTTTTGAACGGTATCTACAAATTGAATTGCTTTTTCCATTATAGCATCCGTCAGATATTTATCAGAACCACCTTTAATTGTTACATTTTTGTAAGGTGGCTTATAACTTTTAGGCAGTCCATTATGACCACCTCCAATATTTACATCAAATCCATATTCTAAAGGATTATCGCTTAAATGCCACTTTCCTGCCTGACAGGTCACATATCCATTCTCACGCAGTACCTCTGGTAAAATAGTATGTTTTTTGGAGAGTGTATGTGTGTTTTTTGTTGGAATCAATTTTCTGTGTTCAGATTTCCCACGTGTTGAAGGACTAACCGTGTAAATCCCATGACGTGGTGTCCATTGCCCAGTCATTAAACACGCTCTGCTAGGTGCACAGTTTGAAGCTGATGCATAACCATTTGTAAAAACCATACCTAGACTGGACAGGTAATCTATGTTTGGGGTTTCGTAATATTCACTTCCCATAAAACCAACATCTTTCCATCCCAAATCATCAACATTTATAATGATAATGTTAGGAACAGAAGATTTTTGTTTATTTGTACAAGCTTGACTTAATAGAACTATTAAGACCAAGCGTATAATTTTTAGCATTTGAAATGATTTTGAATAAAAATTTGCTAACAAACCCGAACCACTCGTAAGTTTAAAATATTTCCTAATTTTTCAATTTTGTTGGCAATATGACCTACCCCAATAGCACAATGATGTGATGGCCCTTGTTTAGACCATTCGTTCATAAATGCTCTTGCGCCAATTGAGAATCGATAGCGGCTATTTGTATTTCCAATATGTAGAACAGGACCTTCAACAGATTCACCTTCTGCAACTAATAAAAATACATCGTCTTTACCTTCAACTACAGATAATAAGGTTACTGGACCATGCTGTACTGTCATTTGAATGGATAACCCTTTTCCTGGTTTCCCATGATAAACAGGCAAAGGCACTAATTGAACGTTACCTTCTGCTATCGCGAAATGTGCAGGCCCATCGTGACCCAACATTACAATATCATCATTAAAATCCATTGCATAAAATTCTGAAAACGAACCACCAACACCAAAAGCGTCCATAATTTTCATGGCTTGTGCATTCTTCACTTCATATTCTCCTGCAACGGGCACATTTTTACCAGTAAGTAAAGTATTTCCTGCAATGACAGAGGTTACAATATTTTCGTATTCATTGGCATTTTCTCCTTCATAATAATAAGCTAAAGAACCTAAATCATGATTTGCCACCAATTTATCTAAGGCGATTGATGTCTTTGCGGCACGTACCAATTCTTCTTCTTCACAGGTCTCAATTACTTCAAACGTAGTTTTAAATTCATTTAATTTATCATCAATCTCAACTTGTGTAACTGCATCTCTATACTTTTTAACTTCACACATCTCCACAATTTCTATGTGAGTACCAAAAGCAGAAGATTGTTTGGTTAAATCGGAATATACATCTAACATACCTGCATAATAATGCCCTAAAACACCTAACCTATTATTTTGCATTATGGAAGCTACTTTTGTGGCATCAATCCAATCTTGGATGTCGTCCCAAACAACTTGTTCTCCCAAATATCCTGTAACAAATTCATAATCAATTCCTGCACGATTAAATACATTCGCAAATTCTGGAACTGAACAGGCTTGACAATGTGCTAACCATTCTCCTGTCATTTTACCACGATCGCCCAACGCATTAAAACTTTCATAATCTATAGCTGCAACTGGTTGTATGTTTAAAATAACCACAGGACATTTTACCTTTTGCACAACTGGTAATACTGTTGATGACAAGGCATACGTAGAGATATATAAAAACAAGATATCTACGTCTTCTGTTTTAAGCACCTCTGCTTTTTCCCTTGCAACCACAGGTGAATCTACCAAACCAACATTCACCACCTTAGCACCAAAACTTTCCATTTTAGTAGCGATTTGTTGTTGATAACCTTCTAAACGTTCTAACAGTCCTTCAAACTGTGGCCAATAGGTGTCTAAACCTATTCCAAATAATCCTACTTTTATCATTATTTTATTTATTTTTATTTTAGATTTAACCTAGTACTTAACTTCACTTTTAACTCTTTAACTAATTCTGGGTATTCTTCAGCTATATTCTTAGTTTCCTTTTCTGTTGTTGTATGATTATATAATTCTACAAATCCATCCCGATGTAATGTCATTCTATGCGTTGAAGTTCTGATGGTTGAAGCTTTATTTTTATAAGATATAGCATAGTGACCTGTAGCATTCGGGTTTACTAATATTTCTTTTAGAGACGTACCATGAGCATACTCAGGGGTTTCAATTTCTGCTAAATCACATAACGTCGGAAAAATATCGACTGTTTCTACAATAGCATCTGTATTTGCCCCTTCATGTTTCATTCCTGGGTAATGAATTATTAAAGGTGCATGCAACGATTCCTCAAACAAACTATGTTTTCCCCAAATCGCATGTTCTCCAAGATGCCAACCATGGTCTCCCCAAAGCACAACAATAGTATTTTTATCTGCTCCTGATTTTTTTAATGCTGCAAGAATTTTACCTACTTGGGCATCAGCATAACTGACACATGCAGCATAATGACGTCGCACATCATTCGCAAAGTCAGCATCTTTATTAGGATTTTTACCCCAACGGTTGTATTTCATAAATTCACCAGATCCATGCCATGTTGTTCTTCCTTTTGGTTTTTGATGGTGTTTTATTTCGGGAAGATCAACACCATCATACCTGTCATAATAAGTTTTAGGTGCACCAAAAGGCAGGTGTGGTTTAATAATTCCAACAGCAAGAAAAAATGGTTTTTCTTTATTACTAGTAAGTGATCCTATTTGTTTGACAGCTTCATCTGTAATTGCTCCATCTGGATAAATGTTGTCGTCTCCTTCTACTGCCTGAAAAACGTCCATGCCGCCTCTTGTTACCCGAATCTCTCCATTAGCTAATCCGTGCATCATCCCACGCGGATGTTGCCATTCCGCAACTGGCATCAAATGTCTATCCCATGCATTTGGCATTTCAATTTTTGTACTATCATTCCAATTTTTACCACCTCTTCCTCCAGGGTGATGAGATACTTTCCCGACTGAAACTGTTGTATAACCATGTGCTTTAAACCACTCTGGCATACTTTGTTTTGTTTCTTCTTTGCCATTTTTTATTTTCTTTGCTCTAAGAAAAAGTGCGTTATTTCCATAATGCCCATATTGTCCTGTTAATAAGGTATATCGAGATGGACCGCAACTTGGGGCGTTTACAAAATGATTTTGAAAGGCCACCCCTTTTGCTGCAAAAGCATCTATGTTTGGTGAACTTATATAGTCTGCTCCAAAGCTCTTCAATTCTGGACGAAGGTCATCCACACAAATAAGTAGCACATTTGGCTTTTGAACAATTTGTTCTTTTTGACAACTCGTTATCATAAAAAAAGATAACGCCGCACAAATTAACGGTATTGTCTTTTTAAGGTTAATTATTATATTTTTTATCATTTTCAATATTCTTTTAAAAATTTGTATTTATGTTAAACTTCTATATACAATTCACTTACTTTTTTCAAACGGTCTGTATCTATTTCTAGTCCAAAACCAGGTGCTGGTTTAAAGGAGTAATATCCATTGGGTTCCTTGTTAGTAGCTGCGCTTTGCAAACATTCTAGATAGATTTTAGAATCTTCTTTTTTCTCAATCGCTTCTACCCAAGTGGCTCCAACGCCTATTGCTATTTGTTGCCACGCAGAACAAGCAGGTCCAACTAAACTATCATCACCTATCATTACTTTTGCATCTATTTCCTTTACTTTATGCGCTAATTTTGCTGTGTGGGTTAAACTTCCCATTGTAGAGGGATGCAGATTATAAATGTGTCCCATTCCTTTTTGTATTGTGTTGATGCCTTTCCAAGCAGGACGCATAGGCGCATCTGGAATCAAGTTTAAATCACCCACCATTTCTTGTAATTGTATCCATTGCTTTGGTTTTAAATGTGCAGGATCTTCTATTGCATTTAGTCCATTTGCACTAAAACGATCTAAAATCCCTTTTAATTCGTCTAATGATTTCCACTTTTTATAGCCTTTATTCACGTCTGAAATTACTACTGCTTCATCGCCCAAAACATCTCTAATGGTTTTAAGTAACTTCATATCTACCTTTTCATCACCATACATTTTAAATTTCATATGATGCGCTAAATTCTGTTCGATACTTTTTTCAGCTTCTTCTCTAACTTTTTTCTCGTCCTTATCTAAAATGCAATACAATCCTGGAACTGGATTTGTTCCTGTTAAACCTAGTAATTCAACAGCAGATTTGTTTTGTAATCGACCTAATACATCTAAAAGCGCCATATCTAAAGACTCTAGCATTTTTAGAGAGCGTTTAGAACCCAATACTTGTTCTGATGCTAATAATTTTTGTGCTTCACCTAAGGTTAATCCTTTAAATTGTTCTAGATATTTAACCCAAGCCGTTGGTTTAAAATCTGGATTATTTTTGGATGCAGGTGTTTCTGTCCAACCATAAAAATCTCCTGTAGATATTTTTATAAATAAATGCTGACGGTTGTGCCAAGTTCCCCATGAAAAATAACGAGGTATGTTAATATCGTATCGAAATATTTCGATTTTTGTAATCTTTTCGTTTAAATATTCATTTCCATTTTTAGGTACACAAGCAGATAAAAGAGGATATGTTGCACCAACAATGCACAATGCTGACATACTCTTTATAAAATCGCGTCTATTTGTTTTCATATTTTTTACCAAGAATCGTTCATAGAAGTTAGTAATGCTGCCAACTCCGTTTTCATTTTATTATCTAAAGTTGGATTTTCTCCCCAAATATTTTTCATTTGATAAGGATCTTTAGCATCGTGATAGAGATAGTGAAATTTATTCCCATTTTCGTGTTTCACAACAGCATAGGTATAGGCTTTGGTTCGAAAACCTCTAGCATCTCCATTAGAGGCAAAACTTTTTCCTCCAAAATACAATTGCTTTTCTGGTCGGTTTACAGGTTTATTAAAAAATAAATCCGCATAATTTTCACCTTCAACCACGTTTGGAATTTTAGCTTCAAGTCCCATTAAACCTAAAATTGTTGGCATATAATCAGGTACACTTAATAAAATATCATCCGCTTTTGGTTTTACTTTTTTTGGATAATGCACAATTAAAGGAATTTTATAAGCCTCTTTAAACCATACATTTTTATGCATTAATCCTTGACTTCCTAACATTTCTCCGTGATCTGCAGAAAATATAATTATGGTATTTTCGTATAAACCAGCTTCTTTTAGTTTTGAAATCACACGTCCTATTTGATCATCAACCCCATTTACAGAAGCAAAATAATCGGTAGCTTGATCTAAGCGTTTTTCTACACCATGATCGCCTCTTTTTAATTCATAATTGTCATCAAACTGAACATTTGGTCTATTTAAAACGTCTTTATGAGTCATCCCTTCATAGCGTTTTCTATAACGTTCGGGTACTTGCTTAAAAGGAGTATGAGGTGGATTGATAGACCAAAACAAGGCAAAAGGCTCCTCTGATTTTCGTTGCTTTTCATTATTTTTGAGGTAATTGATGATAACATCTGCTTCGTGTTCTGCAGACCATTTTTTGATGTATATTTTTTCATCTTCTTTGGCATTGGTTGTCCAATAATAAGGAGCATTATGCCTATTGTGAGTTCCGTAAGCATACCAAAAAGAAAAACCATGTCTGCGATCTGGTGGACACCATGTATCCCAAACACGCTTTACCTCTTGTGGTGTGGGCTCTGGACCATCTAAATGCCATTTACCAACATAACCTGCACTATAGCCATTATCTACCAAAACATCAGAAAAACAAATTTCATCTTTCTTTAAATAATTCCCCAAAGCTGTTCTTTGAGAATTGCAATTTTCTACAACACCTGTAGATAAAGAATAACGTCCTGTCATTATCATAGCACGATATGGGCTACACAACGGATTATTAGAAACGGCCTCGCTAAAAAATACACCTTCTTTTGCCAATTGATCTAAATTTGGGGTATGTACAGGATCTTCTTTTAAAAATCCCAACGATGCTTGACGATACTGATCTGCAAAGATGAAAAGCAAATTTGGTTTAGTTTTTTCTATTTCTTTTTTTTGTTTGGTTTTACAGGAAATAATACTGCATAAAATTAATCCGAAAACAATTAATTTTCCTGTCAATTTCATTTGAGTATGATTCTTTAATTTGTTCATTTTTAAATTATAATTCCTTAATATTTTACAGACTCAATCACTACAGGGCCTAATAAACCAGAAGATTGTAATTTTGATTTTGGTTTGATATCATCGATAACCAACCATGTATATTTTTCTTCTTCTGGTCTTTGTTTGTCCTTAATTAATTGATTTCTCCATAAATTAACCACCTCAATTTCTAATTGATTTTCTCCTTTTTTTATCGCTTTGGATATGTTTAAACGATAAGGTGCAATCCAGACACCTCCCAAATATTTCCCATTCAATTTTACTTTTGCCATTACAGAAAGGTCTCCTAAATTTAGGTAAGTATCTTGATTTTTTGGAAGGGTATCCATATTAAAAGTTGTAGTATAATTTGCAGTACCTGAGTAATACTTTATTTTTTCGTTTTCTGAGGTTGACCAATCTTCCAAGGTATTAAAAACAACAGATTCTTTTGGTCCAATTTCTTTATTTAGAAATTCTACAATAAATGGTTCTTTTAACTCAATTGCCTTTTCAAAACTTGGAAAGTTTTTTGAATTCATTGGTTTTGGGAGTGATTCATTTTCTTCAGCAAAAACAACAAACCAACTCTGATTAGCCTTCATTTTTAAAGGTACTTTTATCCCTGTTTCAGTAATTTCAAAATCAGGTAAAGCTCTAATTTCACCAGAAACAGCATCCCACAACTGTGGTTTTAAATTTTTATTGACCCTAAACACTGGAGCAAGTTCTATTTCTTTATTACTTTGGTTGGTAATAAAATAAATATCCATTTCTGATGTATTTCTGTGTGTCCATAACACAGGTGCATCATCAGCAATGGCAACGTCTTTTGTTAGGTTTAAATCTGAAAAAACTTCTGATAATTCATAACCATCAAATAGTTTTCCTTGTCCATAAATTTTCTTCATTTTACCTTCTTCGTAATTTCCATTCCACATTTTATTGGCAATGTTTTTCACGATATTGTCACTTTCTGGATAATTTTCTAAACTTGGAGATTTTTCTGGTTTTTGCCCTAAAATAATTCCACCTTGTTGTACTAATTCTTCTATTTTTTGTAGCAACTCAGGACGCATTGTTTTAAAAGGTGGCAACACCATTACTTTGTAAGACATGCCATCTGGCAATACAAATCGACCGTCTTTTACTGATAATCTATTTAAAATTACTTCAGCATTTATATAATCATACGAATAGCCTTTTGGAATTTCAGGAACTCTTCCACCTGTCATTATTGGGGCATCTTCTCCAATAAAATAACAAACATCTGCTACATATTTTCCTTGTTGTAATAAAAATTGGCAACGACGTAAATAATCGAAATAGGAATCTGCTTGACTAAACCAGGTGTTATGACGATTGAATTCTGTACCAAACCAAGCATTCATTCCTGGTTTTCTAGTATCATCTGGTTGCTGAATATATAAGTGCAACACAAAGTGATTGATACCCTCTGTTAAAGACCAATCACCACGTTTTTTTAGCATTGCTGGATGCCTTAAATAGGTTTTTCTTGATGATGTAAACGCTTCTGCAGATGTTATGGGTTTTCCATAGGTATGTGCTGTTGATGAGGATGCTTTACATTCAATATTCCCCAAAGTACCTTCGTTCCAAAACTCGCCAGCAATTAAATCGGATTGTCCTCCATACATCATAAATTCACTTGGAAAACCCCAATGCCCGTAGTTTTCTAACCAGGTTTTTAAATTGTGTTTGTTACTTGCTTTTTTTAAGGCGCCAACATATTCGTAAGCAACATCATCGCCAATAGTCCGCCTTAAATCCCAAAGAAAACGCTCAGATTCTTCAACACTTCCCACAATTCTACCAGAGAGCACTGGCAAATATTTTACAGGATTGTAACCATATTTTTCTTGAAATGTTACCTCATAATTATCCGTCCAATTTTGAGAACCCATTTCGTAACTATCTGCAATGACGTACTTAAAAGCAGATTTACTTTTTTCAGGAATTCGCTTTAGCAATTCGCCAACAAAATTATCAAAGTGATATTGCACTAATTCGCTATTCATCTTGTCAATTTCATACCCTACTCCTTGTGGTGCAGCAGGCGCATTTTTAGTTCCTGTAGGCGTCATTCCTAATCTTAAAATGGTCCAATTCCCTTTGGGAGCATTCCATTTTAAGTTTCCATTTTTATCAATTTTATTGCTAATATCAATAACCTCATCAGGATTTACGTTGAAACTTTTATTTTGAAGTTCGTCTTGCTTATTAAAAACATAGGTATTCCAATTTGGCTTTGGTGTTGGGTGCATTTTACCCAATTGCTTTTCGATATATTTATCTAAAACGGGTGCTTCTGAAATGGTAATTTCGGCAAAACCAAATTTCTTTTTACGAGAGATAAATTTTGTGAATTTTAACTTGAATTGTTCTGCTTTAACATCAGGTAAAGTTGTAGCATAAGCTCCTTTTAGAATTGGCCCTACATTAGGTGTCATTTTAGAACGATCGAAAGCGAATTTTTTAATGACTTGCTCTTTGCCATCAACAATTGCAGATACTTCTATTTGACATTTAAATTCTTGACTTGGCACTATCGAAATAGAACGCGCCGTAATTACTTCCTCTAAATTGAAAGTAATTTCTAAAGCTTGTTTTGGTTGAATTTTAAAACGTGTTTCAGATTCAGTTTTTCCATCAATTAATTCCTTTACATCTACATCATTCCAATTGGCAGTTACTTTTGTTGGGATAAATTGTGTGCTTTTTTGTTCAATATCAGAAGATTTAAAAGCTAAGGTATGCGTGTCTTGAAATTTATCCTTAGGTTGTTTTAGTTGAATGTTCAGTAGTTTTTCTCCAGAAACCTTCGTTTCACTAAAGGTTAAATAACGCATGGCTTTTTCAGAATCTACCCAAGGGCCTCCACTTTGACTCCAACCTGGGCAGTTAAAAACACCAATATCTACACCAATTCGTTTTCCTTCAACCACAGCGTGTACCATATGAGACCACCATTCTTCACTTAGCATGGGTACTTTTCCATCTTTACGAGCAGGATTGATATTTCCAATTAAAGCACCACCAATCCCCGCTTTTTTCATCGCCTCTAAATCTTTGGTAATCCCTTCTTTAGAAATATCATCGTTAATCCAGTACCAATAACACCATAAATTATTATCGTCTGTTGGATTAACAAAGCCAGATTGAATTTCTTCATATGATTTGTAAGCGTCTTGTCTAGGAGAATCATAATGCTTACAGCCTAAAAAGAAGAATACAAAGCATATAAGAACTAAATTAATTTGATGACACTTATTTTTCATCATTATAGATTTTAATTTCTTTAATTGATGTTGCTTGTTTTGCATCCGCAAAAACCAACCTATTTTGTAACCACATCCCAAACTTTAGAGCGTATGGATTTACCATCTTTATTTTCAACTGTCAGCACAACAGTCCAATGTCCTGAAGTATTATATTGATGTACTGGATTTTGTTCCTCAGAAGTCGTTCCGTCTCCAAAATCCCATGTCCACTTTTCAACGTTCCCTAAGGACTCATCTTTAAATGCGAAAACACGCCTGTCTCTATCTACCTCAACAAAAGACCAATTTGCTTGTAGCTCTGGTCTGAACGTTTCTGTTAACGGCATTAACCTAAAAGCATTCATAAAATCACCATCATGAATCATGTTAAGGTCATGCGCAAGGTTAATAAAATCCTTCCTTACTTTATTATCATCATCATAATCGAGAACGCACCACGACATGGCAATAATTTCATTTTCTTTTAACTGTGAGACAGCCGAACGATTAATTCCTTCAATAGCAGCATAATCGAATGGCGTTATCCAAAACTCCATTTTAAGCAACCCTGATTTGCCTTGTTCTAAATTATGCTCATAGGCGGCATTGGCATAAGGAAAATCTTTTATCCAAGGGGTATTTCCCCAAATCATAGCCCAGTCTTTATTAATAGCAGGCATAAAAACATGATAGTTTTGTGCATGTGCCCCATGTCCCCTAAAATGTAGTTCTTCTATAGGTATCCTATCTATATTTGCATTCCATTTTTTGATAAAATTTCCACCTGAGACATCGGCATCTATAACCAATTCAAAAATATCTTGTTTGATATTCAATTGTTCAAATTCCCAGAAATCATCAAAAACCTCCACATAAAAGTATAAGCGGTTCAGGTCTTTAACCCATCCTACTTTTACGGTTACATCCAAGTCGGTCGGATCCAAATCAAATCCAATACCATTCATGCTTTCTTTCATTTGGTCTAAGCCAATGGCATAGGTATCTGGAACCATATTCCAATCGGAAAAGTCCCCATCAATACGTGGCATTTTATGTTGTGGAAATTGAAAAATAGGATAAATAGTATCACGGTTCTGAAAGGCATAGGATTGGAACCCCCCACAGCCAGAAACTATAATCCAAACAAAACAAAACAATAAACGCATATTTAATTATTTTTTAGGTTCATAATATTGAATACTTGTTGCTTACGCTTTATTGAACAAAATTTTCAACTCTTTTATTGATGGTGCTTGTTTAGCATCCACAATAAATAGCCTACATTTTGTAGATTCAATGGCATCAAAATGATGGGTTTTATTTGCGCCACAACTTGTTCCTTCTACGATATCTTTCCATTCATCATTTTCCCAATATTGTAATTTATAAGAAGTGATATTATTCTCAAATTCATCAACAATAACTTGATTAAACGTTTGTGGTTTCACCCATTCTACTTCCAAATATTGATTTTTAGTTTCGGTAGCCAACCAACGTGTCTGGTCATCTTCATCATTTACTCTAAATGCTTCAAAAACGGGTAGTTTTTCAGTTTTAATAAACATCGATGACGCATTCATTCTGCCTAATTTAGCTAAGTTTTTTAAATCTTGTAAAGGTGCTGGAAATTGAGTTATCGGCAATTCATCAACCTTAAAATTATAAACACCAGATGTTACATTATAAATTACATAATTACCAACGGCTTTACTTTTTTCTGTTCCTACAAAAGATATGTTTTCTGCATTTTCTGCTAAAACCCCATTTTCTTGAATTTTGTCTTTACTAATTGCTGGTACATATACTTTTGCACTCGTATTTGCAGGAACCTCTATATGAAATGTTGCACCTTTCCCTTCTTTTTTCCAGTTAACAATTACGTTTCCATACATGGATTCATAGCTTGTATTTGCAAACGTTAAATCGCCAACAGGTGCTGGTTTGATAATCATATTTTGCATACCCAATTGTTCTGGATTTGGTCGAATTCCGCCAAAACCTTTGATAAAATAGCCACCAATTCCTGTATAACACGTATGTATTTGGCTGTTACCAATTGCTGACCAACGTTCTGGCCACACTGTTTTTCCTTGCTCTAAAAAATATCCATAACTAGGGTGATGTTTATCTCTTAACAACTCATAAATTAAATCCATACGCTCTCCATATTCGGTAAAATAACGTGTATATAAAGCTTGTCCAGAACTTCCTGTATCGTAATACGGAAATTTATATAAAACATTATCTGCTAAACTCGCTTCTACTTTTTCTTTTTCAGATTCTGGTGTAACACCGGATACTAAGGCAAAGGCTTGATCTACCTGATACCCTTTTAAATATTGACCAGTTTCTGAATTGTAAGACAGTTTATGGGTTGCTTCTTGCTGAATTTTTAATCTGTCTTTATAGATTTTAGCATCTTCAGTTTTGTTTAACTCCTCTGCAATATGCATCGCATTTTCTAACATAAAAGCGTACAAACAATTGTTAAAATGTGCTGCGTCTGGAGAATTACTACTTGTCCAAAAATTACCACGTGGGGTACACCAATCGCCCAAACCTGGCATTTCTCTTTTGCCTTGTTCTCCAATTATTAAAGCGCCGCCAGCATCAGCATTAGAATGCTCATACAACCAAGTCATCCATTTTTGCATCGATTTGTAATTGTCTTCTAACACTTTTTTATCACCTAACATTCTGTAGGTTTCCCAAACCGTTAATGGATTGTTGGCTTTCCACATTAAAAACGGACGGTCTTCTTCGTTTATAACGGCTCTAGTTTGACCATCAGATAATTGTGCATCTCTAGTATATTGAAGATATTGATCCATATACGCCCCACTTTCAAAATTCGGCAAAGCATCACCATACATTGCAGCTACTGTAACTTCTCCCCAACCTCGACGTTCGCGGTGTGGACAATCTACCAAAATACCATCCATAGTATTGGCTAAATAGGTATTTAAATTGATTTGATAAATTTGATTTAGCTGTGTACTTGAAGATTTGAATTTACTGATTTGCCTACGATTATTTGTTACTACATAACCTTTTGCATCTTCAATTTTAGGTTCGTAATTCAAACCATAAACTGTAATCCATCTCCCTCCAGCAACATTAAATCGGTTTTGAAATGTTCCTTTTCCTGATTTACCGAATATGTATTTGCTTTTTTGACTCCAATTCATGATGCGTTCGGTTTGATCGCTTATTTCAAACAGGATTGAATCGCCTTCTTTCCCTTTATACAAGTCCATTTCAAAAAATCCTGTGTAATTTTCACCCATGTCAATGCGATAGGTTCCATTATCCATTTTATCTACTCCAATGGCTTTTATTTCTTTAAACTTTACTTGAGGTTCTACCATTTGAGCACTTAATTTTGCTCTAATTGGACTATATAAGGCACGTACTTCTCTATTTTTCCTGCTGTTTAAAGCAAAACTGATGTTATTCCCATCAGGTATTTTGGAGTTTAATTCCTTGTGATTGTAAACACTGGCGTTCATCCAGTTACTATCATCGTATTCAGGAGTATTCCAATCATCTTCGCGTTTGCTATCGTCAATGGTTTCTCCTCCAAAACGCAAAATATCCCAGTCGCCATAATATTCTGAATGGCTTTTTTTGGTTTTCCAACTGGTATCTGTTTTTAGAGTGATGTGTTCTCCTCCTGATACAATTTCGGCTTGTGCTTTAAACACAAAAGGCACCATTCTATATTCTCTTATTCGTTTCCATCTTGCCCAACCTGCAGCGTGCCAAATGGCAATAACATTGTCTCCTTTTTTTAGTTTATCAGCGATATCATATGTTAGATAAGGAATTCTTTTTTTCATATAAGAAGACACCGGATTTACTACATTATCTGTGATTTTTTCCCCATTTACATACAATTCGTGGTATCCAAATGAACCTACAAATACAAATGCTGATGAAGCTTCCTCTGTAAGTGTCACATTTTTTCTATACCAATTGTGGTCGGTTTTTTTCTGATCGGATTTTAAAATCCAATCACCTTTCCAGTCTGATTGTTGTAACAATCCCATTGAAAACTTGGCAGGCTCACTCCAATTAGAAGCATTCCCATCTTTATCCCATATCTTTACTTTCCAGAAATACGCTTTTGCAGATTGTAATTCACTGCCTTTATAAGTATTATTTACAGATTGATTGGAGTCTACTTTACCAGAATTCCAAACATCGCCAGTATTATTTTTTAAATTTTCTAAACTACTAGCAACTAAAACTTGATAAGTGGTTTGTTTTTGTCCTCTGGTTTGATTGTCTTCTATTAGTTTCCAACTTAATCTAGGACTTGTATTATCAATCCCTAAAGGATTCATGCGATACTCGCAACGTAAATCTGTAATAGAGATATGGGAATTTTTGGTTTGACAGCTCGTTAGCAAAACAAATATGATTGCTAAAAAACTTAATTTAGTATTAAAACAAAACATTTTAAAATTTAAACTTTTTTCCATAAGTATATTATTCATTTTTAAAAACAGACTTCAATGACTCTATTATAATTCAATTTGATAACTATATTTTCCTGATTTAACATTATACGTTACATAAGGCAAAATAACTAGTGCACTACAATTAACAGGAACTTCTATTTTATATTCGTAAGCATTATTTGAAACCTTTTTCCATTCCGCTTTTATTTCTCCGTGAATAGAATTATAGCTTGCTTTGGCAAAATCCATTGCTTTTATAAAGTTTGGTTTTAAGATGATATTTTGAAACCCAGGATTGGATTCATCTACATTAATACCTACCATGTGTCTGTAAAAGAAATTATCTACAGCACCCATAAAATGATGAATGTTTGAAGCCGTGAATTTATAACCTTCTGGCAATGTTGTAGCTCCATTTTTTATCATCCACCCAAAAGATGGCCATTCTTCATTTACAACTACCTTATGCATCATATCTGCATAACCATTTTTGGGTAAGTATTCATACGCAGAATGCACAGTAAATATGCCTCCCCATAAATGATAATCTTTCTCTTTTACAATATTATTTACTACCTTTTTTTCTAATTGTTCTCTATATTTTTCTGGTACAATGCCGTAATTTAATGCTAAGATATTTACAACAGGTAAAAATTCATGAAATGGTTTTAACCCTACATATTCTAATTTTTCTTTATCAAAAGCCCATTTTTGAATTCCTGCATAAATGCGTTCTACTTGTTGTTCTAATCGCTTTTTATCTTTCTTTTTTCCTAGTTTATCAGCCATATAAGCCATACGTTTTAATACTAAATAAAAGTTCATAGAGGCAATTACTTCATTTCCTCCAGGTTTACCTCGTACTTTATAGGTAGCATCATAAGGCGTAACCCAATCATTAAAGCGTTCTTTAAACATCCCATCTTTTTCGGGAATATTATTGAACTCCCATGAGCGTTTTATAAAAAGCATCATTTTATCCCAATACAAATCAAACAAACGTGTATCGTTATAATATTGGTACATATACCAAGGAATATGAATTCCTGCAGATGACCACAAACTCGATTTTCCTGGACCATAATAATTGGCAGGAACTATTGCAGGAATTCCACCAAATTTATCTTGTCCATCAAAAATATCTCTTGTAAACTTTGTCATTAATGCAGCTAAATCGTAATTAGCCATACCAAATTCCATTCCTGTAACAGCATCACCCAACCATCCGTTTTTTTCACGATGTGGACAATCTGTAGGGATACTGTGTAAATTAAAAATCAAAGATTTTCTGCAGATGTCGTGTACTGCATTTACGGTTTTGTCAGAGGATTCAAAATATCCAACTCTTGGTACATCAGAATGCACATATTTTACTTCTACATCCTCTAATTTAAACTTTAGTTTTCTAAAACTTTTTACTTTGATATAGCGAAAAGCTTTATATGAAAAGCGACATTCGGCATATTCTACCCCACCACCTTTACAAACATAGGCCATTTGTTGAAGTCCTCCTGGTTGACTTACTGTAATAGGATCTTCATTTTCTCCAAAATAAATGGTAATACGTTGGCCCTTTTTAGCATTTTTGATTCGTAAACGTACCCAACCAGACATATTTGTACCAACATCAAACCATTGGCCTCTACTTGAATTTTTTGTAGCTATTGGATGAAATGTTTTGGTAACACGAATCGGTTCGTTCATTTGAGAAACCAATTCTCCTCCAGTATGTGGTGCTGGATTTACAGTATTCCAACTTGAATCATCTAAACCAGCTTTACTCCAACCCTCAATTTCTTTAGTAGCATCGTAAATTTCGCCCATGTGTGGTCCATCATAAACTACAGGACCGCCTGTGACTTTCCAGCTTAAATCGCTAACAATATCTTTTGTAGTTCCGTCTTCATATTCAACTTTAATACGACATATTAATTTTGGCTGACCAATCCAACCATTTTTTTTATAAAATCCCCAATGATCGTAAGCCATCATTCCATAAAAACCACGCCCTAACATTACACCAGCCATATTTTCGCCATCTTTTACCTCATTTGTAATGTCGTGTGTGGCATATAAAATTGTTTTGCGATAATCTGTCCAACCAGGATCTAAAACAGAGTTCCCTATTTTTTTACCATTGATATACAACTCATAATATCCAATTCCGCTAATATATGCTTTAGCACTTTTAACCTTCTTTTTTACATTAAAGCCTTTACGTAAGAGTGGTGCTGCATCGTGTTTTTTATCATCAAAGAAATGATATCGTTCAAACATATTTAAATGGGCTCCAAAATAACTTGGCAATTGAAACTCGATGGCTTTAGATTCAACTTCCTTTTTTCGCCACCATTCAGTTGCCCACTCATCTTGCTTTTTCCAG
>Ga0209555_10000574_pt1 | contig 30877 bp, 50 predicted proteins | sample SaaInl85LU_5_DNA_FD_184643 | JGI IMG/M metagenome (GOLD analysis project Ga0209555, IMG submission 184643) | Marine microbial communities from expanding oxygen minimum zones in the Saanich Inlet - ESP_85LU_5_DNA (SPAdes) (version 2) | ecosystem: Environmental > Aquatic > Marine > Intertidal... | reverse complement strand
TTCTACGTTCTGAAGAAGTAACTGTAGCGTAGTACGTTAACAGTGAATCGGGTCGGTCAGGACATATACCTATGAACAGAAGTCCGTTGTTGTGGTGGAAAAACGATTAAACCCTAAATTGAGTCGTCCATTGGTTGTCAGGTTTACGATGGTGAAGAACAGACTGACTATTTCGGAATATTGCGAATTAATATTGACCTAAACGTGTAGTCCTTTGTAGGTGGACTGAGCAAGACACGGGTTTAAGATAGGACCCATTTCGTAGTGATGCGAAATTAAAAATCGGATGAATTCAGGGAACACTAAGTCCTTTATTGGATATGTCAATCCTGAGCCAAGACTGGTAGGAACAGTAAGGTGCAGAGACTAGTGGGTTGTAGACGCTTCTACAGTAATACCACATCAGCGTCCGACATCTCGTTTGAGATGATGATATAGTCCATACAGAATGGAAACATTTTGAGTATATGCGAATCCCGTCACCTCCACCAATTAAAGGGAGAAGAAGGTATCTATCATCTTCTCCCTTTTTTTATTATTTTTTGTGTATTAAATATATTATACATATATTTGTGATGGTGCACCTATATTTTTAACCAACTATACCCTCCACTACCATCATCGAGTAACTTATATGAATCACCCGTATAATCACTAGGTATTACCGCAGATTCTAAACCAGTTAAGTTCACTAACTCAAACCCATCTGAAGTTCCCCACCCTTCCTGTGAACCCGAAAACTCTTCAGCAGAGACGGACACTAACTCAGTTTCGTTAATACTTAACACACCTGAGGTGGTTACAAATCTCACGATTTTTGATGATGCATTTCTACAAACGTACATAATTTATATATTTTTTGTTTTATTTAAAGATAAATAGAGTTTAGACTTGATTATTTCAGTAATAATGTTGTGAGTTTATAAAAATACCCTTATATTTGTATTGTTAATAAAGACATAAACCACTAAAAAAAAATACCATGACAGTAACAGGAATCAACATCGAAGAAAAAGTAAGAACTTACAACGGAGACAACTCATTTATCAAAAACCTTATGACAGGACTTTCAAAGTATGGAAGACTTACACCGAAACAATACGCAGCAGCTGAGAAAATCATTTTAAATGAGTCTCGTAGTGTTGAAGTAAATGTTGAGGACCTACCTGAATCTCTTCAAGATATCGTAAACTACAGTGGTGAGTTGAAGTTTGTTAAAGACATTCAGTCTAAGTACAACAAATACCGTCGTCTTACTGAGAAACAAGTTTCAGCGGCGACTAAGGCAATCAGTCGTGAGAGAGCAAAAAAATCACAGAAAGAAATTAACGTAGATATCGTTGGTAACACTATCAAACTTGGACGTAACATCGCTTTGGATATTAAAGAAGAGTATAACTTAGAGTTTCAACCAATCTTAGTAGACGTAACTAAAGTTATGACAGTATCTGAGAAAGCGGTGAAGATAGAGGCTAAACTGACAAAAGAAAACGGTGGTATCTGTCGTTGTTGTGGTAGAACACTTACTGACGACATGTCTAAAATGACAGGTATCGGTCCTGTGTGTTCACGTAATGTGGGAGTTAAGCACCCTACATCTCGAAAAGACCTACCGATGTACAAACAGATGATTTCTGATAAAATTGACGAAATAGGGACGTTTGAGTTCTGGATTCCAAAAAGAGGGATTGTTGAGTGGAACGGTCACGGAGCAGTACTTTTAAAACTCTAATAGTGACGGAGGGGGAAACCCCTCCTTTTTTTTTTGCCCTGTTTTTTAGTGTACCCGCCAGTATAACCTACTAAGGTACTATTAAAAATCTCAAATAACAAATAAAATTGTGTTTTTATTCCCCCTTTTGTCTCTTAATGTCTTCATCGGTGGGTTCGGTTAAAGAGTTACCTAAGTCCTGAAATCTTGACTGACCGGTATAGTCGACTTTTGTTGCTATAGCTGACAAATTAGATATAAACATTCCCCTAATGTCTGAACGAGGATGTGAGGATATGACCGAAGATAAAAACTCATCACTAACAATGATATTTTTTTTAAGTATCGGTAAGTGTTGTTCAACTAATTTTTCAATCCCTTTTCTTTTAAGTATATAAGTGTGTGTGTTGTAGAATGCTGACGGTCTAACAAAATGTTTCTTACCAATTCGTTTACTATCAATAAGCTTCCTAAAAACCCTATGTAATGAGTTGTGAGACATTAAACACATATCCCACTCGTAATCGTCCATCTCATCAAAGATAGACCAATCTATGGGGATACGAGGGATGAAGTCGTCCTCTATTATCATAATGGTGTTATAACCATTCTTATGGGCATCCTCCCAACATCGGGTATGTGAAATCATCCCACCTGCTTCACCATAGGTTGTTGGTCTGTTCCAAAAATCATATTTAATTTTACTCTCAGGTAATTCCCACCCCTTATATAGGGTGTATTCGTCACCCTCTTCTTCGATTAGTCTTTTACCGACATAACCCTCAAACACTTCAACCTCACAACCAAATGGTAGTGGTAACATCTCTGCTCTCTGAAGTAATTCCTCAATATACTCTTCTCTATGGTCAATAGATATAATGTAGACTTTATCGATATACATAAATTACTTTTTTATATAAAATAGTGTTTGTTATAAAATAATAAACCCACCTAATTGGCGGGTTCATTACATTAAATATTTGGTATATTATAAGGATGTTAACATATCCAACAGTTCTTGTTGTGGAAACATATCAAATTTATCTTTCCTTGTATTGGTATGTGTTAATAAACCTTTTACCTTACCGTAATACGCATCTGAGTTGAATTCGAACCCATCTGCACCTTTATCTTTAACCCACTCAGGTAATCCTTTACGGATGTCAATCTCATCTCTCTCACCAATGAACAATATCCACAATCTAATTGCTTCTATCTGTGCATCAGAATATCTATGCCATTGTTTATGTCCTCTAAATGGTTTCGATAATGTTACTATTTGAGATTCGTCCGCTTTTGTACCGACATATGTTTTACCGTCTTTAAGGTAACCGAAATTATTCACTTCTAACCCAACTGAGTTTACGTGCATCTTTTGTGAACCATTTTTACCTAAGTGCCAACCGTAATTACCTTCAGGAAATGCCTGAACCATAACACCGTCATAATCAGAATTACCATCAGTAATCTTTTGACCACCTAAAACAAATTCAGTTGCAACCGCACCTCTTTTATCTCTACCCCAACTATCGATAGTTTTGTATGGGTTATTCCATCCAGCAGTGTGATGTATGAATACATATTCGGCATTTATAGGACCTTCTTTATATTCACCTTTAGGTAGGAAGTGTTGATTAATAATTAACCCATTTTTGGTGGTATATACTCTTTCTGAGTTATCTGTAGTTGCAAGACCCATTGCGTCCCAAGTTTTTGGACCAACAATACCGTCAGATACTAAACCGTTATCTGATTGCCATTTTTTAACCGTTAAATCGGTACCCTTACCGAAAATACCATCGGCACTTATATTGAAAAATTCTTGGAGTTTTTTAACCTCATCACCTCTTGAGCCTATTTTTAAAATCATATTATATTTTTTTAAGTTTATTTATTATAAATATATCTTTAATTGCATAAAAAAAGGTGTTCTCACGAACACCTTCCTTAGATAAACTCACCTCCTTTCCTTTGGTTTGTTTATGACACGATATTATTTCTAATATCCATCATCTTTCTCTCCATCTTTGAGTTAATATCACCCATGACTGGATTTAACATGTCAACAAACATGTCTTCTAATTCTTTTTCGTTATTTGGGTCTTGAGCCAATTTGGCCACCTTACTCTTCATAAACTCAGGTAATGTCTCTAAGTATCCTGCTGAAAAGTCTTCACGGTATACTTTAGCCAATTTAGCAGCTAAGAACCTTGGTTCCGTAAATAGTTTTGTTACATCATCAATGTCGGTTTCACCTATTGCTTTTTCAATTACTTTCTGTTCGAAATCACCAATATTTAATTTACTCATTAAGAACTCACTTAACTTTGATTTTACGGTATCCATAAATTGTGGACCATCATCTTGAAACATCTGATTCAAAACAGATATAAGATTCTCATTAATTAACTTAGTATTAAACTTTTGATTTCTCATATATTTTACCTCAGACATTAACTTTGGTAACGTTCCACTATTTCTTAATCTCCTATTGATAATTGAAGACTCGTTAATTGTTTTTTTTCTATTTTCTTTTATTTCTAAAAGATGTTTTTTAAGGTTTTTCATATTATTATTTTAATGATATTACGTTATCGTCTGTACCTACAGTTTTGTTATTATAATTAATGGCAAAAAGACCTGAGTCAGGGTCTTGTGCCCATGTCATACCACCAATCTCTCTTAATTTGTCATCTATACCTGAAAAGTCAAACATACCACCAAACTTATGTTGTCTTCTACATCTATACACTTGTCTCGCAGCACTTCGTCTTTCTTCGTCCTCAATTTCAAAATCACCTGTAATACCCATTTCATAATATTGTTCAATAATTTCCTTACATTGCCCTTTAGTTATCTTTTGTAAATTAGAAAGTTCTTTAATCGAACTCGCTCGATTCTCGACATCTATACCGTCTTTCAATATTTTATACATTTTAAACTCTTTAAATGGTTCAAAATCCTCAGTATACTTTTCCTTAACGTCAATTTCTTGGTACATGTCGGGGTTGATAGGTCTTAGTACCGCATAACCTTCGTTATTTAAACTTTTAATTATTCTTTTTTGACGAGAGCTAAAATGCTTTTCAATCAAGTCTTTTGCTGTGTCCACACCATCAATAGAAGCCATCTTATAAATGTCGTTCAATAATTTACTATTTTTAACACCTAACTCCTCCTCAGGTCTTTTTTCAGGTGTTTTTTTAACCTCTTTTTCAACGGGAGACTTAGCTGGGTTTTTATCAGGTCCACTAACTGGTTGACTCTGACTTGGTAGTGAGTTAACGGAATACACTGCAGCATTTTTGTCAGTAGTAAACCCAAAATTCTTACCATCTTCTTTATATTTTATCCATATTGTTTTAAGACCTGCATAACTTTGTTCAAACAAAACCTTAGAGAGTCCTTTAACAACACTCTCAAACAAGTTTATTTCATAATCTTCAGGATATTCTATACGCATAGGTAACTTATTCTTATCGATTAGAAATCTAACTAATGTCTGTATGAATATATCGTCCAATACCTTATCACTTTTCCCTTTACCTTTACGAATTGATGAATCGACAATTGAGTTCTTATTAGCTTCATCATTTTTAACTGATTTGACTAATTCCGTACCATTTTGGTCAAAAATTTTAAAACTGTCAAACATAACTAACAGTTTATTACGTAATACTTCTTCTTCACTTTTTGACGGTACTGGGTCAGGTTTTACTGGGTCAGGTTTTACTGGGTCAGGTGTTGATGGGTCAGGTGTTGATGGGTCAACTTCTTTTGCTTTATACATTTGGAATCCATTGACAGTGATAATATCGTGAGTGGTTGATGAATAATTATTAGGCCTCTCTAAAGACCATCCATCAGACTCTGCAGACGTAACGCTATTATACTTTTGCTCTAAAATTATGTTTAATCCTTTCATATTATGTCTATTGTTCTTTTGATGTTATTTCTCCTTTTTCCAAAGTTACACTATAATTCTGTGGTCCTCTAACTTGAGCATTTTTACTATCCTGACTTATGTAAATTTTAAACTCATTATTAAATGTAGGTTCATCAATAGGATACATATTTATCAGATGGTCCCTCACATTTGATTGTGTCAATTCACCAATTTCTCCTGTTGCGTTTGAAAATATTTTTTTAATCCATGCAATATCACCCCAATTACTGAACCTTGCCAATGTTGAATACCATAATAACGCAACCACAGAAGGTCCAAGACCAATTCCACTAAGAACGGTGATTAGTTTTTTCCATATGGGTTGTTTTGACCACCATGATGGATTGAGTTCATCTATTCTTTTGAGTTCTGCCAACATTTCCTTGTCAGCACTTCTAGAATGACGTAATGCATCATCAATCAATTTCTCATATCTTTCTTGACTAATACGCTTAAGGAATGAACCTTTCTTTTCTGCTCGTTTAATCCAATCTTTGTAGATTTTTTCATTACGTTCAATAGTTTCTCTTGTTACTTCAGAAACAGCATCAGTAGGTATATCATCAACAATACTTGCACTCTTCAATAGGTCATCAACTAAGTTATCAAGGTTAGATACAATATTTTTATTTATAATATCACTATATTTGTTATCAAATTCAGACTTAAAGTCTCTAACCAATTTTTTCTTTATGTCATCGGCACCATTTAAGAATGGTAATTCATCTAATTTATCTGAATAAAATTTTATAACCTTATTACGTTGCTCAATAGTGATTTGACCCATAGTGTCTACCTGTTTATATATTCTCAAGGCAATTTCATCAAAATTAGAACCAAAAAACTTACCAGCTTTCATAAATTTTACTAAGTCATCCACATTATCAATTGTTGATTTTGATAATATTTCTAATACATCGTCAGAAAGGTTATCAATTCCATCTGTATCAATTCTTCTGATGACATTATCTATTTGATTATCTGTCAAGTTGAATAACTTCGTTAATGGTTCCAACACATCATCTGACATTTTTAGTGCCTTCTTTATTAAAGATTTTGGTAACGGTACTGGTGATTCGACTAATAATTTACTCGATAAACCCATAATTTCATGGATTCGAGTAATATCTTCATTAATTATTTTTTTATTTTTCATTGTACTATATTTTATAAATGTTATCTTTTTGATTTTGTTATTATTAAAACATGTCGTCTAATTCTTTATCAATATTACTTAATACTTCGTTAATTTGTTCAACTTTTTCTTCACCTATGGTTTCAATTATCTTTGCAACGGATTTTTTTGCACTTTCCTGAATCTCTGTCGATTCATTAACCGCTTGTTCTAATAAATCATTTTGAAATTTTTCTTTACCTTCTTCAGATAGTTTAACGTATTCTTCAGGTAATTCAACTCTTCTATAATCCAATCCTTTAATTTGAACACCTAAAATTTTACCAATTTGCATAAAAGTGAGTAGTCCACCTCCTAATGCTGCCACTCTCCAAGTTGCATTCCATGGGTATAGACCAAGTTTAGACAAATGCAACAACACACGTATTAATTTCTTACCCGTATATTTTGATAAAAGTTTTGAAGTTAAACTACTTAGTTTCGCAAATGCTTGGACATTTTTAGTTATCCAATCAGCATTCTTTTCAAGTTCCCTACTAAGCTTTTTTTCCAATGGAGATAAATCTAAACCCTTTGATACTTTACTTAAAAAGGTTTTAAGTGCTCCAGATGTGAACTTTTTCACAAAAGGAATTTTATTAGCTAACATCAAACCCGGTATAAGTGCAAATACAGCTCCGACACCAGCTGATTCATAATCCTTCTCTTTAATATATAATGCAACATCCGCAGCTTCTAAAAGACCGGCAATAACAAGACCACCGATTCCACCTGTTGCTAAACCAATGACTACTGCACCTATCTGGAGTGTCCAATGCCAAAAATCGTCAGGTAATGGCGGTGATGTTTGGCGGTCTTCCCAATTTTCTAAATCTGATTTATAAACCTTCATTAATAGACCCTTACCTTTAATACCTTTACAAGATGTCCTATATTTGGAACAACGACATATTTTATTATCCTTACAAAGTTCTTTTATTCGTGGCGATGTGTACGTTACAAAGTAATCTAATTTATTCATCATCACCTTCTTGTCATATGATGACATATTTGATGAGTATACAATGTCTTGGTGAGATGGAGGGGTAGGTTTAGCTTTACCTGAGTAGTATAATCCGGGAGGTGGTGGAGTTCCATCAGGCATCAAACCTAAATATTGTGGGTCAACTCTAGTATTATCTGACTGCATAGTCCTATCAGGAATATCAAAGACAGTACTGTCTTTGTCCGACGACTTACTTTTTTTAGTTGAGTCACCCATCTTAGGTAATTTGCCGTAAGTATTTTTTCCAATAATACCATCAGGTTTTTCACCTACACTTTTTTGAAACTCAACAACCTTATTTTTCATTGTTTTATCAAATACCCCCGTATCAGGTAAACCTAATTGTCTCTGAACTTGTTTGATAAACTCCACAGCCCCTTCGTAACCTTTCTCTTTCTCATAACGTTCAGACCCTACTTGAAGACTCCAAATACCTTTAGATATCCTATCTTTCCACTTACTATCCGTTTGTTCGTTAATTAGATAATAAGATTGAATATTTATCTCTTGAATATTCTCATTAAGAGTTTTAGACGAGTCGTAGTTCATCTTTAATAAAATGTCTTTTAATATTTGTTCTTTGTTTACCATAGTGGGTTTCCTTTACCTCTATTTATTCCTGAATCCCATTTAGACGTACCATCAATTGGATTTGCTTTACCTCTTGCCACCCCTGTTTCCCATGTTGTCATTGATGGTCCTGAAGGTGCGGAATCTCCGTCATCTTGTTCATCAATTTCCCCTTCAATATCGTCATCGTCATCCTCAGGATAACAATCACAACTATCGTCATAACCTTCAGGTCCTTTATACATTGGACTATTAGGTTCCTCATCGATACCCATGACTTCTTTAATACGTGATATATCCTCTTTCAATAACCTCATTAGGAAACATTTCTATATAAATAGTTAGTTTTATCAAAAAATAGTTTGTATATTCGTTTTATGAAGAATAAATATAACATTAATGAATCGGTTTATGATTGCAAAACTAAAGAAGTGAAAACCATTAAGGATTTTGAATTTTTTGAATCTATGGTTTTATATTACTTTGATGGAGGTGGGGCATCTCCAGAGTCAAAATTATTATCACCAATTTTCATGGAGTTTATGAATGTCGTAAACACGTCAATGGAAGAAAAAGAAAAAGAAATTGATAACGTATTAAAAAACATAACTAACGAACTAAACGAATTAATCTAATGAAGAAATTGCTATATCTATTACCCTTATTATTATTTGGTTGCGAAAAATCATATCCTACTTATCCAAACTTAGATGGAGAGTACGTAATTGACCACGTAATAGTGTTAACTGAAGACCAAGTATACGGATGGAGAGAGGATACCATATACCATTACGGTAGTTTTAATCTATTTGAACCTCAAACACCGTTGGATACGTTCTTAGTGGGTGTGACTCGTTTTAAGGTAACCGACAATAATAGAACATTCTATTGGGATAAGGACACCACTGTGTTTGGTAACCCGTGGTCATCAAGGGCGGAATGTACGGTACGTCAAGATATCTTATCAGGTGAATGGGATGTAATATCGGTTCATTTTTTTAATACTAATACGGTAAGTAGGGTGTATGAAATCTCATATGTGGGCATTGATGAGTTTTCTGTGTGGCAAACACAATACCCCTATAAGGCTGAGGGACCACAATATAAAGTAAGGTACCACTTCAAAGAAGTAGGTCCATAAAAAAGGAGGTGAAAACCTCCTTTTATTTTTTTAACATTTCTTGTATTGTTTCAATATTCTGAATGAACTTTTCAGGGTTTTCCTTAGCCCACTTCTTAACGGATTCAGGTAGATGTGATTTCTCCATCTCCTCCATTACCAATATTTTCATCGTTTTCTGACGACTCTCCGACTCCACCATAACATCCCCAAACGCACCGTATAACTTTCTTTTTAGTCTTGGTACCCGACTTTCAAATGTAATATCATATTCATTTTCTTTCGCCCATTGGTTTAGTGAATCGGTATCTAGTATTGTATTTGTTTTAAACGGGAAATTCTTAACTAATTTCTCGGGCTTACCTTTAATACCAAATATCTTCAGAGAAGGACTAACCACCACTATGATGTTCTGACTATCTAACCCGAAGAAACGGGATTTAGATAATTTAATTCTTCCAAGTAGTCTGGATAATATGTCATTAATGTTGTCCATACTAATAAATATCACTAAAGATATTCTTCATCAGGTAAATCACCCTCAACTAGGTAATATTCTCTAAGAAATTCCAGTAACACGTCTTCATCTATAGAAAATTCATCTTCTTCGTAATCTGAACCCCATTCATCTTCTTCAAAGTCATCTAAAAACTCATTAAAGTCTATTGAATCGTCATAACCATATTCTTTTAACTTTTCATATTCGATAGTGTCCGTCCTAACTTTGTCAAAGTCATCGTTTATACATTTAAATTCTACTCTTATTAAATTAGACTCTTTACTAATAAAATGCGATATTATTTCTACTACTTCCATTTCTATTTTCTAAAAATTAGTTTATCCTTTATATAAAATATATCAAAAATGAACAAACAACAATTAATTATTGAAGATTATGATATTATTGATGGTGAAATAATAGTTTATTTCTCAGTAAATCAAGAGTTAGCGTATAGAGAAGCTAAAATAGATATCGATGAGTTTGACGTATGGTTAGAGTCTATGGGATACTATGAGATGTCTGAAGATTGTTGGGATTATGCTTCTGAATCACACTACACTAAGGATTGGACCATAGGTTTTGACGAATATGTTTCTGAAATGATGACATCTGATGACGTTATTGATTTCATATATGATTACTATGAAAATAAACCATTACCTGAATACGTAGAAGAATGAAAATAATATCAACAACATTAGATAATGTCTACCTAATAGACGAGACAGTTCATAAAGATAACAGAGGATACTTTATGGAAACTTGGAATGAAATGAGTTATTCTTCAAAAAACTTAATTAATGATTTACCTGGTGAGTGGGCGGCTAAAGATGATGGGACTATGAACTCCACTTATTTCGTTCAAGATAATCTTTCCGTATCACATAAAGGGGTTTTTAGGGGACTTCATTACCAAACTGATACAAACGGTCAGGCTAAGTTAGTTAGAGTTCTAAAAGGTTCAGTTGTCGATTTTGTTGTGGATTTAAGAGAGATGTCAGACACATATGGTAAGTTTGAGTATTTTGAACTCAATGACACTAATAATCAATCACTATTTATCCCACCTTATTACGCTCACGGATTCTTATCTCTAAAAGACGATACTATATTTACATATAAATGTGGTAACTACCACAATAAGAATTCTGAAGGTAGTGTGGTATATTCGGACCCCATAATTCGACACGTTAGTGATTTATCACTAACCATAAAAGATGTAATTGATTTCTATCATCCTTGTGAGAATGAAAATGATTTACTACTTTCGTATAAAGATAAAAACGCACCTAAATTCTTAAAACGTAAATACTAATGGAAATTATTAAAAACATGGAGGCTTTGGATAAGGCTCGAAATATTATTCAATCATGTGACACTTACAAACAATTAGATGTAGCTGAGAAGTTCTGTCTATTATATTACGACATGTTTGAAGACCGAGTAAATTATGAAAAGTTAATTAGAGACATCACTATTCGTAGGGTGGAAATAACTAATACATAATAAAAAACCCCTCTAAGTGAGGGGTTTTGTTTTTTAATTGAATTTGTTTAACCTGTTAAAGGTTTCTAATATTGTTTTTCTTTGTGTTTTAAAAGATTCCTGTAGGTCTTCATCGACCTCTTCGTACATTCCACATTCTGAACATTCACCTTCAGACATTTCAGAACCACATTGTTCACACATTTCTTCATCCATGAATCCTCCGTTTTCTATATAGTCGTATGGGTTACCCTCTGGACTATCTTCAAAATAATCGTCTAAATCCATCATCGCTGGGTCTGACTCATCATCACTAATGTCCACAAACTCCTCATCTCCAAATACTATTTCTTTATCTGATTGTGACATCTCACCACCAAACATATCCATAATCCCTTTGATGTCCATTTCATAGTTATCTTCACCTTCAACGGTCTCACCGTCTAATGGTCCGTCAGAAACAAAGTCAAAAGCCGGTTCAACATCTGATACGTCCATATCATCGGCAGGGATAATTGCCTGTTCGTGAATATTATTATTATATGTTTTAACCTCACCTGTATTTGTGACCTGTATCCCTCCTTTATCTTGTGCCAAATCCTCAACCGTTAATGGTGTTTGGTTTGATGGAACATTTCCAGTGGCATAACCATCATAGAAACTTCTATGTGTATTGAGGATGGAAGACCTCTCCTCGTCTGATATCATTGTATAACCTCTCATAATTAAAGTTTTATTATAAATAGTATTTGATTAGCAAATATCTTTTAACTACTTTTATAAAAAAAAATATACCCACATGGAAATTAATAATGTTGATATTGAATTGATACACGAAACGGCAGAAGGTGCAATAATCTTAGATGGTTTAGATTCCGCAATCATAGGTACCACAGAAGAGTTTGGTATGGAACCCAGAATCCTATACTCAGTCAATAAAATTTTAGATTTATTATCTAATGACGGGATGACTAACCGTGAAGAGGCATTAGAGTATTACTACTATAATATCGTTGGTGGTCATTTTGGGGATAGGAACCCAATTTTCTTGTCTGACCATTTGTATAGTTAAAAAAATAATCTTATCTTCGTTTAGTAATTAAAAGATAAGACACATGCCATATATAAGTAGACATCACATCACAGACCAATACAAAGAAATTAAAGAACTAGGTCGTTTAATACGTTCCCAACGATTCAATGTAAGTAACCGTAACGGGGGGACTGATTTAGATTTTCGTATTACTCACATAAAATCGCCAGTTGACTATCACGGTGTTGACGTAAATATTAAAGTATCAGGTAATTTATGGGGGTGGGGATATTTTCATCTTTCTGATACCAATGGTGGGGTACCTGTTCATCTTATAAAAAATAATCCACGCAGACGTAATAATAAAATCCGTAGAGAAGTGAGGGATGAAATTCGTAATTTTTTTAAGTTATTAGGTATTGAGGGTTGGAGAATTGAAATCAAAAATATTACGATTAGTGAGTCTATCTAACACTATTTCATCATAATGAATGCAGTTAGTGCTTGTTTCGCTAAATGTCTAACCTCTTTATTCATATTTTCTAAGCTAAGTTCCTTATCTTTTCTCTCCAAAGACTCAATAGATAAACGTATCATAGCGTCTTTAGCTTGGTCAGCAGCGTCATACAAATCTTCATATTTAGATTCGTCATAATTTTCATACTCATTATATTGAATGTATCTTTTAAGATAATCTGCACCTGAATATATAAAGTGCGTTGACTCCAACATATTCATAACACTCGATATTCTTAATTTCTCAAAGAAATCATACAATATCTTATTCTCCATACCTAATACGTCAGAAACTTTCTCCCAATCGGTCCAATGATGATTACCACCCTCATTTATTTCCTTCTCTTTGATTGTTGTAACCACCTCAGGGTACACAGGACCAATGTTCTCAACTTCTTTACCCTCGTAGTTTACAACTTTTAATAAGTGTCTGAAAGCGTTTAGAATACCCGCCCTTTTATCGTTAGTATCTACCACCGTCCACGGTTTGGCTTCCCTGGTTTGTTTCATAACACGGTTCTTATATTCCGTATACTCATCCCACTTATCAATAGATTTTTCATCATTTGGTGAGAATTTCCAATACTTTAATGGGGATGCCTTTCTCATCTCAAATCTTTTCTTCTGTGTTTCAGGTGTAATACTCAACCAAAACTTAACTAACTCAACACCTCTATCAATCAACGATTGTTCAAATCCATTCACATTCTCCATAAAATCCAAATACTCTTCCTCTGAAGAATACCCCATAACTGGTTCAACGATACCTCTATTATACCAACTTCTATCGAAGAAATTAATCTTCCCTGATTCAATGTGTTTTTCATAACGACCAAACCAATCTTTTTTATCTTCCTCTGTTGGTAAACCTAGTGCAATTACATTAAAGTATTTAGGGTCCAAGTATTCAACCATTTTTTTAATGGTACTACCTTTACCCGCAGAATCTCTACCTTCAAATACGACTACAATTGATTTACCTGTTTTCTTCACATCTTCCTGTAGCTTTAGTAATTCAACCTGTAGTGGTAAAACCTCTTTTTTAAATGTCTTTCTACCAATTTTTGACTTCTCAGGCTCAACCCCACCATATAAGAACTCATCTTCAACATCAAAATCATCATTTGGGTCCATTTCTTCTCTATTGGATAGAGATTCAATATATTTTTCAAGATAATCCCTAATATTCTTTTCCTTATCACCTCCTTTGAAGAACTTTCTATCGAGGTTTCTTAAGAACTGACCTGTGATATCCTCATCACTTAATTGACTTAGTAAATCTTGAATTGAGGATATGTCCATATCTTTATCTTCAACTTTACTAATTAAATCATCTTTTGTTTGCTCTGTTAATGATTGGGTAAATGTATTTTTTAGAGGTTTATTGTAATGGATAGTAGATTTACCATCTTTAGAAACCCAATACTTTTCGTTAGGGAATACTACAATGTTTTTTCCGTTAGAGTATAGAATATAATTCAGACCTTCACGAACTTTGTTTTTATACCAGTCTCTCATTCCGTGAGTATAGACCTTAATACCACCGTCTTTTAATCTTTCCATTTTAGATGATGGTTTTATTTGGTAACCCTTTCCGTTTACACTCACATCAATACTACTTACTCGGTCTTTAATCGAACCCAAACAAAATTGAGTGATGTCCTTATCGGTTAGTGATGGGTTTTCTTTTTTTATAATGTCAATTACATCTGACTCTAATTTCCATCCACTTTTGAAGGATTGTTTATTTCTTTTGATTAAATCTTGTAGAAATAAACTACTCTCACCGAATAAATCTTCTTTGTTATCTACAATCCATTGTTTGAACCCTTCTTGTGTGTGACTATCAGATTCGTTCATATATTTGTCAACTAGAAGTCTGATAACGCCAGGGTTGGTATCAAAGAAGTTCAGTATTGACCATCTCTCACCCTCAATTGCAGGGAATATATCTATAACCCCATCTAATGTTTCACAATTAGGTTCGCTAATACGACCCCAATTATTTGGATACACTTCTTTTAATGTATTTAAAATAGTTTCAGGTACACCAGATGTTTTTCTTTTTAGTGTGTTAACGTCTAATTTTTCATTTGTTTTAGTATCTTGTTTGACATGTAGTTTTTCTGATTCCTGTGGGTATAACTTTCTGAAGTCCCTCATTTTAACCATCAACGCATTTCTATTCCTTGTTGTTTTCAACATACCTGGCTCGAAGTAGTACTCATCATCAGAATTACTATCTGTAAGTTTTATCTTAGTAGATGAAGAAATAGAGTTTATATCTTCGTCAAAATCCCCAAAATAAACCGAATCGCCATACTCAGGAGAGTACCACATCTTTTTAAATGTTAGTTCACCTAAATCACCGTAATTTTCATTTATTGTTTCTTCACTTTTTGAATCCATTATCCATAAGTCCTCAGAGGAGACAATAGCTAGAGAACGACCATTCTCCCATTTTACTGATATTAGTTGTTCACCCTTTTCAAATGGGTCTTCATTAACTCTCATCACAGTACCTTTAGTACCTGGTGTCATGCCCTGTTCACCATTCATGTATACTAATACTATTTTATCACCTTCTTTAACTTTAGGATTCATAATTTTTTACAGTTTTACTATAAATACCATTAATTATATATTTATACTAAAACAAGAGTAAATGCATTACATCATAACTGAAGAACAACACCAACTAATCTTAACCGAAGGATTTAAAGATGCGGTAGAAAATCGTCTTAAAAGTGCGTACGATTTCACTAAAGACGTTATTGATAAGGCTAAGAAACAATACCAAATGAGTTTTAGGTTTGCACTTACTTACGGTGCGGGTATCGGAGCATTAGCACCTGCAGTTAATGAATACCTAACGGGTAAATTTGACGGATTAAGCGAATCTGACATTGCGGCACTAACACTATCGGCGGTGTCGATAGTATTCTTTAAGACTCGTGATAGTATGGAGGCATATAGAGACATGAAGAAAAATGGCCTTTTAAGTGAACTTAAAGATGCGGTCTCATTTACTGAAAAATTAAAAGACCGTATTTCTAAAATATTAAGCGTAATTGGTGTGTCGACGTATCAAGCGTTAGACGTATTATCATTTTCCTTTTTACTCCCAATATTACCAGCCCTATTACAAATGTTAAGTAATCAAGATTTAGATATGGTGGCATTAAAAGGGTTATTAAATTCATCTTTTATAACTGTAAGTGCAATAACGTTACAAAAGATTATCGAGAAATTAAGTGAAAAAATTTCACCCAAAAACTCGTCTGATGATGAGAGTGATGAGTTGGACTTAGACCGAACTCCTGAGTCAGATATTTCTTAAGGGACGTCTGAGCTTCTTCTAATGTGTTATTTTGTTGATACTTATGTGGTATATCTAATGTCTTATACCTCTTTCGTAATAGGTAAGACTTATCTCGTTTTTTAATAAGAAACAACCTATTACCGTTTTCATCTGAAAACGACTCAATCCTAAATTGTTTTAGTAAGTATGTCGGGTAACCTTCAAACATATTTCTTAAATGAATTCAAATGTTTTATTAACCTCATAATAGTGAACACCCATAGAATAGTATAGCATTTTAGCCCTTACCTTTTCCACTTCTTTACCCACTTGTATGTGTTTTTCTCTCTCATCCATTTTAATACCGATAATTTTTTTATCGTGACCTGAAAGACTCGCCGGGTGGCTATGAACTTTAACCTCTTCAGGGGTATTGAAGTCCACGATACTTTTAATAATTTGAGTCTTGGTTCCCCCATATTTTAACCCATGTGACTTAGCAATGAGTTTTAACTCCTGTAATGATAATTTTTTTAACTCTTCTTTACCTACTTCCATAATAACTGAATTAGTACAACACAAAAACATAATAGTAGTGAAACCGCATTCTTCATGGTTAACGATTCACCTAAAATAACATAACTTAATACTAACATAACTAAAATACCAATACTAAATTGTAGTAATCTTGCACTCCACGCAGTGCCCATTGACGAATATGCAAATCGGGCTCCGTAAATAAATAAGTAAGATAGTGGGACACCTAAGAATATAGCGTTGAACCATACATTATCTTTAAACCATGGGTATTTAACTTGTGCGAATTGCTGGAACCAAGCACCTATCTGTGCGGTTAGTAATAGTAATATTGCGATTAGTATTTCTTTCATATTGACAAATATACGAAAATAAAAAGAAATTACAAAACATTACTCTGATGTTTCATCATATATCGTATCCTGTAAATCCTCTAATATTTCCTCATCGTGACTCCAATCGTAAAATGCGGTTGCGTCGAAAGGTGCCATCTCTAACGAGTGGTTTTCAGGTCTTACAAGAGTCAATAACTTAAGGTAGTTAACTCTATTATTCATTAAAATTATGGAATTTTGGTCCGTTAATAATAAATAGTCAGAACAGAAATATAAATTACTAAAAAGTGAATTAAATTATCTACTATTTTACTCAGAGAAATAATTGTATGAATAGCTGAATTTTGCAAGACATTCACCCGCACCATAACCCCATCCATATTCTGTAGATTTGAAGTACCCAATCATATCATCACTATCCTCAAATGGGGTGACTCTTTTACCAAATTCACCATTTTCAAGGATTTCAATACCTATAAAAAACGATTGTTGTTTGTCGTCACACTCATTGAGTGAAACCATAAATGTGCCAACATCAGGGTCTTCTACTTCAAACTTATATTCAGTATCAAAGGTAACTTCACAATTCCCCTCACCGAACCAATGAAAATGTAGATTACTTATCTTAGGGTCACTATTTCTACCGTGTTTAGTTTGGTAAATGTATAACATTACTTGCAGTGACCTTTTTATGTTACTTTCAAATTCTTTATTATCCATACTTCTTTTTATATTCATCAGTTAAGAATAGTACTAACTCTTCAATGTCCTCATCAGGTAGTTGATGGGTCTCTTTATGTCTATAAAACCAATCTCTAATGACCTTACCTGGTTCTTCTTTTCTTAACTTAACTATTCTTTTAAAACCAGAAACCTCAGCAGGGATTTCATAGTCTTGTTTATAATACCTCTTATCGTTAGGTTTTTCACTACCGTCATATTGGACGTCACGATAACCAAATTCTTGTAATACGTGTTCAAACTCATGTCGAACCACATCATTAAGGTCGGCAACCAAATCATAATAAGCTTGTGGGAATTTAGTTGGGTTTTTTATAATAGTAATCTCAATAAGGTCTCCATCATCTGCGGTGTTACCATCCATCAAATAATCACTATCTATAGACATATCCTCTTTTACTGTTAACTCCACACTAAATTCAGGGAAGTTAGGGAATATGTAATACATTTCCTCACCAACCAATTCTTCAGGTAAGAAATAATATCCAGGACCTTTCTTTACCATATCAAGTAAGTCCCTAACCACTTGTCTAGTAACACTATCCGTTGTCGGTGTTATTTCAAACTTCTTGACCGTACCTCTACCTCCTTTATCACGGTCAGACCCGTCATCAAAGTCATCGGGACCAAGACCTGTCAAATCTCTCTTGACCTTACCTTCGTTAATATTATTTACAGATTCAAAAATCTGTTTCTTCAACATATCAATAAGTCGTTGGGGGTTGTCATCTTCATAAAAGGCAGTTTTTATTCTGAAATAGTTTTTCCTAAGAAGGAAACTCACCATTTTTGGTTTTGCACCCAACTTAGTTAAGTCCTCCCCAATTCCCATTAAATAATCATTAAATTCTGACTCCATAAATATAAATAGTATTAATTATAAATATCACAAACGATTTAATGTGAACGGAATTGACAGACCAAACCCAAATTGAGTTATTTTAGATATGTTAATCATCAAAGAAAGGTCGGCAGACCTAGGGTTTTTAGTAAGTAATTTAATGGGGTGTAATCTAAGTAGCACATCGGGATAAACCTCATACGTGTCCATGGTTTCGAATTTAACAGACATCCCAACACCAATATTAATACCATTTTTAAATATAGACCCGTTAACACCAAGAGTTCTTGGAAAGTAGTCTAAGTAGGACCCCGTTAATTGATTATTTGGATTGTATATTGTATATAAACCATACCTTGAATACGATGTGGTGGTATTGATATTATCAGTACACAGAACAATCTCTTGTGTTGTGGGTAGAAACCCAATGGTTGATGACTGTGAATACCCTTTGATACTCACGAATAGTAGAAGTAGTGTTATTAGTCTCATGTTTTTATGTGTTTTTTACAAAGTTAATAAAATTTTTGTAACTATGGTTGTTTTAAAAGAATATTTTAACCGATAAAATATTTGTGTGTTTATCATAAATTTATTATTTTTGTCAAAACAAAGATTATGAGTGACATCAAAGATTTTTTTAAAAAGGAACTACAACAGAAGGGTGACCGAGCCCTTTTGAACGTTAAATATATGGGTATATCTTATGATGAAATTAAGTATGTATATTCTGAACTTGGATTACCATCACCCATTACCCTAATAAAGAATACGGTGGACACATATACTGGACGTGGATGGGGTAATGGATATGTACGTATTGCTGAAGGTCACAAATACCACGAAAAAGCTTATGATGACATTTCAGTGTCAGTTCACGGAGGTTTGACTTTTGGTCAACATATCTTCGATAATGATAAACATTTTTCTGAGGGATACTGGGTTGGGTTTGATACTGCTCATTATGGTGACAACATATTATTATGGCCTCGGGATAGGGTGTTAGAAGAAACTATTGATTTATTTAAGGCTATCTACGAGTTAAGTTAAGATTAAGGTTTGATATTTAGCATATTTTATGTTAAACCATTTGTAGTTATCTTCAAAACATATTAATTATGAAAAAAGTTCTATTAACACTCGGTGTGTTATTATTTTTAACATCGTGTGAAGACTGGCGTAAAAAACCAGAACCACAACCTGAAGAAAAAGTAATCTCAGGTCTATTAACTGAAGATACTTATTGGTACAAAGACACTGTGTATGAAATGGCGGGAAAAGTCGTTGTTGAAGATGGGGTAACATTAACTATCGAATCAGGTACACGTATCTTAGCAAGAGATGGTCAAGGCTCATTATCAACGGCACTTATTGTGTCTCAAGGTGGGATGATTGATGCTGAGGGCACTTCAGAAGAACCAATCGTATTTACATCAATCTACGACACAGGTGATAATTTAGATGTTACAGACCAAGGTCTATGGGGTGGTATCGTTATCTTAGGTAACGCACCAATCTCGGCAGACGTATCACCAGCTAATATCGAAGGTATTCCCGTAAATGACGGTTTTGGTCTATATGGTGGTCAAAACCCTCACGATAATTCAGGCGTATTCAAATTCGTTTCTATCAGACACGCAGGTACACTATTGGGTGACGGTAACGAACTTAATGGTTTGACATTAGGTGGAGTTGGTGACGGAACCACAATCTCAGATATTGAAGTTGTTGCAAACTTAGACGACGGTATTGAATTTTTCGGTGGTACTGTAGATTGTCAAAATCTAATCGTATGGGGTCAGGGTGATGATGCATTTGACATCGACCAATCTTATGACGGTACAATATCTAACTTTATGGCGATTTGTACTGAAGACTCAGACCACGCTTTAGAGATTGATGGTGGTGAAGGCTCAATGAATAACCCTTTTAGAATGGAATATGGAACAGTTTACGGACCATCAACGGTAGAGTTTCACTTTAGAGACGGTGCGACAGGTTATGTATCGGTTAATGGTGATTATAATATCTCTGCTGACTCAGCAACATCCGTTACCGTAGAAGATTTAGTAATCGGAGTAAATGAAATGTTATTTCAATGGACATATTCTTACACCAACGGGGCGTTTTAATTAAACATAAACTACATAATGATAAAAAGGTCCTTTAGGGGACCTTTTTTATTTTTATAGATATCGTTATTGTTTATCTCACGTTTTTTATTATAATTGTTCGTATATAAAACTTTAATAATGGAACTTTTAAATACTCACCCAATAAAAAAATCAGACTTAGGATTTCACGGAAACCTATTTGGTGGTAAACTGTTAGCGTGGTTAGACTCAAGTGCCGCAGCATATTCAATGCAGGTATGTGACACCCCACGAATGGTAACCGTTAAAATAGATGAATGTGTTTTTAATAAACCCGCTAAAGAGGGTCAACTTTTAAAACTTTATGGTCGTGTAGACACCATAGGTAATACTTCGATAACACTTTATGTCGAAGCCAGGTCACACAACGTTTATTCAGGTAAACAGACGATAATTTTAAGCACCAAAATAAAGTTCGTAAGAATTGATGAGGTTGGTGAAACCGTACCTATTTCAGATAGAGTAAAAAAACGTTATAAAAAGTGAGTTTAAAAAAAATACAAAAAGAATATAGGGAAACACCTACGACTGAACTAACCACCGCTGTTATCGATAACTTCCTATTCGGATTACTAGGTGCAATACTAATAGTTTTCATATCAGAAAGAGTTGACATTTTAGTACTTTTAGGATATATGGTTTATTATTTCTTCTTAGGTAGGGTAGTGAATAGACCAAAATACGTAACAAGTTTAGGTCGGTTTATTGTTTTTCCAGTACCAACTGCGTTAGGTGCATTTGTTGGTTATAAACTGGCATATGTCTTAACACAAATAATATAATAAAAATGAAAACATTTGTAGAAATAGGGTGCTGTGATTTTAACACATTGAGGGGTCTATGTGATTCTGGATGGAGAGGTATTATGGTCGACCCATATAAACCTTATTTAGATAATATATCTGACCATGAAAACCTTACAAAGATTAATAGTGCTGTCGGACTTTATGATGGTAAAACCACGTTTAAGCGTGTTACCGATGAGTTCATTACAAAGACGGGGGATAAAGATTATAAGGGTATGGGTACAATAACTAACATAACCACACTTGACACAAATAAGAAATTAAAGAGTCATTTAGAAACTCATGAAGTATCCTTGACTACCTTCAATACTATGTTAAGTTCATTGGGAATAACAAAAATAGATTATTTAAAAATCGATACTGAAGGAATGGACTTTGACATTTTAAAAAGTATTGATTATACTAAATACAAAATAAACATCATTAGGATGGAACACACGTACTGTGACGATAAATTAGTCATCAACTTTTTAGAAAATAACGGTTACCATTGTGAACTATTTAAAAATGATATAATTGCAATAAAAAAATAAAAAAATGGCAGTAAAACAAGGAGACACTATTAAAGTGCACTACACAGGAAAACTTACGGATGGTTCAGAATTTGATTCATCACGTAAAAGAAATGAACCAATTCAATTTGAGGCAGGAAAAGGTCAAATGATTGCAGGTTTTGATGAAGCAGTTATGGGAATGGAAGTTGGTGAAGTAAAAACCATCGATATCCCATCAAAAATGGCATATGGAGAACAAAATGAAGAAGCATTCATGCCAGTAGCAAAAAATAACTTCCCACCTGAATTTCAATTCGTTGTTGGTGAGATGGTTCAAGGTCAGACAGAGAACGGACAACCATTACAAGCAATAATCTTAGAAGTTAAAGAAGATGAGGTTATATTAGATTTTAATCACCCATTAGCGGGTCAAGATTTAAACTTTGAAATCGAGTTAGTCGAAGTAATGGCTTAGTATGATATACTGGTTTACAGGACAACCGGCACACGGTAAGACCGTGTTAGGTAAAAAGTTAACTTCTCACTTAAAAGAGAAGAATAAAAATATATCTAAGCAAGTGTTTCATTTAGATGGTGACCATTTAAGGGAGGTCACCCACAATAAAGATTACTCAGAACAAGGACGTATTAATAATGTTCGAAACGCACAAATGATATGTGATTATCTCGATATCAATGGATGTGATGTGGTAGTTTCTTTAGTTGCACCATATAAATGGTTACGAGATGAGTTTAAAGAAAGACATAGTGGAAATGTTACCGAAATTTATGTTCACACCACCGAACCTAGAGAAAGAGACCATTTCAGAGTAGAGAATTATGAACCACCTACTGAAAACTTTGTAGATGTTGACACGACATTAGATGACCCAGACATTTCTTTTGCTAAATTAATGTCTGAATTAAAATTATAATGGAGAAAAAATTAACTATATTTTGTGATATTGATGGTAGCATCTTTAAATATCGAAAATTCGAAACGTATAAGTCGTCATCACCTGAAGTCTGTCCCATGGTTAAAGAGAAATTAAAACAATGGAAAGATGATGGACATATGATTCTACTAACAACGGCAAGACCTGAGGATATGTACGAACATACAGTAAAAGAACTGACTGAAAACGATATAAAATATGACCGTTTAATTATGGGAATTGAAAGAGGTCCACGAGTTTTAATAAACGACATGGACCCAAATAAACCAGGTCAAAGAGCGATGGGAGTGAACCTTATTAGAGATGAAGGTTTTGAGGGGATTGATTGGACCAATTACAAACTTTAATAAGAAATATGAAAGAATGGAGTAAAAATCATCACGTTGAATCATCAATCCCACCAAGAGATGGTCAATATGCAATGTTTGTGGGACGATGGCAACCTTTACACAAAGGACACCAAGAATTATTCAAACAAGCAATGAACGAAGGTAAAAACGTACTTATCTGTATCAGAGATGGTAAACCAAACGATAAAAACCCGTTTACTGCCACTGAAGTTAGAGAGAATATTATGAACCACTATTCATCCGAGGTAGAATCAGGTAAAGTACAAGTTATGGTTATTCCTGATATCTGTTCCATAGAATTTGGTAGAGGTGTAGGGTATGACATAATAGAAAGAATACCACCAACCGAGATAGGTAATATATCAGCAACTAAGATTAGAAAGGAAATGGGTTTATAACCCAAAAACTTTAAAAATAAAAGACCAATACTAAGTGTTGGTCTTTTTTTTGACCTTAATTTTTATATTATTAAAGTAAAATAAGTTAACATGAATATATTAGGAATACATAGTGGTCACGACGCATCCTTATCCTTAATTAAGGACGATAAGTTAGTTGCCGCGATATCAATGGAAAGATTCTCAAGAGTTAAAAAAGATTGGAACATAACAAGAGAAAACTTCGATAGATTCTTAGACCATTGTGGGGTTACGTTAGACGACATAGACTACGTCACTATGGGTTTTTGGGATAAAAGTAATATTAAATTCTGTAACATATACTCACCACAAAATAGTCAATATCCAATATCCATATATAATCGCTCAAATAAGGAGATTTCACTAATGATGGATAATGACACCTATTTTGACGATAGACCATGGTTAAATAAGATTAAACTTTATGAGGGTAAAGGTTATGTATTACCTGGAATGATAGATAGAATGAGACCACCGTACTCATCATGGAATATTTCTCACTCAAACGCATTTAGAATAAATTTCACTGTTGAAGATTATGATAGGGTAATACCTGGTTTCTTTGTTGACCACCACACCGCACATGCTTCATCAAGTTATTACACGTCACCTTTTTACGACTCATCAATCTTTACTGTGGATGCATCCATGCATGAACCAACATCATGTAGTGGTTATTTTTGGGGTAGTGGTAACTTACTTAATCTATTAAGGACTCCAGGGTACACCTATGGTAATTTTTATGATGTCTCAACGGAGTATTGTGGTCAGGGACCTGGGACAACAAAGGCGGGAACATTAATGGGTTTATCTTCATTTGGTAAAGTGAGTAAAAACGCTATGGATAAGTGGGAGTATTGGACAAGACCATATGAACAACGCTCGGGAACTGAAGATACATCTTACTGTGATTGGTTATTCTTACAAATATCAGGGAAGTTTCCCTATATTAGTAGTTTGAGGCCTGAAATATTAAACAAAGAGCCGGGTTACGAACACTTTAGTCGAGAATATCAAATGGTCTACACCAAAGAAGAATCTGACAGTCAAGAGGTGATGGACATTGCAGCTGATATTCAATATGTTGCCGAGAGGTCGTTGGTAAAATATAGTCAAGATTTATATGACGAAACCCACACAATAAATGGTGGTAATTTGTGCGTTGCAGGTGGTACCTTTTTAAATTGTAATGCGAATTATAAAATAGCAACAGAAACTTCATTTAAAAACATACATATATTTCCAGCTTGTGGGGATGACGGAACCGCAGTCGGTTCTTCTCTTTATATATTACATCAACATTTAGGTGTTCCGAGATATCAGTACAGTAATAGTGAATTGGCTTATCTAGGGTTCCAATACAAGTATCAACCAAAGTCCAAATATAAGTCGTTAGATTATGACGTGAACGTAGTGTCAAAAAGTATATCAGAGGGTAAAATAATCTGTTGGTATCAAGGAAGAAGTGAGTTTGGTCCAAGAGCACTAGGTAATAGGTCTTTCATATCTGACCCAAGAAAAAAAGAAATGAAGGACCAATTAAATAGTAGGGTTAAATTTAGAGAGTGGTTTAGACCATTTGCACCTGTTATTTTAAATGAACATAAAGAAGAATGGTTTAAAATGGATTTTGAATCACCATTCATGTTATATACGGTACCATGTAAGAAACCACAGGAAATACCTTCGGCGGTTCATATAGATAACACCTCAAGGGTACAAACATTAAGAAAAGAAGATAACGAAATGTTCTACGAATTAATAGAAAAGTTTTATAAAATCACAGGTGTACCAATAGTTATGAACACATCACTCAACGTAAAAGGTCAACCAATAGTTGAAACACCTGAAGAGGCAATGAAACTATTTGAAGAGTCGGACGTTGATATTTTAGTAATAAACGATAAAATGTATTTTAAATAATAGACAACGTAAAATAAAATTAGTACTATGGATAAAGATATAGACGAGAAAGACATTAAATGGAAAGGACATTATTTAAACGATTCGGATGTCGGTTATGATGCTGAATGGGTAAACTACATACCAAAAGGTAGTCCAGGACCAAAAGAACCTATTAAACCAAAAAACGAAAACTAATATGAAATTATTTTACTACGACAAAAAATCATTAAACTTTAATAAAGTACGTTTAATACCATTAATGTTAATATTTTCAACAATACTAGTGTTAAGTTATATGTATGGATTTTTGGAGGGTAGAGAAGATAAAATAGTGAGATTAACACCTCAAGAAAAAGAGATTATCTTACTCAATGTAACAGACACTTCATTAAATTTCAGTGAACATAAGTTAATTGAATTAATGAAAGAACTTAATATTCAATATCCACATATTGTTTTAGCACAGGCAAAAATCGAAAGTGGTAATTATACGTCTAATATTTTTAGGGAAAATAATAACCTGTTTGGTATGAAGGAAGCACGTGTTAGGGTTCATACCGCTAAAGGAACACAATATAGTCACGCCTATTACGATACATGGAGAGAGTCAGTCTATGATTACGCCTTTTATCAGTGTCGTTACTTATCTAAAATTAAATCTGAATCGGAGTACCTCAATTATTTAGGTCAATCATATGCTGAGTCCCCAAACTACGTTTCATCTTTAAAATCCATGATTAAAAGAGAAAAATTAAAGGATATATTTAATTAATTATTTTGGTACATTAAACTAAATTCTTATATTTGTCCTATGACAACGAGAGAATGGACTAAAATATTAAAAACACACCCTTCGACATCTGTAGTAAAAATAGATGTCGAAGGGATTAAGGGTACTTTAAAAATCACTCGTCATCGTGTAAAAGAAAATGAGATGAGGCATTATGATTTTGGGGATGGAAGTATATCACCAACAAAACTCGTTAAAAGAGAAAGTGAAATTGACATAACATTCAAAGGTAAAGTTATGTCATCATCTAAACGATGGCACGACTGCAAGACCTATCACACTAGAACATTAAATAGTTTTCTTAGACATAATAAACATTTCATTAGTGAGGTTAAAATGAGACTTAAACTAATTGGAGGTTCGTCAGAGTGTGAAATAAAAAAAATAACTTATTTGTAATTTGACGTTACTAATAAAAATCACTATTGTATAAAATATAAACAACTATGAAGTACACACTAGAAATGTATGGGTGGGAAGTTGAAGCGACAGGTCACTCACTAACGGACGAACAAGTTAAATCAATTCAGGATTTAATGGAAACCAACGGGGCTGATGAACTTTGGGAGGTCCGTCACGATATTGAGATTGAAGGTATTGTTGATGACCTTTACAATCCTGATTTATACCATACATCACGTGCTTTAGATAACAGTGGTCTTTGGTTCTCACTTAAAGATGAGAATGGTGAAGAGGTATTAAGTTTTGAACCTTCCGATATGGAGGACATTTACGAAGTGTTGGGTGATTCCGCCGATGACATCCCTTATGAAGGTCATTTAGCAATACCTGGTGAAGGTAAGAACAAAAATGTCGATAACATACTAGCGGTCTTTGATGAGAATAAAGGTGGTATTGCTGAATTTGAGGAGTTTGAATCCGATGAAGTACCAACGGCAAAAGATTTCTGTCTTCAACACGGAGATATCGCCACTCCCGATAGTGATTGGGATTTCATCTCCAAAGTATTTTATAAGGGGAAAGAGATGGAGGTGTACGACCATTTAGATAACCGTGGTAAATCATCAACTGTTGAAATTTATCGTAAAAATGATAGAACAATTAGTTAAAGGAGACATATTACAGGAAGGTCTGAAGGTTAAAAAGATTCACGTAAATCAACATAACATTCGTTCCAATAAGAAGAATGAAACGGACCTTCCTGTGATAACGATTAAGATGGGTAGTAAGAATTACTACTGTAATGAAATAGAAATTATAGGACCCTCCAAAGTAAGTTACTGCGGAAGTGGGGACCAAAAACCTTTGTTAAACTGTGGTGCAAGGGTGGTAATTGAAACAACCGCAGAATTAAAAATATTAAATTAAAATCATGAAAGAATTATTATTAAAATGGTACCCTATCTTAATAGCATTTATTTGTTTATTATATTCGGTAGGACTCGGTATGTTAGGACACACAGAAGAAGCTCAATACTCGGCACACTGGCCAGGTACAATATTAATGTTTGCTATAGCAATTAGACAAAGACGTAAGGCATGAGTTTTGGATTTTTCATAGTAGGAGGTTTGTTATTCACAACATACATGGTTTTAACTCTATGGGGGATAACACAAGCAAATAAGAAACAAAGTGAGAGTAATAATTACTTAAGAAGTGACAGGGCGAGATACGACGAGTTAGATACTGATGGTATGGGTAACTATAGTAGATTCCCTAAAGACGAAATGGATTAAAAATGAAAGAATATATAAATATTTACCACGTAACAGGACAACTTTATTTATTACCTTTCGTTAAGGTGACACATGATAAGACACTCAATGGTGAGTACGAATTCATTGTAGGATGGTTAAATAAAGAAATAGTGATAACATTATGGAAATAGGTAAAATGAAAATTAGTGAAGTATACCCATATCTGAAAGAGATAGCAGACAGTTATGGGTTACAATTAAATAGAGTTAATGAGTTTAAGTTGGCTAGAATGATTTTAGCGAGTCGGTGGAGTACTAATTTAAATCACTAATAAAAGGTAAACACATAAGTAATATGTTTGGGTTATTTAAAAAGAAAACTGAAGAGGAAAAACTTCAAAAAAAATACGATACATTAATTGAGGAATCATATAAGTTATCTACAATTAATAGAACTAAAAGTGACGAAAAACAGTTTGAGGCAAATGAAGTCTTAAAACAGATAGATAACTTAAATAAATAAAAATTTACCATGGATAGACGAATAACGAGTATTTTAAACAAAGAAATAAACAGACAAACCGATACGATTGAACTAATTGCTAGTGAAAATTTCGCAAGTAAAAGTGTTATGTCGTTAGCCGGCTCTGAATTCACTAATAAATATGCGGAAGGATATCCAGGTAAACGATATTATAATGGGTGTGAACATATGGATGAAATTGAGACATTGGCAATTGAAACACTTAAAGAATTATATAAGTGTGAATTCGCCAATGTTCAACCTCATTGTGGGGCCAATGCAAATACCGCAGTTTACCAAGCATTTTTAAAACCAGGTGACACAATACTCGGTATGGACTTGGCAAGTGGAGGGCACTTATCACACGGTAGTAAACCAAATATCTCAGGTAAAATCTATGACTCACACTCATATGGTGTGGATGAAAATGGATATTTAGATTACGACTCGATAATGGAAATCGCGAAAAGGGTTAAACCTAAAATGATTATTGCAGGTGCAAGTGCTTATCCACGTATAATTGATTGGGGTAGATTCAGAGAGATTGCCGATGAGGTGAACGCCTTTTTATTGGTTGATATGTCTCATTACTCAGGACTGATTTCTGGTGGTGTATACCCATCTCCACTACCCTTTGCAGATGTAGTTACATCAACGACACACAAAACGTTAAGGGGACCAAGAGGTGGTATCATACTATGGAATAATAAAGATTACACCAAACGTATTAATAGTTCAATATTTCCAGGCACACAAGGTGGACCACTTATGCACATTATCGCAGCAAAGGCACAATGCTTTATTGAAGCTAATAGTGAGGAGTTTAAGTCCTACTCAAAAAATGTTATTGATAACGCGAAAATAATGAGTCAGGTTTTCATAGAAAATGGGTTACCCGTTCAGACTAATGGGACCGATAGTCATATCATCCTCATGGACTTATCTGAAAGTAAATATAGTGGTAGGGAAGCAGCAGATTTATTGGAGGAGAATGGTATTACTGTTAATAAAAATGGAATACCTAATGACCCAAGAAGTTTTGTTGAAACTAGTGGAATACGAATTGGTACCGCAGCTGAAACAACAAGAGGACATGATAGAGATTGGTTCATTAAATTGGCACAACGTATATCACTTATCTTAACCGAATAAAATAAAATGGTATTATAACTCAGTTGGTAGAGTGTCGGGCTGAAAATCCGTTAGTCACTGGTTCGATTCCAGTTAATACCGCAAAATGTTTTTAATATAAATGTTGTCCATTAATTTTATGTGACGTATATTTGTATCACTGAAAAGGAAACAAGTTATTTGAAATATTGGAATTAAAGAAATGGTTGAGTGGTGGAATTGGTAGACACGTCAGACTTAAATATTCACCACGTATGACTTTTCTACACTTTGATACTATTTATAGTTATGAAAGTAGCAGATGAAGAGATAATAAAAGCATGTGAGTCTGAATTGACTATGTCACGTGCAGCAAGTAAACTAAAGATTCACTTTAACACCCTTAAGAGGAGGGCTATTTTACTTGGAGTTTATAAACCTAACCAATCAGGTAAAGGGACTAATAAACGACACAATGGTAGTAAATTACCTTTAGAAGAGATTTTAAACGGGTTACATCCACATTATCAAACTAATAAGTTACGACATAGACTTATAAAAGAAGGTATAAAAGAAGAAAAGTGTGAAGTCTGTGGAATTACTGAATGGTCAGATAAAAAATTAAGTTTTGAATTAGACCATATTGACGGTGATAGAACTAATCATAGGTTAGAAAACATCAGGATAATATGTCCTAACTGTCACTCACAGACGGAAACATACAGAGGTAAAAACACTTGAGTGCACGAAGAGAAATCTTTGATGTAGAACCTCTCAAATTCGGGGAAACCTTTTAAATGGCAATCCCGAGCGAAGCCTGAGAAATTGGGAACGTGTAGAGACTTAACGGGAGGGACCCTAACGTAAAGACGAGGGTTAAGAGAAAGTCCAGACC
>Ga0209555_10000572_pt1 | contig 30989 bp, 51 predicted proteins | sample SaaInl85LU_5_DNA_FD_184643 | JGI IMG/M metagenome (GOLD analysis project Ga0209555, IMG submission 184643) | Marine microbial communities from expanding oxygen minimum zones in the Saanich Inlet - ESP_85LU_5_DNA (SPAdes) (version 2) | ecosystem: Environmental > Aquatic > Marine > Intertidal... | reverse complement strand
CCAGCTTATGGTCTTTGGTCAGTGCCGCATAGTCAGCAGAGTATCTGTTCTTTAACTTCACCAACTTACAATCCCAAACCTTTTCAAGGTTACTAGCAACTAGGCGTTCAGCCTCAAGATGTTCTGGTTGTTCCTTGTGCCAAGTCATTTCAGCCACTCACGCATAATCATTGCGGCAGTGTCCCAGTCCATCACAACAGGACGCAAGGCGTTTTCATTGAAGCTAAACCCGTGCGCCTCGCTGTCCCATTCCGAGTTGATAGCCACGACTGGCAGTGTTACCCTAATAGGCTGGCGGTCGTAACGATAAATCAGGACGGGGATATATTGATTTTGGCTAGAGCGTTTAACCTGCTCCCACCAATCGTCCTTAAACCAGTTAGCACCCTGCGCGGCATAGCGTTTGCACTCAATCAAGAATGGGTCAAGCATTATGTCACCCATATCTTTAACTTGGTATTGTTCTAAGTTACGCCGCACCTCAATGCCAAACTCGTCCTTTATTAGCTTGCAGCACCCTAGCTCGAAGGATGCTCCTTTTCTCCTACTTTTCTTCGACATTGCCAGTCTCCCATTCACTCTCAACAAACTGCTCGTAGAAGTCATCGGCAGTCACCAGACCAGTCGTGGCTTCGTGTATCTTCACCAGATTATACCAGTCAGGGTATAAGTCCTGTGATAGCCAGCGCGATATAGTCGCTTGGCTTACATCCACCATCTCAGCCATCTGATGCTGTGTGATTGATTGCTTTTTCATATATTCATATAAAGTCATTTGCTTTACCTCCACCCATAACTATACGCCGTTCGCATACAGGGTCAAGATAAAAGATGGGTAATAATGTTGCTAAAAATAGCAAGATTATTAGTCATATTTCAGGTTGTCATAGGTATGACAATGTGTATAATTTTGGTATTAACAAGGAGAAATTAATGACATTAAAAGAATGGCTGAAAGAAAACGAAATGAATGACCGCCAGTTTGCCAAGCAGGTGGGTGTTCATACAAGCACAGTCAACTTGTGGCGAAATGGCAATCGTATGCCAACACCACATTGGATGCAGAAGATTATGAAAGTGACAGGCGAGGACGTTACCTATATGGACTTCCTGTCAGGCTACAGAAAAGGAGGAGAAAGCAGATGATTAAAGTTGATTGGCAGATGATGCAGTGGGCGGCAGGATATTATTTGAGTGAACCGCTACCATCAAAGGGTGTGTGGATGTCTATGGATGAGGATGATAGACAAGACTTTCTGGAGTATCACGCGTGGATACCATTTGAAAACTGGGAAGCTGACAGAATATCAGAGCTGATAGAAGACCTAGCAACAGATGTTCAAAGAATGAAGGAGACAAACAAATGACCACACTTGTTAGTTATGTATATGCAGAGGAGCAATCAATCCGAATATCTGATGATGATGCAAAGCTATTGAAGCAGGGCAAAGTCACCCTTGCTGGAATGGTCGAGAAGTATGCAGATACAGTCGAAACCTTTGAAGACTGGGATATAAATGTGCCGCAGTTTCACTTGGCATATATGGAACAATTAGATTAATACGAGAAAAGTATTGACAGGGATTGAGAATATCCCCATTATTCACAACAAGAGGAGAAAATATGGAAGAATTATTCAAATCAATACCAGACTATTGCAAGCGTGATGGGCAGATTGTGGTTGACCACTTCTCACCCTCACAGCTTGAGAAGCCTCTTTGTTTGTGGAACTTTGAATACCTGCACCTTGGTAAGAGACGCAGGGATGTAAAGGTTGGCGCACCTGCCCCTGCTGGTGGCGCAGTACACGATGCTATTCAAGCTGTTGTGTGCCGCGATGAAGACTGGCAGGTTCAGGCGAAGGAAGCTGTAGGCAGACTGAAGGCGCACGACCCAAAGGATGAGCTGGATGCCTATAAAGCTGAAAGATATGCGGAAGACATACCTAATATGATTGGTCTTGGTCTTGATGCTATGAATGAGATATTCAAAACACAAGGCGACATTGAGGCACAAGAGGAGAAGGTTCTTGGATACGAACACCCAAGGCTTGATGTGCCTATCATTGGATATGCTGATTTCGCCACATCCAAATCAATCATTGAGCTGAAGACCAAGTGGGCTAGAGCTGGCGCAAAGCGCAAGGATGGCTCACGAGGCTTCTCAGTTCCCAAGCTACCAAAAGAACCAGACGCCGCACACGTTAGGCAGGTTGCGTTCTACAGAGCTTGCACAGGTCTGCCACCTACCATTGTATATATAAGTGCAACGGACTGGGCTGTGTTTGATGAGACAAATTGCGAGGCACTACAGCCAGCAAACCTACAACGCGCTATGGAGTTTTTACTGCAAGCCGCCATAGTGCGTCAGAACCTGCTAAAGATTAGCAATGACCCCAAAGTGCTTGCAGGATATATACAGCCCATCTGGAATGACTTTAGATGGAATGTAGGAGATGAATTTTTAGCTGAAGCAAAGGAGATATGGAAGTTATGAAAGAACTAGCAACAGCACTATCAAAGGCACAAGCGGAGTTCCCAACTGTGCCTCAATCGGGGAAGAACCCCTTTCACAAATCAACCTACAGCACCCTGAAGGACTGCTGGGACACATCAAGACCAGTCTTAGCAAGACACGGATTGTCTGTTCTACAGTTCCCTGATGTACTTCACGATGACAAGTTTGTATTGCGTACAATCGTAATGCACGAGTCAGGCGAGAGCATTGAGGGTGTGCAACCAGTAATGTCTGCAAAGCAAGACGCTCAGTCAATGGGCAGTGCTTTGACATATGCTCGCCGCTATGGGCTATGCGCCGCACTAGGTCTTGTATCAGGCGATGAAGATGATGACGGCAATGCCGCCACAGCAGTTAAGTCTAGCTCAGTGCAAGCTAAGACTGCTCCTGCCTCTAAACCCCTCTTTAAACAAGAGGCGGGAGCAACCCCATCAAGCATCGAGGAGCGTATCACAAGCGCACCACACCTCGGAGCATTGACAGCCTTGTATGAAGGAATGAAATCCGACATCGAGGCGATGAGCGAAGACCAGAAGGCGGCAACGCTGGAAGTTTTCAAAACCCGTAAAACTCAACTATCAGGAAAGGTATAAAGATATGAGTGAATACGATAACACAGGCACAACAGCCTTATGGAAGAATGACAAGTATGAAGCTGGTGGCAAAGCACCACGCCTAAAAGGTCACTTCTTCGCACACCGCGACATCAAAGCAGGTGACAAAGTTGCAGTAGCTTATTGGGATTCCAATAGCGACAACGAAAAAGCACCTATGCTTAAAGGTAAAGTAGAGGATGTGTATCAAGCTGACGCAGGTCAACCTATGCAACAGCCAGCACCTCAGTCTACTCAGATGTCAGACGAGATTCCATTCTAGGAGGAGAAAATGATGGGCAAGACTTCAATTCATTGTGCCAAGTGCGAAGGGAATGGGGTGTTGCTCATCAACATCTCATCAGATGGAGAAGGCAATAGCTATGTAGAGCAAATGTGCCAGAAATGTAATGGCGAAGGTAAGGTGAGCAGAGCTAAACTTATCAGTAGCCACGCAGACTATTCATTAAATGAAGAAAACTTTATGCCGATAGCCTTGGCAGGAGCTTTTAGAGTTGTTATCCAAGGCGACATTTATGAGCGCAGGATGAGTTCAAGAGACTTATTCAAACTTGCTCACTACGCTTTAATGGCGGCAATGGAAACAGATAAATTCGAGAAAAGGAGAGATGACGATGGAGATACACGTTGAAATAAAAAACGACAATGACGTTAAAGAAGTTACAATGCGCTCACTTCTGAAGGCGACTTGTCACGAGCTTGACACTGACTCAGTGCAGATGCGGTCAAAGAGACGCACCGCAGACATCGCTTATAAAAGGCATATATTTTATTACCTAGCAAGGAAACATTCAATCTCTTCGCTGACAAGCATAGGTAAGTTTATGAATCGTGACCATACCTCTGTTATGCACGGCATTAAAAAGGTGAAAAGCCTTTATGAGAATGATGCCTGGTTTAAGAGTCTGAGCAGTAAGATTGTAGAGTCTGCTGAGATGATTGACAGAGTAAACACATCAGAGACTATGGATGAGTTTATTAGGATTGAGGAGTCCAAGATGAACGCTGAAAAGGAAAGAGTGAGACGTATGCGAGAGAAGAAAGACCGACACAATCGCATCATCTCAGAGTCTGGTGGTCGATTTAAGATTGAGATAATCAATGGCAAGCCTATGTGTGTACCTCACACAGCTCGTGTGGCTAGTGATTAAGGATGTCTACAAGGTGGTGTGTGGTGACTGTGGTAAAACACTGGTCATCACAAACCCCCTGATGGTGCAGACCGCCAAGATGAGTAAGGTTACGGCAAGGTGTAGAAAGGACAAGTGCAATGCAAAAGCTGATTTACATAAAGCACGTTATGGAGACTAACACGGCAGAAATCTGCATCAAGGATGAGTGGGACAACTACACAGCCATCCCACTATCACACAACCAGCTACTAAATATATTAGTTGATGGGATGAAGATTGTGCGCTTACATAATAAGGTAAATGTCAAAGGAGAGAAAAATGACGATACTTGATAAAGCATTAAATGAGAACGCATACGCAATTCTAAACCTAGTTGAGTTGCTTTCTGAGATTAACGAGACTGAGGAAGGTTTTGCTACCATCTCAGGCAACGATAAGATAAAAAGCCAACTCAAGTTTAGCTCTACGCTACTGGCGCAGATGCTACAATCAATAGAGGATAGAAAGAATGTCTGATGAAAGACTAAAGGCAACCTATACGCTGAAGCTAACAGGCGCAGAGTTTAAGGCACTTCGAGAGGCTATACTAGATATCAAGGAATATGTGGATATTGAGATGTTCTCATCAGCCAAAGGACTTGCCGCGTTCAATAGAATTGCTGACAAGATAGAGAAACTATGAGCGAATATATCGCCGTGTTTTCTTCTTTACCTTTTTAGGCTGTGCCACAAACTGCTCACCCTTACGCATACCCTCACGCTTCGCACGAGTTGTTGCCGCATATTCTTGTGGGGATAGGGCGGCTATGGCAGATGATGGCAAATAACGCTCGCCTGTCTGCAAGCTAGGCTTACCTGACTTTGTGCGCCAGTTCTGCCCAGTCCACTTCTTCAGACTCTTTTGTGACTTCTTGAGTGACATTACGACTTATACCCCCCACCTTTAGCTTTATATTGCTTGGCAAGCATCTGTGCTTTACGAGCAGACCACTGACCAGCCTTGCCACCCTTACTGCCAGCCTTAATCTTGTTAAACAAGTTCTTACGCATAGTGGGCTTGGTGTAATTACCAGCCGCATTGACTGTGGATTTGCGCTTCTTTGCTGGCATAACTAACCCTTCAGTTTAGTAATAGACTTCAAGCCGAAAGATGCGGCTATGCTTGCAAGGATACCATAGGTCAGCCATTCAGGGCAATCTTCACGCAGGAACTTAAAGCCATCAGCAATGTATGGCTGTAGAGCTGGCACGAAACAAGCAAATATAATAGCTATGAAGCATATAGTCCAAGCCTCATCCTTCCAGCTATCACCGCTTGCTTGCATAGCATTAGACTCCCAGTCACCATCCTGCTTGACAATCTTAGTCTTAGCTTCCAGCTTTGCTAGTTCTAGCTTATGCTTTGCCTGAGACTTCTCCGCTCGCTTCTCAATTACACTGCCAGCAAGACTGGCAATCGGACTAATTAATGCTTGCCACATATCAATAACTCCATATTGTTGGGCGCAGTCTATCTGAGCCATCCAATGTATCTATATGTATAAATCTTACATCACCCTTTTGGGAAACGCCAATGCCTGTGAATCCCATAGCGAATACAATATCCAGCAACTCATAGGCTTGTGTACCCCTAACTCCAATGTCTACAGCCTTGCCGCTAGTGTGCGCTCCTGGAGTGCCGCTATCTTTCTTGGCTTCAATAGGGTGTTCAGGACAACGATAGCCAGACGTTATAACCATCGGTCTATCATACTCAATGCGAAGGGTTTGGAGCATATCCATAAAGCTCTCATCCATATGGCAATCACCGCAATGCTTGCACATCAACTCTTCTTTGCTAAAGTTTGGATAATTATCCCAGTTCATTTGTATCTTCCTCATTTAATTTCTTAACAGCATTGGTAAACAGCAGGAACTCGTCTTTGAAATGGTGATTATACAGCGATGTTTTCATCCTGATTACGTCTTTTGCTGGCATATAATAACACCTTCTACCACCATTATCTACCAGTGCAACAAGGTCACAATCACTCTCGCTTATTATACGCTTCTTGCCACCCTTGGCAGTCATAAAGGAATATCTCTGCACATTGCCTATGGCTACGCTGGTTGCCTTTACCTCAATGCGTAGAACCTGCCCCTTATAAACAGCAACTACATCGAAGCCTTCCTGCTCAACAATCGAGGCAGAGACTCCCATCATCTCAAGAGACGCGCAAACTAGGTGAACACCAACTCTGCCTATGCCTACTTCAGACATTACCTAAGTGGATTAGAGGCGGCATCTAAGCCCTTCCAAAGGTCATCAATTTCTCGATTAAACCTCGTTATTACCTCATCCAATCCCTTTGCTTGCTTTTCAAAAGCCTCAACCTTGAGGGATGCTTCCTGCACCTCTTTCTCAAGGTCACTCATTTTGTCCTTCATATTGGACATATTTTTTTGTTGTTCAAGAATGGTGCGGAGGTTTGTTGTTACCTCTGTCATTTTTGTTTTAATACTTGATGTGTCAGATGCGCTGTCTTCAAGTGCAACAATGCGGCTGTAAAACTCTGACGCCGCCCAGATGCCACCGCCAATAGTAGTCGCGGCAGAAAAGAATACAGCAATCCATATTCCCTTTAGATTGACTTTACCAATCTTCAGTTCTGTGTCTTCAAGAGCCATCAGTTTAGCGTATTGCCTTCATAGATTGACTGACCCATACCCATAATGTCCTCTGCGGATTTGAAGTCAGCATTAAAAAAACCAACATATCCGTGTGAATAACCGGACTGCCAAGTAACCTGCAAGAAATCATTGGCGGCATTGTATGTGACATTAGCCTCATAGCTTGCATTATTATACGCCTGTGCCTCATTGTCTGTGGCACTGGTGATGTAGCTGTCATTGGAGGCTTGCAAGAAAGCCGCCGCCTGTTGCGCGTAGCTTTCAACATTATCAAGGCTAGTGTTATATGCCGTTACTTCCGCTTGGGTAATTTCGACATCATTAGTTTGTATATACGACTGGACTGCAAGCTGTCCTTCAACTGTGTTAGCTTCTGTTGCCATTTCATTGACTGCGACCACTTCAACAATGGCTTCCGTTGCCAATACAAAACTATCAACAGCAAGACTAAGATTATCCATAGCTTCATCGCGCTTATCCTCAAACATCATCTTTGCATTGTAGAATGTGGCATCCTTAACAGCTTGTAAAGCCTGGTTGTAGCTGTCAACAGACTGCTCAGTAAGTTTGTAAGCATCAGAAAAACCATCAGGAGTAATGCCCCCAACGCCAGCATAGTAGCCCATACCAGAGACAGCATAACCAGCGTCACGCATTGTATCGACAATCTGCTGGCTTGTAATAACAAGGTCATTAATCTCTCCCTCTGCCTTGGCTGGAACGGAAACGCTCGCTAATACTGCCAGTGCTAGTGCTATCTTCTTCATCAGTCTGCTCCAAGTTAAGGACTGCTTTATAGTAGTCAAGATTATCATTGTAGTCGGGGATAAACAAGGTCGGTTGACGCTTCATTGTTAAATACGCGGCACGTCCCACAACTAGCTTACCATTGATGGATAGGGGGCAGGGTGTGCCACTATCAAACATAGAACGCCAAACGTCATTGTCGCGGCACATAATGGATACAGCCGCAATACTCATACCTAAGTCTTTTAGAACCTTTGCATCGCGCCTTCTATTGCAGTCATCATCGCGCCGATAACCACCGCCAGAAATACCTACAAGGGAATACTGGATAGCGGCTGACGCACCTACTAGGCACGTTTCTGAGCCGTTGCTCATATAGCTGGGGCTGACAGCAGTAGGCGGTGAGTCGCTGGATGAACCAGCACCATTGTAGTTTGTTGTGCTGTTATTGGTGGTGTTATTGCTATCAAGAACGCTGTCTTGCGTATTGGTGTTCAAGTCACCGACTTGATTGTTTTGTGCTATCGTTGAGCTGGCAGATAGAAGCAAAGCCGTGATTGTCAATAAGCTCGTAAATGATATTTGCTGTAAATGTTTTGTTATTGTGCAAGTCATTATATGCCTCTGCCGCAGTCTCTTCACTTCCAAACCGAGCCGCCTTGCCAGTGTCGCTTGTAAATCCTTCTGAGCTAAGATAACCAAGCTCATTCCCCCTTGCAAGAAACACCAGATATTTAGACATTGCGCCCAAACATATTCTTGACTGTTTCAGTTTCCCAGATGCGTAACAGCACCCAGATTAAAGAAGCAATAGCAGTCGCCTCTGGTATCCACGCAAAGTAAGCACCCAGCGTTACACCGCCAGCCGCTACATCAACAACCTGTTTGGCTTCTTCTTGCATTAGTCTGTTCCTTGTGCGTCATACCAAGTTTCATAGGCACTCTTGACTGATGCTGTCCAGACCGCATTGCAGATAGCTTGCACAGTGCTGTCTTCTCCCGAGATGTCAGTGTCACCCCAAGTGTCATCTGTCTTGGTGCGGCAGTGCAAAACGTGTCGATGGTAAGTGCGGCTGATTTCTTCACCGTCATCTTTCACAATCGTTGCTTTGCGAACCTGAACATTTTTATGTTCACCACGCACTTCGCAGTCGTATTCAAATTCTTTAGTTAATGCCATAATTTAGTTTCCTTCTGTTTATCGTGGCGGGATTGCCACCTGTCCAACCCCATCTCCGATAGAGTTATGATACTTCGTAAATTACTGTTCCTGTTAGGTAATCGTTGTCAGGGCTTGCGGTATATGATGCGTTGTTAAATATTAAAACATTATTACTAAAGAAGGACTGACCCACGTTTAGACCTGTTATTGCAGTAGTTAAACCAAGAGCAGAACCTGTCAAATTGATGTTTGCTATCGTAAACGGAAAGCCCGTAACAACTGGCGCTCCAGAACCGCCTGATGGGTTATTGCTAAAACGCAATTGAAAATGAGCTATGACAGTATTGCCTATTTTGGTGTAACGACCAGTTTGAGTTGAGTAAGTGGCGGCAGTTGTAAAAGATGTTGTCCCCCTGTCTGCTACTGGCGTCCAAGTGCCTTCCTCATAATCGTCCAGCTTGTTCGCTGCACCCGTGCCGCCGAGATATACGCCGCCAGTTGCAACTATTTGACCAGACCCAGAAGGGCTTGTAGTGCCACCCACCAGCACATTGCCCGAACTGTCGATGCGCATACGTTCTGAGCCGTTGGTAGAAACAGCCATATAATCAGAGCCGTGGCTGTAAAATATTCGACCTCCAAAATCGGTCACACCATCATTAGGGCTGAAGTCAATCAAAGACGCGCCAGTTACTGACCCAAAAATTTCCACTGCGCCTGTGCTGGAACTGCCACCAATAGACGTGCCAACAGTAGTCGAAAAGCTAGTGTCTGTTTGCTTGGCCACAAATAGAGCGCCCGTTATCGAAGCCGTCCCAATCCCAACATTATTATTCGCGCTATCGACGTACAGCGTGTTAGTGTCTACGGTTAGGTCGCCAGTGACAGTCGCAGACGCAATGCCTGTTAGAGTTTCACCATTCAAAGCTGTGGCAATCTCAGAGCCAGTCTGGTCGGCAGTAGCACTAGCTTCGATACCATCTAGCTTTGTGCCATCAGCCGCCACATCACGCCCATCAACAGTGCCAGACACTGTAATGTTGCCTGTAACTGACAAGCTATCAGCCGCAGGGCTTTCAAGGGCAACTGCACCAGTGGATACATTTTTCAGGTCAGCCATAACCTCGCGGATGGCGTTGTTAATGCCTGATGGGGCGCACCCCTCGTCAATGTCAACAGACTGTACGTCTGTGTTGGACGCCGCCGTTGCGCTGTAGTCTCTTACACTATTCTTTGCCATTGTTTACTCCTGTGAAAAACTAGGTGCTAACAAACCAGATAAAAATGGTGATGTCTGTCTTAATGCTTCACCTGTTCCTGTTAAAACACCTCTTGTTGCGCCAAGCAAGGGTCTTGAGTACAGTGTAGAACCCACTCCAGAGCCAATGATTGCTGGAAGAACGCTTGATGGGGATGTAACCAAGCCACCCAAAATAGCCGCCTCCAATAAGGGTCTAGCAACTGCGGCAGTTGGAGCTTTACCAATAATTTGAGCGGCCTCGGTTGCCATCTTTTGTTGTGGTGCAATACCAGCCGCAGTTTTTGATGGAGTCTGTTGTCTCATTGATGCAAGCAACTGAGACGGTGTAAACTCACCAGCATCAGAAAGAGCTTTATTTGTTGCCTTTTTAATTGGTTGCATTTGCCTAAAAGCGGCGTGAGCATCAAGAAGTTTTTTATTCCTAGGGTTTTGTCTAACCATTTCCTTTCTAAATGCGCTCTGCGCCTCAGAAATAGCTCTACCTATATTTTTCTCTGCAACAGTTCCTGTGGGCTTAAGATACTGGTAGGATGTTTGACCAAGCAAGCTATCAAGTTCCTTTATCTCAGAGCCGCTCAGTTTCTTTTTACCAACATACCTCCCAATAATGCTATCTACTATTTCAGAAGCATCATTGATTGTTTGTTTTGTTACGCCTGAAAGTTTGCTAGGCGCATTTTTCATAGCTTGTATAACAGGTTTTGTATAGCTTAACGAAGCGTCTCTGGTTGCAACAGTATAAGCCTCATCAAGAGCCTCATCTGCCGCCCTAATTGCTTCTGTCCCAGTTAGACCCTTTTTTATTTTTGCGCCTATAGGCTTTAAGGCAGAATTTACCACAACCTCATTAACCTTTGCACTTGCGCGTTGAGTTGCTTTCTCAATTGCTCTGCCCATAAATGGAGCGGCGGCTAACCCAGACTCAATAACCCTTGGGATTCCACCCATTGCCTGACCAGGTGTTAATGGGACACCCTTTTCAATAAGTTCTTTAGCGGCTCTTCCAACAGCAGGAAGCGCAACACCAGCCGCACCACTTATTCCACCACCTAAAGCCGCACCAGTCAAAGAACCAGAAACTCTTTCACCTTCTTCTGCCGTGCCAGCGCCATAAGCAGCACCACCAGTTGCGCCACCCAAAACAGTTCTAGCGAGAGATGGAAGTTTTCCTAAAGCCTGAACACCTTTAACAGCCGCACCACCAAGAAGCATAGATGGTATATTACCACCTATTTCTGCGGCATAAGCAGAAACTGGGTCTCTTTCCCTAAACTCGTCAAGTTTTTTACGAGCTTCCTCTACGTTTTCTTGATACGAACCTTCTCCAGTTAGAGATTTGTAAATACCTTCAATCTCATCACCAAAACCAAAAGTCACTCCTTGAGCTGTTGCTCGTGCAACATCAGAAAAAGACGTTTCCTGCTTTTCAACTTCTTTTCTCAGGTATGATTTTATCTCATCTTGCGTTATATCATCCGCAAAATTATAATCCTTACCTTCGAACTCCACAGTTTGAACCATTACAACTTATCCCCTGGGCAACATATCTCTAGTGATAACTGGTTTACTAACCTGATTAAATACTTCTGGATATGCAACTTCATATTCACTAGAGAACAACTTATCAACATCTTCAGTTGTTTTAATTCTCCGTAAATTTCCATCTTTATCCTTTACCCCATAGGCAACAGCACCATAATGACGTTTTACTTTTTCAAGATTTTCATTAAGCACATCAGCACCCAAGCCAACTTGCAATGAAGCAACAGTAGCCTGAAGCAATCTGTTTTCAGTGTCAGAAACCTGACCCAAAGCACCCCCAGTTGGGCTTTCAAATCTCATTTTTTTAAGCGCATCAAAGCCAAGGTTAGCTTTAATTGTGTCAAGGTATGTGTCCAAACTCATCGCTTCAGTGCCACCAACCGCACTCAAAACTTGACCACCAATACCTGTTGAAAGCATAGGTGATTCAGCAATAATTGACTGTGCATCTTGTATAGCTGTTAATACATTGCCTGTTGCAACCTGACCAGATACAAGACCAGCTTGCTCTTTTTCAGATAAGATTTTTTCTTCTTTGATTTGTTTTAACTGTTCAGCCTCAAACTTAGCTTGCTCTCTAGCTTCTTTTGCTTGCTTTACATCAAGCTCTGCTAGTTTTATAGCGTCAGGGGCTTTAGGGGTAGAAAGTTCTTGAATCTCAGCCTCAAGTTTTCTTGCTTCTAAATCACTAATTGCACCAAGACGTTTGCGCTCTTCAGCTTCCCTTGCAAGCTGTTGACCAGCAAGCAGTCCAGTTGATAGTGACTGACCAAAACTAATAGGTGTTGCAGATGGACCAGTAAGAAGGCTTGCACCAAGAGCTTGTAGACGCTCTGATGCACCAGGACCAGTCAACAGGTTTGAACCCATTGCACCAGCAGTACTGCCTATGCGACCTAAAAATGACTGTGGTTGACGCTGACGTTGCGCCTGCGCTGTTGCAAGTGCATTTAAAGCAGATACGCCAGGAACTTGCGGAGTTCCAAGCAATCCTGATGCGCGATTAAACTGACCGCCACCAATCAAATCCATAAGACCATTAGCCATCATTATCTCCTAGCCAAATGCAGTAGTTAAGCCACCGCCCAATAAACCAGCAAGCAAGCGTTCAGGTGTAGTAGCACTTTCGCCAAGAAGTGAAGCACCAAGAGCCGCACCACCAAGGAATTGCTGACCAGTGCTAGGCTCAAAGTATGGCTGTTGTGCAGTGGTTGTGCCGCCAAGACCTATAGCACCAATGTTACGCAAATAGTCTTGTAAGGCTTGTTGTTGTGCTTGTTGCTCAAACTGGAAGCGTTGAACATCTGCGCCAAGCTCACGTTGTGCCTGTTCTTCACGCAATCCACCAACCTGCGCCAAACGACCAATATCAGTGTAATCCATCTGTGCCATCTGTGGGGCAAGACCAAGAGCTTGTTGTTGATAACCACGCTCTGTAGCATAGTCACGATAAGCAATGTCACCAGCAATATCACCCAGTGTTTGGGACATAACATCAGCCGCCGCACCAGAGCCAAGACGACCACGCTGTGCAAGACCGCTCATTACACGAGACTGTGCAGGGGCTAAAGCGCGTTCAATAGCACCACTAAGCTGTGGAGAACCACCAAGGAATCCACCACCAAGAGTCTGTGCTGTTAGGTCTTGTGCTTGTTGTGTGATAGGGCTACCACCCAATGCACGTTGCTCTTGCATACGTAGTGCTTGCTCAGTTTGCGGTGCAAAGCCCACAACAGTAGAGCCAGGGAAGAACTCCTGTGGTCCTTGCTGATAGCCTCTAAGAGCTTCCTGCATACCATATTCGAGAAACGGCTCTGCGAATGGTGCTGGAGCTTGTCTGGTAATTGTTTCTGTAATTCCTGCGATGTCAGCCATTATACTGTCCTCATTTTTCTAAATCATACACAATCTCTGTGTATAAATAAAGGGGCTACCCTAAGATTACATAGTCGTAGGTTTTATCGGTTATTGAGTTTGGTAAGTGGGACAGTATTGCCTGTCCTTTTGTTCTGCTACTTACATATAGTTCAAACGCACTGCCAGCAGTTTGAGATGGCTCTATCATCTGAACATTAGCAACAATAGATGGAATTGATGGCATATTAAAAGGAGTGGTTATAGCCCCATAAGCCTCTAAATAAACATCAGTATGTTCAACAGCACCAACAACCTCAATATAATCACCAGCTTCAAGCTCTAATGGATGGTTTATTGATATTGGCATATAGCCATCAATACTGCCGTGATGCTCAACAACAGCAAACTTAGTGGCTGTGTGAGGAGAATCTGTGCCATTTACCCTAAGCCACAAATAACCATTTCTTATTTGAGAGTCTTGATTAACAAACAAAGATGAAATATCAACATCATAAACACCAGCATAATCTACTGTGATTTGATTTGATGCCAATGATACGCCGTAAGCGTAATCTGTGTCAGTTATAGTTAAAACCTGTGGTGTATTTGCTGTTGCAAAAGTAATGTCAGCATCATTTTCAAATGTTCCATAAGGGTATTGATTTGTTGCCGCCGCACTAAGGCTTGTAGCCATAAACAAGATAATACTCTCAGGACCGATACGCCTGTCTGTAAGCGTGGTAGTCGTAGCACCACCACTTGCAAGCGTAACTGTTCCAGTAGAGTTTACCTTACCTTCAACAAGGTTATTTACCACCTCAGATATCTCACGAGGCGTAGCACCTATTAGCGGAAGTCTGCGGTATTGGTTAGGCATTATCTACGACCTTGAACTGTTCCATCAACATCAATACCCTGCGCTTTATCCCATCCACCAGATAGGTTGAGACGCACTCTGTGGTAGCGACCATTAGAGCGTACTGGGCATATATTGTCTGTGTTTAATTCTGATGCAGTGCTAAATGTAAAAGTGTCAATCTGCCTACTTCTTGATGCTACTTGCGAGGTAACGGAGCTTGAACCCCCTTCTCGCGTTGTAACATACGGCACAATAGAGCGAAGCAACGAGTGACGACCTGACTGCAATTCAAACTCAGTTGTTTCAATCGTTGCCGCCAAAGTGCTTCCAGTGAAGGTTTGTATTTTATTATCTTTACTTGCGGCGAACACAAACTCACCACCACGATAAATAGCCCCATCAAGTGAAGCAGGTAGAAGGTCCAAACTACCAAAAATAGCATCAAGTTCCTCAAGAGTATAACCAGCCGTATAAATAGCCGCAACGTGGTCAACGGCAACAGTCGCAGTTGACCATTTATCCATTGCATAATTGTAGATAATAAGTTTGTCAGGCGAGCCATCGGTGGCTTCTGTGCTTGCGTAAGACCAAACAATAACTTGGCGCAATGGGTCAGCACTTGCCGACATATTCTTTGCATAAGCTCCATCCCAATCCTCCAAGAAAAACTTGTTTATTTTCTCCGCACCAATAGGAACTGACTTCTGACCATCAAACATATAGAAACCATCATCAGCCAAGTAGAACACATTGTGACCTACGTTGCAGACAGAGCCTGGCACTTTACAACCACGCACAGTTTCAACTTTGTCGAACTGAAAGATAAGCGGAGAGCCAATATATGTAGCTCGAACAATACCTTTTTCAAGCAGAATGGTTGCATACTCACCACCGACCAAACCAGTGATATCACCCATATCAGCAATATCTTGGAAGTCAGCCTGTGTGTCTGGGTCAACCGCCCAGTCAGTATGGTCTCCCAGAGCAGACCAACGAGCGCGATATGGCTTATTACCATCGGTTGCGTCATTGGTAAATCCAGTCATAACAAAGTCTCGCACAACCGCAATATACTTTGCCTTTGGAGCATCTGCGCTTAAGTCAGCAAACTGAGTGCCACTATAAGCTGTAATGCTTTGTATCGGGTCTGAGAAGTTTGTGGCAATTACAGTTTCCCCATACTGCACAAAACGCACCTTGTCATTAACGCTGGTCGAATAATTACCAGTCTTGCTAATATTATCAAGCGCACCAGTTCCTGTGTTAAATTCATAAATCTTAGTTCTGTCAGCCGCATATAAAGCTGTGTTGCCATCATCATCTGCGGCGGCAAAAAGACCAACAAGCACACCATCTGCCGCAGAACTAATAGCAGATATATCCTGCATACTCTTATAACCAATAGCCGCAGGGATTACGTTATTTGCAACGGTCACACCTGGGTTTTGATAATCTGACTGGTCAGGTAAAAATTCGCCAAACTTTATCATTGTGTATACCAAACCTCACTACCTTCGGATACTGTTGTCCAGCTCTCAGAGCCTTCAGAAACAACACTCCACGTTTCAGAACCTTCAGACTGCACCGTCCAAGTTTCTACACCCTCTGATACATCTGACCAAGTTTCACCCTCCTCAAGCTCAACAGACCAAAGCTCACCCAATATCTCTCCTGTTATAATGGATGTTATAACACAAGACACACTTGCCGCGCCAGAAGCAGTAATTAGATACGAACCATCCGAATCCATACTTACAGAGGCGTCACCAACAATACTAAGAATTGTGTTTACATCTGATGTAGATGTGAAGCTAACATCAACAGAACCAGACATACCCCTAACGAGCGTAGCGTCTGTGCTTTGAGTAATGGCAACATTAACACTTGAATCCATAGCCACAATAAACTGAGCTACAGCAGTGGCAGATGCCGCACCAGTCACAGAGGCACTAACATCCTTTACAATAAACCCAGAGACATCAGCCGTAAATGCGGTAGCTACAGAGCTATCAACCCCTCTAATAGCAATACCATTTGCAGACTCAGTTATAGATAGGTCAACAGATGACGCAACATCCTTTACAATCTCAGCATCGCCTAGAACTGCCATAGATGCGTTTACAGAAGCATCTACCTGTCTTACAGGTATAGCCACCCCAGCAACCGTTATTGTTGCTGTAGACGCCCCCGAGAGGGCGAATGTAACGCTATTGTTTGATGATGCTGTTGCCTCTACGGATACAGAAGAACTGCCCTCAAACAGATTGAGGTTATCCATCTGCTCAAGCGAGCCGAAGGCATCTAGGTCGTCAATGCTTCCCCAGTTATCTAACTGTTCAAGAGTTGGACCTAGTATCTCAGCCATTAGACTAAGCCGCAGTTACGTCTAAGTCTCCAGCCGCAATACGCAGGATGTCGCCAGTATCAATCGTTTTTGATGTTGTGAAAGCACCGTGGATAAGCAAGTTGCCACCAGACACAGCATCAAAGATACCAAAGTGGCTAACAGTTCCCCAGCTACCAGTGGCGGCAGGAAACTCAATAGCGGCAGAGTTATCAGTTGTTCCGCTTGCGGCGGCATCAAAGGCGGCGGACTGACGAGCGTAACCAGAACCGCTAAGTTCTGTGCCACTATTGTCATCAGCAAAAGAGCCTGTGGAAAGACCAATATAGACAGTACCAGGTGCTGTGTATGCACCAGTGCCAAGAACGTGGTCTAGGATTTCGTTCTCAAGATAATCAGACATTGCAGACATAATTATTCTCCGTAATCAGATTTCATAAATAGACCAGAGCCAGCGTGTTTGCCCTCGTCCTCTTCGCGTTTAATTTCCCTAACAGCACGGTCAAACAATCCATCGTACAACTGTGTGTTTTGGGTATCCATCAAATATACACTAGCCGCAGACAAAGAGCCATAGAGATAGGCGTCAGGATGACGAGTTAGAATTGTATTTGTGGTATTGCTATCTGAAAGGTCAGGTACACCCTCCATATAAACAATCTCTGCGGTGTAAGATGAGTCAGGCACAGGCGCAAACTTAATCTCACCACCAATAACAGTATAAGCACGAGGCTTACCAGATATGCCATCCGAATATAATTCGTTTAGTTTAACTGGTGTATAATACTCAAGAACCTCTGTAGGGCTTGTATTCATCTTAACCAAGCGCACAGAGCGCAAGTCTGTTGGTAAAGATACATAAGCGTCAGATGCAGTCAGTGTAGCTGTAGCACGTTTCTCTTGTGAACGCGCTTTTAACTCACGACTCATACGAGCCTCTGCCAAGCTAATAAACTCAGGTATCCTTGATGTTAAATCATCACGACCAAGGAAATTAGCAATAGCGGTTTGCAATTCACTGTAGGTTGTAATAGCCATTATACATTTCCGCCGTTTGTTCTAAATACACGATTATCATAATCGTTAAGCCATTTTTGCCAAGCCTTTGGGTTTTGTTTAGGCTCACCAAACTTTTCAATTAACTCATAATATAGTGAGGTTGGTATCTCTGCAACCTTCTGGTGGTGTTTTTGCGTATTGCCAATTAATGAGTTAGCGCGATATTCATTAGCTTCTTTTTTATTCTTCTTAATTAAGCCATCAATATTTTGCTTAGATTCAAAAATAAATCCATCATTGCTCTGATGAACCCAAGTCTCCTTACCTGTAACAGGGTCAATCTTTACAAGTCTTTTAGACATCATATCTCCTTATAGGTATAGGAGGGCGGTTTTACACCGCCCCCCAAACAACCTATGACAAGTTGTACACAGCACCGTGCGCTTTAGGCGCAGAGACTTTAAGAGTCCACTCAGTGATGATTTCAAACTTCTCAGCGTCACCAGTTTTGGCAAGGTCATTAACTTGGAAGTTACGACCAGGCAGTGTGCAGACAGAAGCGTAATCGCTATCCAACAGATACACACGGTCACTTGGTGCAAAGCGGTCAATCACAACGTCAAGCTGACCAAAGTCAGACAAGTACAAAGAAACTGAACCAACGATAGCGGCTTCACGTGGAGCTGTATAGTTGATTTGGTTTGTTGCAACTGAACCAGAGTTCAAGTCACTGAAGGCAGTTTTCTTAGAAGGTGAAACGACCAGCATATTAGGCTGACCACCATCTTCGTAAGCGGCTTGCATTGCAGTGTCAATCATATCGAGGGTCATTGTACGGTCAGTACCATCGTCTGATGGAATGTGTGTACCAAGACCAACACCAGCGTCAAAGGCAGTCTCATCGCCAGCAACAGATACGTTAGTAATCCAGCTTGACAATGTACCAGCTTTACGAGGGTCAGAACCGTCACGAGCCTGTGGTGTGGCGATTGATTTCTCAATGTCACGGCGAAGCTCAAGACCTTTCAGGACTTTCTGGTATGCTGTTTCACGGTCACGACCAGCTTTATCAACGGCATCAAGTGTACCAGATACGGCGGCGTCTTTTTGTGAGATTTGCATATAGTTACCAAGACGAGTAGTAGCAGTCGGCGTATCATAAGTAGCGTCAGCACCTTCGTTCTGGTAGTTGGTTGCACTTGCGGCGGCTAGTTCTTGAACTTGCCATTCAACAAATACACCATTTCCTGTCTCTTTTTTAAGAGCAGAAAAGATTGGGGTTTCATCGGGGTCAATCCGAGTGATTACGTCAGCAAGGTCTTCGCGCTCACCAACGGCAGTAGTAGTAGTATGTGTAGCCATTTAAGGTTTACCTCATTCTTTCCAAAAGATAGTTTACGGCATCGTCTTTCGAGCCAGTTTTCTTCAGGCGATTAAGAGCCTGTGATTTGCGATTTGCTGTAATCTCTTTCTTTGAAGATGGCTTACCTGATTTAGTAACCTTTGGTGCTTTGGATACTTTCTTCTTAGCCACTGGCTTTTTAGCCATAAGCTCGTCATAAAGATATGCCTTGCGAAGTGCCTCAATAGCACGACTATCTGATGCAGACTGAAGCTCTTGTTCTGTAAAACCAATGCGCTGTGCATATTGGATTACAGCTTGCTTCTCTTGTGCCGCAATAGATTCATCACGCCATTCTGGAATACGCTCAAGTAAACGCTGTTGTTGTTCGGCAAGGTAGTGCTGATGTGCTTTAGTAGCCTCAGTCTGTTTTTCTTGCTGAACTCGTAACTGCTCTTGTTGAACTTTCGCCAACTGTTCTTTGCGGTCACGAACATTATCGCGCTGTTTTACATATTCCAACGGGTCTTCTTTATAGAGCTGTTCCCAGTATTCCTGAGTAGGCTCTTGCACCGTGAGTTGCTGTGATAAGACATTCAAAGCCTGTTCATACTGCTCACGCTGTTGGGCAATAACTTGGCGTTCTGCTTCAGCTTGCTTACGCTCGCTTGCCGCTTCCTGCATACGTTTTTGCGCCGCCTGTTCTAATTGGTAGGATTTGACAAGCTCGTCAGCCGTGACGTTCTTTTCTTCACCATCAACCTTAACAGTATAATACTCTTCTACGTCATCAGAATCGTCAGAGGACTCTTCAAGAGTTTGCTCGTCCATTTCCTCAGTAGCTTCATATTCGACATCAGAATCTTCATCATCATCTTCGGGTAGCTCATTCGCATCCTCAAATTCAGCCTCGGCTTCTAATGGTGCTTCAGATTCAGCAACTGCTTCCTCTTCTGCTACAGGCTCTTGATTCTGCTCGCTTACCTCTTTGGGGGCGTTAAGATTCAAGAGATGGTCAACTGCTTGACCTTGGGTGAAAGTTTCAGGTCCGTTTGGATTGCTGGTTTCACTCATTTACTTACTCCTCAGTTTAATACTCTGCTCTATTTGTGACGAGGCAAGTTTGCCTGTTGTCACCATTTCTTCCAGATGTCCCCTAAATGTTTGCAGGGCTTGATACATCTGAAATATCTTCTCCCTTTGAGCCTCCTGCTCAATGGAAGTTGATTTCCAAGCCTCAAGATACAACTCATCAAGGCTCTTAAAAGAATCTGACAAGACTGAGTTTTTCAGCAAAGCCTCAGCTTTAGCACCTCTGTCTTGCTCCTCTAACAATTTTCCTTCACTCATTACAGCTCCTCAACTGTGATATTTATACAACACTATACCTAAAACTAATATGTTGTCTAGTGGGTTAAATATTAATCGCCTTAAGAGACTCAAGACCAAATGGGTCAAATGCCATACTTTCTATGCGCCTTGTTGTAAGGTCTTCCTGAGCACCGCTACCAAGTAAAGAGTTTATAAAGTCCATATTAACACCTGTAAATGATGGTAGGTTAAGTGCTGCCAGCTCTTCCTGGGTTGGAACTTTATAAGTGGGAGTTGCAGGTCTTCCATACATCTCACCTAAAATATACCCAACATCAGTGTTGCGTGAAGCAAACTGCTGTTCTTCTGGACTGTAGGCAGAAACATCAGGGTCTAATATTTCGATAGCTTCATTAATATTGAAATCTAAAGGTGTATTTTCGGTTGGCTTAATTGCGCCAAACCTTAGCATATTTGCTACAAAGTCAGCCGCATTGTGACTTGGGTCTTTCATATCGTGACGCTCAGTAAAGTAACCATACTCGTCAACTATGGTGTCAGCATCAGACTCTTGGAATTGTTTATAACCTTCTTGGTCAACCTCATAACCAAGGTTATCAACCATATAATTTACAAAATCTAAAGCGTTTTTAGTTTGACCACCTGTATAAAAATCAGTTCCTTGGTCATATTGTGAAGAGTCAACCACATCAAAATTACCGTTAGTAAGTCCAATGGTTGATTCAAAACGTGGAAATTCACCTGCCGCACCACCCTCAAGCAACGCTGGAACTTGAAGGGCTAAAGCCGCTATTGCGGCAGGACCAGCCAAAGCACTTAAAGCCTGAACACCAGCACCGCCAACACCCATAGAACTTGCTAAAGATGCCGCCCCTGTAATTCCAGAAGTTACAGACGCAAGCTCACCAGGAGAGTCAATACCACCCTCCAAAGCTTTTATCCCACTGTAAATTGAAGCAATAGGTGCTATTTTCTCTACACCTGGAAGAGCCTTACCACCAAAACTTTCGGAAAGAGTAGAGGCAGAAGTATAAGCCTGTGGGGCTTGTTCGACAGATGGGTCTCGCGCAAAGTTAATAACATCTAGTGCGGATGCGCCAGTGAGCAAAGAATTTTTTATAGAACTAGGTACTGCCTGTTTATCAACAACAACACTACCATCTGGACCTATAACATAGCCTTCTGGCAACTGACCTAACTCACCAGTAAAAGGGTCTCTAAATGCCGCGAGGTCTTGTTGTGATAAAATTTGAGGAGCTTCATAAATATTCTGCAAACTCTCAACAGCATTAAGAGCCTCAGTCATTGTCTTAGAGCTTGGGTTGCTTATAGCATTTTCAATATCACCAATTTTTCCAACAGCACTCTCAATGCCTGAAAACGTATTTTTCAAATTATCAATAGTTTCATTGCCTTCAAAGCCAAAAGCATCGGATACTGTATCAATCAAATTATCTTTTACTTCTTGTACAGATGTGCCAAGTCCTTCAGGCATAATGTTTTGAATTGTATCTACAGCAACTTTAGCTGGCTCAAGAATAGCACCACCAATTTTTTCCGCACCTGTTCTAAAATCTTGCACTGGCTGTGACTGATAAAGTTCTTGGCTAAAATCCTTTACATCACTAAGGGCTTTTTGAGTTACGTCTTCAACGAATTGCACAGGCTGAGACTCAATAATCTGCTCCTTAACAAAGTCACGCACATCATCTGCTGGTTGAAAAATCTCATCAAAGACACCGAGTTCTTTTGCCGCCGCTAACCCTGTTGCTTGCGCCGCAAGCTGACCATAGTCAGGACCAATAGGCTCTACATCTAGCTGAGGAACGCCTGGCATAAATTGACCAATAGAGTAGTCACGACCAAAATACTCTGGACGAGAGGCGTAACTTTCCTGAAAAGCTCTTTCAAGGTCTGCATATTCTTGAGCATAATCCTGTGGCATTGTGGCTTGGATACGCTCAATTTGTGGCGCAATACCAAGCAAACCAACGCGACCAAATAATCCTGGTGATACTTCTTGACGACCCTCCATAAACTGAGGAAGGTTAGTGCGGCTATATTGTGTAGTGACTGGTCTGGATGGTGTAAGCGTAGGCGCAGGTTTCCCCAAAAGACCTTGCAGGTCAATCGGGATTAGTTGCGGTACTTTTGCATCCATAGGTAGAGCCATTAGACCCTCGGTAGATTAGTAGATGTCTGAAGCCCTAAAGCCACTTTCTCTGTTCTAAGTTGTTTCTCAAACTCAAGCTCCTCACGGCGCAACTGTAAGTCAGCCATCATCTTCTGCTTCTTGAGTTCAAACTCCATCTGCATTTTCTGCTTATCCATCTCAAGCTCTGCTTGCAACTTCTGCATCTCCAACTGCAATGCCGGGTTCTGCTGTGGTTGTTGCGGTGGTCTTTGTGGCTGTTGACGTGGGTCTCCAAAGAACTCATTAGAGTTTTTGAATCCAGACAACTCCGTAATTTTAGCAAGAGTATTTCTATAATTAACAGGATTAACGATTGGGTTATTTGGACCCATCATTTGCATAACCTGTTCTTGCTTCTGAGCAATCATAAACAATGTCTTCAACTGCTCATCACGATTACCATTGCCAAGCCCAACATTAACAGTTGTGTCAAACTTATTAGCCCATTCACGTGGGTCCATTGGCACAAACTCATTACGCAAGCGAATAATCTTTGGCTTGTTTTGATACTTGGTGACAAGGCGTAAGATACCTTCAAACAAAGCTCTAACACCAGTCTCAGCAAATACACGAGCAATCATTTCAATCTTACCTTGTGAGGCAGACTGCATAGCGGCAACAGCAGTAGCTGTGGTAGACTGTAGTGCGTCTGCATCAAGCCCCATAGACTGGCGGCTTAAACCTGTGCGCTGTTCTTTTAATCTGTCCATATATTCCAATGCTGGGAATACAGAACGAGATACTTCGGCAACCTGCAATGGCTGAACCATTCCTGGCGCACGAGTACGCACAATACCGCCTGGACGATTTGTCAGCAGGTCATCAATATTAACCTGACCCTCAACTGCAATTACACGGCTGTTATTTGTGTTGTAGATGTTATCAAGCAACTGACGCATCAGTGTTGATTTAATCAACTGCACATCCATAACAAGCTCTGCAACAGAACGTCCAATAGCACGGTGTGGCATTAAAATCGGTGATAGTGCCGCAAACGGAATGTGGTCAAATTCTTCATTCTCAAGAATGTGATGACCATTACCAATAGTTAGAACACGTCTAAACTCAGCAATACCATCCCCATCATAATCAGTGCGAATATAAGATTCCGTAACGAGAACGTCACGCATTGTCGGGTCAAGGCTGTCATATTGAGCGTTGCTCTCAAGGTCTTCAAACCTGCTTGTTCTTTCTTCGGATAGGTCAAGGTCATTAACTCCAGAATAGCGTTCAACTTCATCACGGTCATAACCCATAGCAACAAGGTCGCTAACAGTCTTAGTCGTGCGGTGGGCAACAAAGTCTGCATCAGCAAGTGACTTCGCTCTCTTAGAAATCAAAAACTCTTCTGGCGGCACGTTTTCGATTTTAACGCAACCATCAGTTGTAACTCTTTTAATCTTCAAATCATAATAAATCGGGGCTGGCATAATGCTACCATCTGGCATCTCCATATCCTCGCCGTAAACATTCTCATTTTGAGAAACGATTTCGACATAAGGGTCGGATGCAATGATAGTCATCTCCTGTTCATTGAGACCTTCATACTCCTCAGTCTCAACTTCTTCCAACTCATCCCAATAAAACTTCACCACACCAAGTTTTTGCAGTAGTGCATCTTTGAACCAGTTGTGCATAATTTCAAAGCCACGGTTTTCATTACTTACAATCCAGTTGCAGTAATCAGTAATCTGCTCGGCAACGGCAACATCTTCTGGACCGTGTGGTATAAAGTCAACAATGGTTTCACCCTGCGTAAAGATACGCATTAGGCTCGGCATAATATGCTCAATGGTGTCGGAAACTTCTGTGCTTACAACTTGGGAACGGTCTGGTTGTTCATTACCAAACGGCTCACCAAGATAATAATCCATAGCGTCAATACGGTCTTGCGAAAACTCTGTGTCATAATAACCGAGAGCTTGCTCAATCTCATTACGCACTATGGATTGAAATTCAATGTCACTAATTTTAGGCATTACTTCTTAGCGGATTTTTTAGTTACCGCTTTCCCTGTTGACTTTTTAGGAGTGGACTGTGGCTTTTGAGCAACAGGTTTAACTTCCATTGGTTGCTTGCAACTCTTACAGACGCCAGTAAAACCATTTGGATTTGGGTAACTACAGTGAGGACAAATCATTTCTTTGCTTCCTTCTTCCTACGGCTAGGTCTGCCACGCTTCTTATAGGTGGCTTCTTTTGCCTTCTGTTCCGCAAGGGCTTTCTCTTTTGCCCTATCTCTACGATACACTGTTACAAACATTACTATTTCTCCTCAGAAAAGTCTATATCCACAGCCTGTCTATCTATAACCTTACTTTGCGTATCCTCAAGTGCTTGTTGCACACTTTTCAAAGCATCAAGATAAGAACCTTCTGCGCTTACTTGAACGTCAATATTCTTAGGCATAAACGAACCAATAGCCTGAAGCATCTTGGTTGGATTATCCGCTAACTCCCTCGCAATAATTTCGTGCAGGGGGGTCTCCCTATCATCAAGCAAATCCATAGCCTTGTCAAACTCCTCACGGATTCGCATAACAACACTATAACCGTGACCAGACTTAGGAGGTCTTCCTCTAGGTCTCTTAGCTGGTGCTTTAGCCATTACTTACTTTTGCCACCCTTCAGACATTTGCCAGCCTTCATACAGGCACGAGGGGACTTGCAGTTAGAGCAAGTTGAAAAGCCTTTACGACCACCCATTTTCTTTTTTCCATATTCCATATCTTTACCATTTAACCTTATGTGACCAATACTTCGCACTCATCTTACTCGTAGGCTTCCCTTGAGCATTATGACGAGCATAGTAAGATTTTTTACGAGCCTTATCTTTGGCAGTTTTGGGATTCTTACCAGCCCCCTTCACACCTTGCTGACCAAAGCGAACCAACTTCACTTGGTCGCCTTCCTTTGCCAGCACTGCGTGACTCTTGGTCTTGTGACCTGGAGTTCTTTTTGGTTTGTTATAACCACTAAATGTTTCTTTGCCACGCTTAATAGCCATTAGTTAATCCTCATATGATGCCTTGGACCGAGTTTTTTGCGGATATGCAATCCACGTTTTTTATGTCTACGCCTTACCTTTGTCTGCGGGGTGTGCGTATTTGTAAGTTTCTTAGCCATTACGCTTCTCCATAAATTCCGTCATCTGTAATTCTCACACTGGAGATTATCTCCATATACTCCATTGCTGTCATATCAGTATTTTGGGCGCAATAAGCAGAAGCAAGAAGACAGACATCTAACAAATCCTCCCACTGAGAGCCGTGAGAGACAAGGGCTTCCAATACATCTGTGATGTTAGAAAAAGCATCAAGGTCAACAAAGTCATCTTCCATTACACTACCCAATCTGATGAGTCATATCTCAAAGAGCTAGTCCACTTATAACGAGAACCGCCCTTGGCAATACTAGCACGAGAACCAAACGTAAGGCAAAGGGCATCAGCAACGTCAGGACTGTTCATCCCTCTACGCTTCATTTCATCCTTACTCTCTACCTTCAATTTACCGTTGGATGTAAATTTGAATCTAGGCTTGCAAAGGTCAGATACAAGCTCCTCATCATCAGGCAACTTGCAATCACGCTCCTCTAACCACTCCCTAGCGGCAAACCACAACTCATCACGCAAGCGACTATATTTGTCGCTCATAGAAGAGCTTTCAGCTACATTGATACCCCTGCAAGGGAGGTCAAGCTCAATAAGCCTGTCAACCACACCAGCACCCAAGCCGATGCTGTCAACCAATATCTCAACAGGTCGTTCAGACCACGGGGTCGTTTCATATTCATTTAGTATAATTCCACATATTTCCATCAGGTCTTTGTTGCGCCAAGTCTTAATAGGCTCAGTCACAACATTACCTTTACGCTTACATAATGCGGTCTTATCAGTGCCAAATCTCGCCACATCAAGACCCCAAACCACAGGGGTTGTTTCTGCCGCTTCTTGGTCTCTGTCAATAGCTTGCTCAATTAAATATCGGGGGATAACCACATCATCATCAGCTTCAGGAAACTCACCCAAAACACGCACACGGAAGATGTTACTATCCTCCCCATACTTCGCCTTCATATCCTCAATAAAGGTATCACTAACCTGAGTGCTGTCAGCAGATGCAACCTTCTTGGTATACCACCTATCAACCATCTTATTGAAAGCCTCATAGAAGTAACCACTCGTTCTTGTCGGGTTGCCAGTCATAACTGTCTTCGCGCCAGGCGTTGACATCGCACCTTCACCAACCTCAAAAATCAAGTCATCAACACCAGATGCCTCATCAATCAGGAACAACATATTATCCGAGTGGAAGCCCTGCAAAGCCTCTGGTGTCTCTCTACGCGCCGTACGAGCAACAGCAAAGCTATCACCACCAATCAACTCAATCTTATCTGATTTAACATCCAAGAGCTTCTGAAAGCCCTCTGGTAAGCGTCTGTGCCACTTCTGCACCTCTGCCCACAGAATATCACTCAACTGACTAGCAGTGTTAGCAGTACAAGCAATACGCGATGGTGTCCTAGTCAACAACCACCACAATATCAACCAACTCAGAAAGGCAGTCTTACCAATACCGTGACCGCTTCGTATTGCCACTCTATCGTTATCACGCACAGCATATAAAGCATCACGTTGCCATTCCTCTGGTTTAGCACCAATAATACTCTCAACAAACAATACTGGGTCTAAAGCTATCGCCTTAACTAAATCTTCTGTCTTCATACCAAACTCCTTTGGGTGAGGGGGATAGTGCAAAGGAGAAAACATCTACCCCCCTCGATTGGGAGCGAACAAAGGAGGAGAATCGCTCAACCAAAACCAACTATCTCCTCTGTTGCATTATTGCCACAGTCGGGGACGGTCTGCAAGGGGGTATGAAAAAGCCCCCACCAGCAATAGCTACGCGCACCGACATTATTTACCAACAATTATTTTCGGGAAATTTTTGGCTAGGGACGTTAGGCGGTTTTATTAACGAAGGGGGGGGTAGGGTATGGGTAGGATGGAGAGGTATATATATAGCAATAACCCGCACCCCGTCAGTTCCTTCGAAGGGGGGGGTGTTGCATAAATACCACACTGTAACCCATCCGCAGCACTGTTGCATATATGTCACACTGTAACAATCCTGCCACACTATCTTTTAGGATAGCCTAGCACTAATACCAGTTGACGCAATTAGGGCTTGACTAGTGACATTATTGCCACACCACTACATCTAGTATGCCATTCAAGCGATTACCTACTACATATTGACGCCCATATTTAGCCGCTGAGAGGTGTTTAGGGGTGTTTATAGGGAATCATACCAGAAACAGGTGTTTGCTCTGTGTGTGGCTGTTTACCCCCTTAAAACACAAACCCATTTCTAAAACAAAATCAGCCATTGTTTTTGCTCAATAATCCCGCGTAATAATATTACCGAAAATAACAATATTGTTTCAACCTTTTATCTTGTTTGTATACGCATAACGCATATAATAAGAGACATAAGCCCGACACGGTGTCGGCATTTTAAAAGGGTAAAATATGACTAAAGAAAACGAAATAGCAATGATTGAGAGCAGTATTGATTTTTGGATTGATAAAACGAAGGCTGAATTTAAACAGTATGAAAAAGATATTGAGAAAGACCCCACCGATATGATTAATGCAATTTCAAGCCTTTATGAAGATATGATGGAATTAAAAGAGCTTATTGTTTAATCCTTATTACCCGCCCCGTGATAGGGGCGGGCTTTACGGCTTAAACGCTGAAAAGTCGCGAATTGTTCGTGCATATTGAAGGATACAAAATGAATACAACTAAAACTTACACAATAGTCATTAGAGAGACTGTTATTGAAACCTATCAAATTGAGGCTGAAACTCGAGAAAAGGCATTTGATAAAATCATCATAGACCAGCCAAAGCCTATCAGCACAAAGAGAGAGACACCGCCCCCTATTGTGACCATTCAAAATGAGGGAGATGAAGTCAGCCTAGCAGGGCAACCAGTCAAGGCATTAGGCGAAATGCTACGCTTTGGCAAATAGCTGATTAGACCCTGTTACCTGCCCCATTACGGGGCAGGCTTCACGGTTTAATGACCGACAAGACGCGAATGGTTCGCACACATTGAAAGGGTAAAAAATGATTGAATATCTTATTTATGGCAACTATCCAGACGATAATAGCACACTGGAAAGCCTATTGATTGAAACTGATTTGAGACCAGAGGCGGCGGGGCAGCCAATAACTAACAGAGCCGTTGCAGATTTTCATCTTTCTGTTTTAGAAAATAAAGGTTTCAAAAATTTACGGCTTGCGACATATGACGGTTCACCACCTAATTTTAACACAACCAAGTTATTAAATGTTTAATCCTTGTTTCCAGCCCCATTCTTGGGGCTGGTTTCACGGCTTAATCGCCAAGCGCGGCAATACCGCCGCATATTAAAAGGGGTAAAATTATGGATTATTACGAATATATACAATCAATCGCTGACGACATTATGAAAGAGCGCGAACATTGGTCTGATGAAGACATTTACGACATAGCGCACGAACACGCCGACAGCTCGCAGATTGTCATTTACCACAGCCAAGCTCACGATTTTTTGCAATGGTTAGACCAGCGCGATGTTGCCTATTATGAAGGTGAAGTTTTAGCTGGCGGCAGTCAATACGGCTATAACGAACTAGCAAGCCTCATTGCCTATTATGCGCTATCGGATAAAATATCGGCTGAAGTTTTAGAGCGAATTGAGAAAGAAGAGGAAGCGGCGTAATGAGTGAAAAAGTAAAAGATATTTTGGCAGGCGTGTTTTTTGTTCTGCTATCAATTGAAATAATTTTTTTAGGTTTCTTTGTATTATAAATAAAACGAGTTACCCTTGCCCCGTCAGTCTTAACCGATTGGCGGGGTTTTTCTTTGCATAACCCCCATAAATGACCAGCAGAGAGCTTCGTTATAGTTTAGGCTATAACCCCACCTGATTATAAAAAACACCCCCAGATTGGCGCAATTTGACACCATAGCGGCTATTTAACCTTGAAGGGCTTGGTCTAATTGCCGTGACATCTCTTCTTGGTATTCGTTGAATTCTTGCTGAAGGCTTGCAGGTATAGCCTCGATATGCTCACCATTTAATATAGCGCGAAACAAACGGCGCATTGCCACGCGTGGGAACTTACGCATTGTGTGTGCTAACGCTGGTGATATATCATTATTAAGCTGGTCAGCACCTATCCTATCAAAATGATAAGCCACCTTTTCCAACGTCCAGCCATTCAAATGTGCGTGTTCTTTTGACACTGTTTCTTGAGGCTTGTTTGCGGGTGTAGTGTTAAAGGCTCGGTTTTCTTTTTCAGTTTTAGCTATATACATTTGCCCGTGTTTACGTGCTGTTTTTTTAACCGTATTAGGCATATACCATACGCGATATTCCGCGCTAGTGATTAGCTCGGTCGACATTCTTTCTAGCAATCCTACAAAGCTATCTCTGTTTATGTCTTTGGTCGGTAGGTTAGCATTGCAAGCCTCGACTAATGCCTTTACATATTCAGTCTTAGCCGCTTCATTTGAAGCCATACCTTTGGGCGGTGAGAATATGCCAACCATAGGGTTTATTAGATAGGTCTTAATGGCTTGTATCCTGCCTTCATAATCAAGGCTTGATACGTTTGTTTGGTGTTCATTTGTCATAGCTTTCTCCCTTTACTATGGTTAGTCTGCAATCAGGCACAGATATGCTTAAATGCAGTCGTGATTTATGTTTATGTAGTTTATTTTTTTTAGTTTAGATACAATCAAAACAAGTCATCGGCTACGCTGGGGGCTTGCCGAAGTGCCTTGTTTTTTGTGTAGGTGTTATATTGATTATATCGTTGTCTCGTCTTTGCTCGCTACGCTCGATTCTATAAAGGTTCGGAATCCTGTCAATAGTTAATTTACACATATCCACAACTACCATTCTTTTGGCTGGTAATGATAGCCATTCCATAAGGTCTTGAAGTCCTCAATTTTAAACTGTGCGTATAGGTCGCGTTCATCCTCACCTCTGTCAGTGCGCCCCATAAACTGCACTTGATATGGCGCGGCAAGTGCAATATAGGCGGCTTTGTCCTGCCACTGATAAACCAAGAAGCTGGGGCAGTCGTGTATGATACTCGAATAACTATTCATATTCTTGATTTTATTTATGTCAGCAATGGCTGTTGGGTATGTAGTGCTTTTGATGTTAGGTCTAACTTTAATCTCAATTAAAGCAGATACCCTATCATCCAGCTTATGGTCTTTGGTCAGCGCCGCATAGTCAGCAGAGTATCTGTTCTTTAACTTCACCAACTTACAATCCCAAACCTTTTCAAGGTTACTAGCAACTAGGCGTTCAGCCTCAAGATGTTCTGGTTGTTCCTTGTGCCAAGTCATT
>Ga0209555_10000570_pt1 | contig 31013 bp, 30 predicted proteins | sample SaaInl85LU_5_DNA_FD_184643 | JGI IMG/M metagenome (GOLD analysis project Ga0209555, IMG submission 184643) | Marine microbial communities from expanding oxygen minimum zones in the Saanich Inlet - ESP_85LU_5_DNA (SPAdes) (version 2) | ecosystem: Environmental > Aquatic > Marine > Intertidal... | reverse complement strand
CTGAAGAAAACCATCTTTTTTTAATGATTTCTCATAAGCCAAAACAACCAAATGATTGCCTATGAATTCGTAATCGGCAATACTCGTAGTTTCACTAGAAAAAACAGTTTCAGGTTTTTCTTTGGCATAAATTACCTTTTCTTTTAGAGTTTTTATTTCTAAAGTTACGGCTAAAGAAAGCTTCCCATTTTTCGCTTTTTTCAAACTACTTTTATTCACTGTTATTTTCTTCGGTTTGTAACCTACGTGCGAAAATATAAGGTTGGTTTCTTGGTTGGAGATATTCAAAGCGAATGCGCCATCAGTATCTGAACGCACTATGTTTCTTGGGTTATTGGTCGCATATATTCTTACATCTTTTATTTCTTCCCCAAAAGAACTAAGCACAGAACCAGATACCACAATGGTTTCTTGACTCATCCCCAGATTGGAAAGAAAAGAAAAGACAAGTAGTATTTTGAGAAATAGTTTCATTGTGGTAGTTTAATCTTTAGATGCAAATCAAAAGTTATTCCATAAAAAAAGTGCTTATTTTTATAAGCACTTGATTCAAATTATTTTTTTTCTTAAAAGGATTTTATCCATCCCCACTTATCTTCTTCTTGTCCTCTCTTAATTCTGTTTAAGAAATTCAACACTTTATTTGAGATTTTTCTATCGGCAATTTCGGGCAATACGTAGTTTTTGCCTTCGTGACCAATAGTGTGGATTTGTGCAATAGTTGCGGCTGTTCCTGCACCAAAAGCTTCTTCAAGTTTTCCGTTTTCCATTGCTTCAAGAATTTCGGTCACTTCTATTTTTCTTTCTTCTACTTCAATTCCCCAGCTTTTTACAATTTCCAACACGCTTTTTCTTGTAATTCCTGGCAAAATTGTTCCGCTTAAATCTGGCGTTATCAGTTTTCCGTCAATCACAAACATCACATTCATCGTGCCTGATTCCTCAATGTACTTGTGCTCTTTGCTGTCGGTCCACAACAATTGATGGTAACCTTCTTCTTTTGCTAACTTTGCTGGGTACAAAGATGCAGCATAGTTTCCTGCAGCTTTTGCTTCTCCAACTCCTCCGTTAGCAGCTCTAGTAAAATGCGATTCTATTTTTACTTTCAATGGTTCCGTGTAGTAACTTCCTACTGGGCAACCAAAAATGATAAATTTGTATGTTTCTGAAGGTCTGATCCCAACATATTCGTCAGTTGCAAACATAAATGGACGGATGTACAATGAGTTTGAATCATTGTCTGGAATCCATTTTTCGTCTATTTTAAGCAATTGCTCAAGGGCATCCATTACTAATTCATTCGGAATATTTGGCATACACATTCTGTTAGCCGACTTGTTCAATCTGTCAAAATTATCCTTAGCTCTAAATGTATAAATATTCTCTCCTTTACGGTAAGCTTTCATTCCTTCAAAAATAGATTGACCGTAATGCAAAGAGGACATGGCTGGGCTGAAATGTAAATCTTGAAAAGGCTTGATTTCAAAATTACTCCATTCTCCATTAACATAATCCATCGTAAACATATGATCAGAAAATACTTTTCCGAAAGGAATGTTTTCAAAATCTACCTCGTTTAGTCTGGAGTTCGCTGTCTTAGTTATTTTTATTGACGAAATATCCGTTGCCATAATTCTTTTATTGTTTTTTGAGATAAACTCATTGAAGTTAATTCCTGCAGTTAATACAAACTACCCCTCTGATCTCTAGCTCTTCTTAACTTTTGTATATTTGCACAAAGATACTCTTTTTTTGACTTAATTAAAATACATTTGGTACTTTCGTTTTGTTAAAAAGTAAAAATGTATTCAATTTTCAGCTTACAGTCAACCGATGCGAATAACTGAAAAATTAAGGATTACCGAAAAATAAATTTTATGAAAGGATATGTATTCCCGGGTCAAGGAGCCCAATTTGTAGGAATGGGAAAGGAATTATACGAAAACTCTGATTTGGGGAAAGAATTGTTTGAAAAAGCAAACGAAATTTTAGGATATCGTATTACTGACATTATGTTTGATGGCACTCCTGAAGAACTTCAACAAACAAAAGTGACTCAGCCGGCTATATTTTTACATTCAGTAATTATGGCCAAAGTAGCTGGAGATTCCTTTAAGCCAGAAATGGTAGCGGGACATTCGTTAGGAGAGTTTTCTGCTTTGGTTGCAGCAAATGCTTTGTCGTTTGAAGATGGATTGAAATTGGTGTACACTAGAGCAATGGCAATGCAAAAAGCTTGCGAAAAACAACCATCTACAATGGCTGCCGTTTTGGGATTGGAAGATTCAATAGTGGAGGAGGTTTGCGAAAGTATAGATGGTGTTGTTGTAGCTGCAAACTACAATTGTCCTGGACAATTAGTTATTTCTGGCGAAGTAGAAGCAATTGATAAGGCTTGCGAGTTATTGACAGAAAAAGGAGCGAGAAGAGCTTTGAAACTTCCTGTTGGAGGAGCATTCCATTCGCCACTAATGTCTCCTGCCAAAGAAGAATTGCAAGCAGGAATTGAAGCGGCAAAGATTTCTGCCCCAATTTGTCCAATTTATCAAAATGTAACTGCAAAGGCAGAAACTGATCCAGTTGTGATTAAAGAAAATTTGATAAACCAATTAACTGGTGCGGTAAGATGGACACAAACAATGAATAATATGATTGAAGGAGGACTTACGGAAGTTATCGAAGTTGGTCCTGGTAAAGTATTGCAAGGTTTGTTTAAAAAAGTGGATCGTCAGTTCCCAACAAGTAGTTTGGAAATCTAGACTAAAGAGACTATTCTTTTCTTTTTATCCAATTAGGCACACTACTTTTGTAGCTATTGCTGTAATAATTGGAATCACCTGCTAGTAGCCTTATTCTTAGTTCTGCTGAGTCAGTTCCTTTGTAAATAGGTGTTTTGGTGTAAATGTATTGCTTGGGTTTGATTTGATAATAAAAATCCCCAAGTTCTTCTTTTGTCACATTTTCGATGTCTATCCAGCCTTTTTCTTTTGTTTTTAATTGCTGAACAATTAGTGCGCATCCTCTGTGGAGAGGGAGTTGCATAGAGTTTAATTTAGCTGTATTTTCAATAATGACTGGATAGGCCATTATATAATTGGACTGGTTTTGTTTTCTTTTTTGCACATTCATTTTGCTCTGTACAGAATCTAAAACAATAACGCGTAATTGAGCATGTTTGCCTTTTTTCCATCCCGATTTTTGGCTGTTTCTGTTTTTTTTAGCTGATAGGAATGGATCGTATATTTGATTGTATGCAAATGGAATAACAAGGGTAGATCTAGGGCTTATCTGATTTTTAGATTCTTTGTCAATGTCCATTTTGTAATACAATTCGTACGGAATTTTTACTTTTTCTTTCTTGCAACCGAATGAAAAAGCAAACAAAAATATTGCTATGATGTAAACATTTACTTTCATGATTTATAAGGAATAAGAAATAGAAGTTGTAGCAAGAGCAACTAGCATAATTGCCCCGTAAATGTACAAAATAGTTCCTTTTTTGTGTCTGTAAAATTTGGCTGTGATAATAGTTCCTAATGGAATCGAAATAAATGAAGCGGTGAGAAAAGCAAGTCCAACAATTCCCAATCTGTTTTTTGTTCTGATTATCATTTTGTTTTTTCGGGTAAAAACTTTTTTTACGGTTCCCTTTTTTGCCCTTCTCGCTTGAGTCATATTTATTAAATAAACCGAAAGATAGTAGCAAATGGTAGCTCCGGTAATTGCTCCAGATACACAAACAAAATAGGTTATTATTATTGTGTTGCCGTCTATCAATAAGGCTGTTGCTGGTGCAAACAGAAATTTAATCATCGACCAAAAAAAAATTCCAATATAAGGCAGTAACATGTTTTAAAGTTTAGGTCCGTAGGTTAGATCACCGGCATCTCCCAGTCCAGGAACAATGTAAGATATACTGTTCAAGTGGGAGTCTATTTCTCCAATCCAGAAATCGGTATTTTCTGGAAAGAATTCTGTTATGGCTTTAAGGCCTTCTGGCGCAGCAACAACAGACAAGATATGAACTTTTTTAGGAGTTCCGTTTTTTAATGCAGCTTTGTATGCCAATATCATTGAGCTTCCAGTAGCAAGCATTGGGTCACACAGTATTAATGTTTTTCCTTCGAGGGATGGGCTAGATAAATATTCAATTTCTACTTCAAACTCTTCTTCACTCTCGTGTTTTCTGTAGGCCGATATAAAACAGCTTTCTGCCTGATCAAAATAGTTGAGCACACCATTGTGTAGAGGTAATCCTGCTCGCAATATTGTTGCAATTACTAGCTCATCATTTATAGTTGTTACTGATTTACTTTCCAGTGGTGTGGTTATTTTCTGAGTAGAAAAATTCAATGTTTTACTCAGTTCGTAGGCCATGATTTCGCCAATTCTTTCAATATTTCTCCTGAATCTCATTGAGTCGTTTTGGATAGAAATATCTCTTATTTCTCGCATGAAAGAGCTGAGTACAGAATTGGTTTTGGTAAATTCAGTTATCATGATTTGAGAGGGTTTTGTTGGTCATTTTCTGACTCGTTATTTTTTTTGCCAGATGGATTGATAATGTGTAAATCTCTTTGAGGAAAAGGAATTGAAATTCCATTGTCTCTAAAACCTTTATCAATCATAAAACGCAAATCACTCTTGAGTATTTCAATCCTAAAAATCTCGGAGGTCCAAAAATACAATTCAAAAATTAATGCAGAATCACCAAAATCTTTAAATCCAACAAATCCCTTCCTGCTTTTGTTCACTAAAGAGTGGTTTTCCAGGCAATTCATTAAAATTTTGGCTACCAATTTGGTGTCACTTCCATAAGCAACACCCACTTCTATCTTGAATCTCATTATGTCATTGTGGTGGCTCCAGTTCGTTACATTTTCTGTAATAAACTTTTTGTTTGGCATAATAATCGTATAGTCGTCTCGAGTTATGAGCGTTGTGTTTCTCAAGGTTATTTTTTGAACTTTGCCGATTGTGTGGTCAACTTCTATAATATCGTCCGATTTTATTGTTCCATCAAATAGAATGATAACTCCAGAAATAAAATCTGTAAATAAACTTTGTAGCCCGAAAGAAATTACAACCAATACGGCACTTGCACTTACAATAATACTTGTTAGGTCTACTTTTAGAAACTGAAGGCAAATCAAAAAAGTAATGAATGAAATGATATATTTCTGTATTTGAATAAAAGAGTCTACCCTGCCTTTACTGTCAGCGTTTTTGTCCATAAACTTAAGCGTAAGGGCTTTGAGGACTTTTGTTATAACAAATGCAATGATTATTGTTATTAAAATAAAAAACAATGCTTTTACACGAATGATTTTTTCATTGCTGTCTCCGTAGGAAAATAGTATTTCATTAAAAAAATTAAGCACGATATTTTAGATTTACATGTATGCGAAATTAAGTAATATATGTCGGACTAGGAAATAAGTTCATTTTTCAAAATAGAAGAATTGGACCTATTGATTATCTCTTGCTGAAAGAGTGATTCCATCCTTTAAGAATTAATTTTTCAATGAACTTTCTGCTCTTTTGATTTTTAATGAATTCTTCTGCTTTCATGGCATCGGTTTTAGATTGAAACTCAATGGTCATTACAATTTCCTATGGTTGTCCTCTTTTTGTCCATTTTTTATTCAAATCCGAATTGTGCTGAATCACTTTGTTCTGTGGGTTTTGTGAGAATCCGATATAGAATTTATCAAGTTTGGCAGAGTATAAAATATAAGTGTAGAACATAAATTTAGAATTTGTGTAAAAGCAAAAAAGCCACTCCGATAAATCGAAATGGCTTGTCTTTTTGCTCCCCCTCAAGGACTCGAACCTTGGACCTATTGATTAACAGTCAACCGCTCTAACCAGCTGAGCTAAGGGGGAATTTAATTCTGGTTTTTTTCTCCGTTTTTTTCAAATCGGAGTGCAATATTAAGGGAAAGTTTCTAATTAAACAATATATTTGTAAAAAAAAGTTGAAAAACTATTTTTGATATTTTTAAAAGTCAATAAATCAAGTAATTAATAAAGATATATATACAAATAAATAAAACTGAATGAAATTATTATCCATTGGAACCGTTGCATTTGATGCCTTAGAAACCCCTTTTGGGAAAAGAGAAAAGATTGTGGGAGGGTCGTGTACTTACATTGCTTTGTCTGCGTCTTATTTTTTAAATAAATCGGGAATTGTATCGGTTGTAGGTGACGATTTTCCTCAAGAAATGATTGGTAAATTGGAGTCAAGAAACATTGATTTGGAAGGTTTACAAATTAAAGAAGGAGAAAAAACTTTTTTCTGGTCGGGAAGATATCACAACGATATGAATACGAGAGATACATTAGATACTCAATTGAATGTATTAGAAAATTTTGATCCGATTATCCCAGAGTCGCAAAAAAGCGCTGACTATGTAATGCTTGGAAATTTAGTGCCAGCACTTCAAAATCAGGTTATGGATAGATTGGGAGATAAACCTAAATTTACCATGTTGGACACAATGAATCTTTGGATGGAAGTAGCTCTCGAAGATTTGAAAAAAGTAATAGCAAGAGTAGATTTGCTAACTATCAATGATGAAGAAGCAAGATTGCTTTCTGGAGAATATTCATTAAGAAAAGCAGCGAAAGTAATTATGAAAATGGGACCAAAGTTTCTAATCATTAAAAAAGGAGAACACGGTGCTTTGTTGTTCGGAGAAGATGAGATTTTCTATGCTCCAGCTTTGCCTCTAGAAGAAGTTTTTGATCCAACGGGAGCAGGTGATACATTTGCAGGAGGATTTATTGGATATTTGGCAAGTACAGATGATACTTCGTTCAAAAACATGAAGAGAGCTGTTATCGTTGGTTCGGCAATGGCGTCATTCTGTGTAGAGAAATTTGGATCAGAAAGAATTGAAGATTTGTCTTTGGAAGAAATAAATTCTAGAGTAAACGAATTCAAGAAATTAACTGATTTTGATCTTAACCTAGCACTCGTATAATTTTGAACTTAGTTCTTGACATAGGAAATACATTAATGAAGTTTGCTCTTTTTCAAGGGCAAACTTTGTTGTTTAAAGGAGTTGGAGAACTTCCTGAATTATCTTCTTTTGTTAAAAACAGAAGCATAGATAATTGCATAGTGAGTAGTGTAAAAAAAAATGAATTAGACACTTTGGATCAAATACTTAATTGTCCCATTATTCATCTTTCTCACTTAGTAGAAATACCTATAGAAAATCTTTATCGAACCAAAGAAACCTTGGGAGACGATAGATTAGCAAATGCAATAGCAGCAAATTTTTTGTATCCAAAACAATCTGCGTTGGTTGTGGATTGCGGAACTTGCGTAAAGTATGATTGCTTAGATTCTTCGGGGAGTTATCTTGGAGGAGGAATTTCGCCTGGTTTGCAGATGAGATACAAAGCACTGAGCGAGTTTACTGGTAGGTTGCCTAAATTGGAGCCAGTTTCTGGCCCTTCATTAATTGGTGACTCAACAGAAACCTCTATCGGTTCAGGTGTGGTGAACGGAACGGTAGCAGAAATAAAGGGAATGATTGAGAGGTACAAATCCATTTATGAAAATTTAACAGTAATTTTAACAGGTGGAGATGCATCTTTCTTTGATAAGGAATTAAAAAGTAACATATTTGTAGAACCAAATCTAACACTGATAGGACTAAATGAAATACTTCGTTACAACACATCTAACTAAATTAATTATAGCCACAGTCGCTATTTTTTGTATCACAGAATTAAATGCCCAAGAAACAGGTGTTTCTCCCTATTCAAGAATAGGTTTGGGAGATGTAAATCGTTCTCATTCTCCGGCATATGCCTCAATGGGAGGTGCGGCAGTTTCTTTGTCTGATTTTAATTTGGTGAATATGTCTAACCCGGCATCATTGTCTTTTTTGTCGCCACACATGCCTGTTTTTGAAATGAGTGGTGCAACACAATTTCTTGAATTATCCTCGGCAAATTCTTCAGCAAACTTAACTTCTACGAATTTCACCAGAATGAGTATCGGTATTCCTGTCAATAGAAAATTAGGATTGGCTTTGGGTGTGAAACCATTTACGACAACTGGATACGATATTACAACAACCAATAGCGAGCCTGCGATAGGAAATGTCACCTACAATTACAAAGGAAAAGGAGGGGTAAACAATCTTTTTCTTTCTGGGGGATACGCTTTGCTAAAGTCAGATTCTATGAGCTTGTCTTTGGGAGGAAGCGTGAATTTTCTATTTGGTAACAGTGATAAAACCAGAAGAGTAGAATTTCCTGAGGATGAAACAGCTTTAAATTCAATGCTCACACAGAAAACTTCTTACAACGGGATTGATTTTCAGTTGGGGTTGTTGTTCAAACAAAGAGTTTCAAGTAAGATGACTTATTCTATTGGAGCTTCTTATTCCATTGGAACAAAATTAAATGCGACAAGAGAAGATTTTTTTGGAACATACACGAATTTTTCTGCCACAGAAGTTGTTCAAGATACCTTGCAATATTTTGCCGACAATGAAGGAAAAGTCACAATTCCTTCTGCATTATCTTTGGGAGCTTCTGTTAATTTCAATAAAAATTTAGACCTTTCTGTTCAATACAATAGACAAGATTGGAGTAATTTTGATGAAGCATTTGTTCAGCAAAGTAGTACTGATACCTTAGCTTCTAGCTCATCATTTGCGGTAGGAGTGAGGTATAGGCCAACCGATGTATTTGCAACAGCCAAGTTCTACGAAAGGATTGAGTACAGAGTAGGATTTAGAACAGGAAATACTTCTTTACAATTTAATAACAATCAACTCACTGAGTTTGGCACGAGTTTTGGATTAGGCTTACCACTTAGAAAAAGTGCCACTTCAAAAAATGAATTTAGATCACTTTCTATGCTTAATATTGGGGTAGAAACAGGACGAAGAGGGAATACAGATAACGGATTAATCCAAGAGAGTTTTACGACAGTTTATTTCGGAATCTCAATTATGCCTCAAGTTCAAAACAGGTGGTTTGTTAAAAGAAAATTTAAATAAGAAAAAATAGAATAATGAAACGTATAGTAATATCAGCCTTAATTTCAATAGCATCGATTACCGCATTTGCACAAACCGGAAACCTTGGAGATAATCCAGAAGAATGTAAAAAGAACCTTTCTCTTTACACAGGTTACTTGACTCAAAAAGTTTACAAAGATGCTTTTAAATATTGGGTTGAAGCCGTGAAAGTTTGTCCAGAATACAATGCCAATTTGTATGACAATGGAATTTATATCATGAACAAATTGAAAAAAGACGCTAGTCCAGAGAGAAAAAAGTCTTTGTCTGATTCTATCGTTTGGGCATACGAGCAAAGCATAAAGTTGTTTGGTGATAATCCAAAAATTAACGAAAACTTTGGGGCTGATTTGATAAAAATGGGTAAGATTACTAAAGGAGTGGAGGTGATGAAAAAATCTATCGACTCTGCTAATGGTCAAACAAGAGCAAGTTCAATTTATTATTACTCAAATGCATTGGCAGTATTGAAGAATAAAGAAAAAATGGATTGTGAGGTATTGGTAGATGAGTATGACAGATTATCTGGAATTGTAGGAATGAACGATGGGCAAAATGGTTATGACAAAGCGCAAGATGCTTTGGATAAATTCTTAGGACCTTGTTTGACTTGTGATAAATTGTTGCCAGTGATTGAGAAGAAATTCGAAAAAGCTAAAACAGACGGTGACTTGAGAGCAAAAGTGCTTAATACATTAAAGAAAAGAGAATGTACAGACAATAATGTATTCAAAACATTAATAGTAATTGATGTAGAAAAAAATCCAAGTGCAGAAGGGTACGAAGGATTGGCTCAAATGTATTTGCAAGAAGGGAATAACTCAAAAGCGATAACGTATTACGACAAAGCGATTGAAATGACCGAAGATGCAGCTAAAAAAGAATCGATGCTTATCAATACAGCTAAGATTTTATTGAACAAAGGAAACAGAAGTAAAGCTGGTGATTATGCCAACGAAGCTCTTAAACTTAACGGAAACAACGGAGATGCATATTTAATAAAAGCTTCAATCATAGCTTCATCGGCATGCGGAACATCTAGATTTGATGACCAAGCAATAAACTGGGCAGCTTATGACATGGCAGCAAAAGCAAAATCGATTGATTCTAGTGTTTCTTCTCAAGCTTCAAGAGATATGGCGAGATACCAAGCGAGATTTCCAGAAAAAGGAGATGTATTTTCTCAAGGATTACAGACTGGACAAGCTTACAAAACATGTAACGGATATTCAACTACTGTAAAGTAATAGAAAGATATAAGAGTTTGAAACCGTCTCCGAGAAATCGAGGGCGGTTTTTTTTATGCTATTTATTAGAGTTTGATTAGCTTTGAATATCAAATAGCGGATTTTTACGTTAAGGAATAAAGAATCAAATCATGAAGCAGTTCAGTAGTATTACAGTATCACTTTTGTATGGCTTAGCAGTATTATTCGCTTGCCAAGGAAGTGATTTAGCTAAGATGAAATCCGTGTCGCAGGAGTCATTACCTGACGAAGTTTCAACTGATGTAAAACTAACCTACTCAGACTCGGGAAGAGTAAAAAGAATTCTGCAAGCTCCTGTTATTCATAAGTATACAACGGACACTACCTACACCGTTTTTCCTGAAGGTGTAAGGGCACAGTTTTTTAATAGAAAGGGTGAGCAAGTAACTGAATTGACTTGTGGTTATGGACTTACTGGAGCAAATAATGAATCGCTAATTTTCAGGAAAAATGTTCAGATCACAAACGACAAAGAAGAAACTCTATTGTCTGAAGAAATTTACCTGCGTAACAATTATATATATTCTGATAGTACGGTTTACATCATTACACCCACCCTTACGCTTAGAGGAACAAGCTTGAAAGCACCACGCGATTTCTCTTCTTATACGCTTTCTAATCCGGTAGGTGTGGCAAGAACAGAAGCCTTGAAATCTGTGAAAAAAGAAGAATAATAAAAGAGTTGTTTTGTTTGAATTCAGAAATGACTTAGAGTGTATGTCACAAAAAAAACCTCTCGAATTTCGAGAGGTTTTTATGTTTAGAACCTAGGTTCTAGCATCTAGAAACTTAGTTTTTAGCCAAATAATCTGCAACTCCGTCAAATGAAGCTTTCATTCCTTCTTTTCCTTCGCTCCAGTTTGCTGGACAAACTTCTCCATTTTCTTCTGTAAATTGTAATGCATCTACCATTCTGATAGCTTCATCTACATTTCTACCCAATGGCAAATCGTTTACTAATGAATGACGAACAACACCAGCTTTGTCAATCAAGAACAAACCTCTGTATGCAATCATTGGTCCTGTAGCAACTAATGCTCCATTTTCATCGTAATCGTATTCTCCTACCAATACTCCAAAAGCATCAGAAATAGTTTTGTTTGTATCTGCTACGATAGGGTATTTAATTCCCTTGATTCCTCCGTGTCCTTTTTCTACTTGTGCCCATCCCCAGTGAGATTCTTCAGTGTCTGTAGAACAAGCTACTACTTTTACTCCTCTTTTCTCAAATTCAGCCATTTTATCCTGGAACGCGTGCAATTCTGATGGACAAACAAATGTGAAATCTTTTGGGTAAAAGAAGAAGATTACTTCGTTCTTTCCTATGAATTGCTCCAAAGAATAATCTTGTGCAATGTCGTTTCCGTTAATTAATGCTGGAGCGCTAAAAGAAGGCGCTTTTTTTCCTACTAATGTCATATTATGTATATTTTTTGTATGTTATTTTTAATGAATCAAAATTACAAAATATTATTTTTTATTGGAGGGGTTTGAGGTTTAATATTTTTAAAATAATAGTTCTTTGGGAAGCAAAAGAAATGGATGTCATTCCGCACTTGTTGCGGAATCTGTTTGTTTATTGGACCTTCGTCAATCAACAGACCCAGAATCATGTTTTAGTGTGAACGTTTTTTTGAATCATACAATCGCTTTACATGGTTCCCATTCTCGTTCTTTGTCCTTTACTTCCGTCACATTTCCTCGAAGATTTTGAAGTGGTGCAACTAGCTGTAACAAAAAAAATGGCCAACAAACAAAGTGCGATTGTATTTCTTCTGTTAGTTTTCATACCTTTAATACGTAACAATTGCATAAAAAAGTGTGCAATACTCAATCAAATAGAACATGGATTTCAATAAAATAGTAGAAAACGCAAAAACTTCTTCTTTTGGGATGTGGAAATTGAACTTTGGACTTCACCGATTTATTCCCTTTAACAAGCCTCACGGAATAAAGATCTCCCAAATTACAGACGATTCTTTTTCTACTATTATTCCAAAAAGAAAAGTAAACCACAACCACATCAAAGGAATTCATGCTTGCGGAATGGCAACTTGTGCCGAGTTTTGTACAGGATTGGTGTTACTTTACAAATTAGGAATGAAAGACTATCGACTTATTATGGAATCGCTGGAAATAAAATTTCATTACCAAGCCAAAAGTGATGTGACTGCTCACTACGAATTTTTGGATTCGGAAGTGAAAGAGATAAAATCAATTCTGGAAAAGGAAGGAGTGACTTATAAAAAGTGTGAAATAAAATTACACGATACCGAAAAAAATCATGTAGCAACTTGCTACACCAATTGGCAAATAAAAGATTGGAAGAAGGTTAGGACTAAGGTTTAAAGAATATAAATCAATATTTCACTTTTGTTATTATTCTCTTTTTCATCAATAACTTCCAAAACAAGTTTGTGTGTTCCCTTGTTTAAATTTTCTTTTTCAGAAAGAGAGATATTCCATTTCCCTCTTTTTCTGTCATATTTTGTAAGAATCCATTCTCCATCTAGGGTTGCAGAGTAACTTTCAATTCCAGACAAATCATCACTAATTTTAAATGTTATTGTGGCATTCGATTTAAGTGCATTTACGTTTTGTTTGTCTTCCAATCTAACGTATGGTTTTGTTGTGTCCATAGCAACAGCAAATTTCCCAAATTCTCTCACTCGGGTGGTAACTGTTCCTTCCTGAAAATTTCCGCCACGGTCAGTCACTCTTCCTTTATCATTAATGGAAATAATCAATAATTTGTCATGGTATGACGAATCAATCAGTTTGTTTGGTGTAATTATCACTTTGTAGGTTTTTTGAATTCCTGCCAAACGAGTTCCAAGACTATGAATATCGGATAGGTATTTGCTTGTTTTTGTTGCTTGGTAACTTACACATAAGTCTTCGTACAAGGTGTTTGGAGTAAGTAAAGCTGTAAATCCTTTTTTATTCATTACATTCAGTTTGTTGTATTTAAAATAGTTTTTACACGAACTACTTTTCGTTTTCGTTTTTGAAATTCCAGAAGAATCTCCCTGAATAGTAAATGCCAATTTGGAAGTATTTCCCGCAAAATCTTTTGCTTGGTAATTGAACCTATAAATAGAGTCGTTTTGAATTTTAGAAATACCTTTGTTTTTATGAGAATAGATATCTAGTTTGTTGTTTCCAGTTAAAAATGATTTGTGAAACGAATTGTTGTATTGTTTGTGCCTTGGATAATCAACATGGTGATTGACATATCGGCTGGTAGAAAAATTCAATTCATCCATTGTGTGCTTAAACAATGAATCTCCATTGACATTTAATTCCAAGGAGTACAATCCGCAAATGTTTCGTGCATTCATTCTGTCGGTAGAATGAAGTGCACACCCAATGTGGCCAAAAGCTGTTGGTTTTTGGTTGAGGTAGTAAGTTCCGTTTTTTGTCTTATTTACTGGAATTATCACGGGTTTTGATTTTCCATTTACCAATGAGGAATCATTCAATGGGTATATCTTCAGATTGTTTATCATAGGTTTTTTTGTGTCGGATATTTGATAGCCAAACAACAAAGGATTCATCGGGTGTTCCGATTCTGTTTCTCTTATTTCAAAGTGGAGGTGAGGGGCATAAGATCCTCCAGAATTTCCACTCAATCCTATTATTTCTCCTTTTTTTACTTTCAATTGGTTGGAATCTAAATAAACAGTGAAAGTTTCCTGTTGGATAGAGTATTGATGTGTGCGTACAAAATCAGAAATAGAGGAGTTGAATTTTGATAAATGTGCGTAAACACTCGTGTATCCATTGGGGTGAGTAATGTAAAGTACTTTGCCGTATCCGTAATGAGAATATCCAATTCTAGAAACATAACCGTCATCAATCGAATATATTTTTTTTCCTTCCACTCCCTGAGTCTTAAAATCTATACCGGTATGAAAATGATTGGAACGAACTTCCCCAAAATTACCAGCCACGATAAGCGAAATATCAAGAGGTGAACCAAAGTTAGTCGAATCTGTAGATACTTGTGAAAACAGTGAGTTACCTGTAAATAAGCAGGTTACAAAGAATGTGAGAAGAGTGAGAGTGTAAGCGTATTTCATAGAACAAAAATAAAGGTTTAACTTTTGCTGTGCGAAATTTGCCAAAAAGTTATTCACTTTGCGTGGAGTATAATTGTAAAAATTAAATTAGCTGAATTAAATTAGTATTAGTAAATTCGTAGAATATCTACATCAATCGTGGACATGAGTATTGAAGACCAGAAAACAGAACAAATATCATTAAAAATTAATGAGCTAATAGCCCTTAAGAATCAGTACAAAACTGAATCTGAGCGTTTGCTAGAAGAAAATAAATCATTGAAAAACGATATTGAATTAAAGGAAAAACGATATTTGGAACTTACGAAAGAAGTAGAAGGATTAAGAACAATTGAAAGATATGACTCGCCAGTGAAAAATGAATTGGATGAGGCAAAAATCAATGGGATGATTAAAGAGATTGAGGAATGCATGGCATTGCTCAGGAGTTAATATAATGTTTTGAATGAGTAAGAAGAACGTTAAAATAAAAATTGGAGATAGAGTTTATCCGCTTACCGTAGAGGAGAGTGAGGAAACAAGCGTAGAGTTGTCGGCCGAAAAAATTGCCGAGAACATAAAAAAGCTTAAAAACCAATATAAAATAACGGATTCGCAAGATTTGTTGGCAATGACTTGTTTGGAGTTTGCTAATAAAATTCAATTAGCACAGTCGAAACCAGAACCAGTAGAAGTGATAGATAATTCGGCCAAATTGGATGAATTATTATTTAAACTGAACCAAGAACTCTCTTAATTTCCCTAGAAATAATCTTTCATTTTGTTTTATTGTTGAATTAATAAACCAAAAAAAAATGGAACCAATTAGTATTGTGATTGGAGTCGTTGTAGGACTCGTAATCGGTGGAGTAGCAGTTTTTATGTTCTCCAAAGGCCTTTTGAAAAAAGAAAAGGAAAGCATGCTTGCCGAAGTAAAAGGGAAGCAAGAATCTATTAAGCAAGAGAAAATTTTGCAAGCAAAAGAAAAGTTTTTGGCTTTGAAAGAAAAGCATGAAAACGCTGTGAATGAAAAGAATAGAAAAATTCAATCTGCCGAAGACAGAATTAAAAGTAAAGAGAAACAAATCTCTCAGAAATTAGAAGAAACATCTAAAAAAGAGAAATCATTGGATAGGTTGAAACAAGACTTAGAAACTCAGCTAGAGGTAGTAACTACCAAAAGGGATGAATTATCCAAAAAGCATGAAAAACAAGTTGCGGAACTAGAAAAGTTATCGGGTTACAGCAAAGATGAAGCTAAAGCACAATTGGTAGAAGCATTGAAAGACGAAGCCAAAACAGATGCAATGGCATACATCAAAAATATTTCTGACGAAGCTAAATTATCTGCAAACCAGGAAGCAAAAAAGATTGTAATTCAATCTATCCAGAGAGTTGCGACAGAAAAAGCTGTAGAGAATTCAGTTTCTATTTTTAATATTCCTAGTGACGAAGTAAAAGGAAGAATTATTGGTAGAGAAGGACGAAATATTAGAGCGCTAGAAGCTGCTACAGGTGTAGAAATTATTGTTGATGATACACCAGAAGCAATTATACTTTCTTGTTTTGATCCTATTCGTAGAGAGATTGCTAGGTTATCCCTTCACCAATTAGTTTCGGATGGAAGAATTCACCCAGCAAGAATTGAGGAAGTAGTGAAAAAAACCAAAAAATCATTGGACGATGAGATCATTGATACAGGTAAAAAAACGTGTATAGATCTTGGTATTCATGGATTACACCCGGAGCTTATAAAATTGGTTGGAAGAATGAAATATCGTTCTTCTTACGGGCAAAACCTCTTGCAACACTCAAGAGAAGTAGCGAACTTGTGTGCTACAATGGCAAGTGAACTGGGCTTGAACCCAAAAATTGCTAAACGAGCTGGATTGCTTCACGATATTGGAAAAGTGCCAGAAGACGAACCAGAATTGCCGCACGCAATACTGGGTGCAAAATGGGCCGAGAAATATGGAGAAAAACCTGATGTTGTAAATGCAATTGGTGCTCACCACGATGAAATGGAAATGACCACGTTGTATTCCCCAATCATACAAGTGTGTGACGCCATTTCTGGAGCAAGACCAGGAGCAAGAAGAGAAGTTGTGGAGTCTTACATTCAAAGAATTAAGGATCTTGAAAGAACTGCTCTTGATTTTGAAGGTGTTTCTACTGCCTTTGCAATTCAAGCGGGTAGAGAGGTTCGTGTGATGGTAGAAAGCGGAAAAGTATCTGACAAACGTGCAGATGAATTAGCTTTTGAAATATCTCAAAAAATACAAACTGATATGACATATCCTGGACAAGTAAGAGTGACTGTAATTCGTGAGAAAAGAGCAATCGGAATTGCGAAATAAGTCGCAGGACTGAATTGCGAAATATAAATGTAAAACCCTCAATCCTGATATTATCGGAGTTGAGGGTTTTTTAATGTGAATTATTTCAGGGTCAGAAGAGGAATTGAAAATGCAATGTTTCTAAATGTCTTCTTGTATTATTTTACCAAAGAAGATGAATTCAGTCTTTTCAATTCTTTTTATCCGAGAGTCTCTAGAAGTTACTTTAATGATTTCAGAACATTGATATGACCTTGATACAATGTGGTTTTTCCTTCAATTGTTTTAGAGGTTAATTTCCAGGTGTAAATACCTGTCTGTACAAACACTCCCTTGTACTTTCCATTCCAATTTTCAGTAGGATTGGTTGATCTAAATATTTCTTCTCCCCAACGATTGAAAATGATGAGTTCGTAGCTATCTAAGTCTGGTAATCCTACAAAGGCCCATTCATCGTTTTTTCCATCTTCTCCCGGTGTGAAACTGTTCGGAGCAAAGAATAATTCATTCTTAATCTCAATGTTATAACTGGTGGTGTCGTTGCACCCATTAATGTTGTAGGCAATGAGCGAAATAGAATAAGTCCCTTCATCAAAGTAAAAATGAGTAGGGTCTGATAGAAGGGAAGAGTCTCCATCTCCAAAATACCATTTGTAGGACACAGCGTTATTCGACAGATTTGTGAAAGAAATGATGTCTCTTGGGTTACCAAAAGAAGGGTAAAAACTAAAGTCTGATTCAGAATAGGGGAAAACAGAAATGTAGTTGGTAAATGTAGTGTCAGAAACACAGCCTAAATCAGAAGTTACCTGAAGAGAAACCGAATATTTTCCTGGGGTAGAGTAGGTGTTGGATGGGTTTTGGTTCGTAGAAGTATTACCATCGCCAAATGTCCAATCCCAATTTGTGATGGTGCCAGAGTTAATGGAAGAAATATCTTGAAAGTTGGTAGTCAAAGGAACGCAGCCTGCTGTATCTAAACTGAAAAAAAGAGGGTTTGTTTCCTGATCATAGACTACAATTGTGTCGTAGTCAAAACAACCGTTTGAAGAAATTCTTACCCAGTACATTCCGGGATTAATTACAGCAATTATTTGAGTAGTGTCTCCTGTGTTCCAAGAGAAATTAGCTCCAGCGTTTCCGGCATCTAGGTTTATACTAGCTCCTTCACATTTGGTCGTGTCTGGTCCCAATTCTTTGGTAAATGTAACTGAAGCTAAAGTAATGTAGCGAGTACTATTATTTGGAATATGAAGGTCGGATATTCCTCTTACTGAAATCGTATTTCCTGTTTTGGTAAAAACCAACCCGTTTGAGGAATTGTATGCGATGGAATTGGTAAAGTCGCCATCATCATCCACTAAAAGAGCCAAACAAGTCGTGTCGAAATCCACACCAATAGCACAAGGACTAATTGTTATATCGCAACTAAAATTTTGAGCAAAATTTGTTTTGGTAATTTTCCATTCTCTTTCTATTCTTGAATTGAAAAATGGTGAGGGAGGAAGTTCTGCGCCTGTTGAAAGTGTATTACACAATAATCCACCATTGTTTCCCATTATTACATAAGACGAATCGGAATTTATTATTCCTGTATTTGAAATGTTGTTGGCTTGTAGAAAATCGATGTACAATCTTTCTACATCATAAAAACTGTGAGATTGTTTTTGTAAAAGTGATTGATTGTCGTCTCTTCCAATACCAATTACATCGTTGTGATAATTAGGAGCTGTAGAGGCGTCCCATATTGTTGTTCCATCGGTCGCAAGATAGTCTCCTTGAGTTCCACCTCCAGTATTTTCCAAAGTTATACCGTATTTTATTGCTAAGTAAGAATGAACTTTGTTCATCTCTAATGCTGTTAAGTCACGGTTGTAAAAGATGAATTCGCTTAAGAATCCATTGAAAGGTGAATTTGCGTTCCCTGGCATCAATCCGAAATATAAGCCTATTGATCCTGAAGATTGTGAAGCACCACCACCGGTAAATGTTATTGCATTTTTTTTAGTTATTAAGGTACCAGTTCCTGATCTATTTCCTTTATAAGAAATTATAGTGGGTAGATTTGATTCTGTCCAATCTCTAGAGGCATTTGTATTTATTCCTAATCCTCTTCCAGTTGCAAATCTTCCTACTGCGTTAAGGTTTCTAAATTGAATAGCATCACTTCCAGCTTCATTATACAGCATCATATGATTGTTGTTCCGAATGAATGTGGGGAAATAATAAACACCAAAAAATGTTCCTTGACTAGTTGATGCAGAGTTGTCGAGCAAATTTAGCGAGTTCGTATTTTGTAGTGCCTTGATTGCTGTGTTGGAGTTTGCCGAAAACTCAATAGTAGTGTTGTAATTAGATGTATTGTTTAGCGGTGTGTTTGTAGCAAGCGGATAGGGCGCGGCATTGTCAGATACTGTTACAGAGGATGTGCCAACTGGAAATGTAGTTGTCCAATTGGTAACATTCCCTATGGCTAAATTGTCTGGTTTAAACCAAGCTGTTAAATTTGAAGTTCCTATATTCCCTGGATTTTGTGAAAACAGTAGATTAAAAGTTAAAATAAATAGTAATGTTATTCCCGATTTCATTCCTTTATTATATTGTAGCTTAGTCAAATATACTGATTTGTGCCTAGATTGATTCTTTATATTTAATAAAATGAGAATAATCTTAAGAACAAAGAGTGGAATATATGCTTAGATTTACTCTACTTTGGAGTTTTCCAATACAGATATAAAGCAAAAGTTAGGAGAATTATATTCGGGATCCATACTGCAAGAAATGTGTTCAAACCAGCATTTGTTGCGTACACGGTCGAGAACCGATTAAAAACAAAGTACAAGGCAACCGAACCAATACCAAGGAGAATGGTCATGCCTACTTTGCTTCTTGCTGGAGAAATACTGATACAAACTCCCAGTAATGCTAGTATAAACAACGACAGCGGATTGGAGGTTCTAGAGTAAATCTCGATATCTACATAGGGTACGATTGCCGAACCTTTCAGTTTTTCTTTTTTTCTGTATTCCAAAAGTTCACCGTAATACATGGTTGAAATCACCTCGTTTCTTTGTCCCAAATCTTTAAGTCCAAACGATAAAGTGGTATCGATAGTTTGGGATTCAACCACACTGTCTCCCGTAGGTAACAAAAATCTTTCTGTCACGTTTTTTAATTGAAAATCGTTGGAAATACTATCGCCATAAGCGTAATTAGCATTCAGTGTAGCGCTTAATTTCCATGCGTCATTTTCGTCTTTTGTGTATTTATCTACCCACAGTTCTGTTACAAATTTCTTTTCTTTAAAGTTGTAGGATTTGAATGATACAATTGTTCCCGGAACTACTTCAAAATGAACTCCTGATAATATAGAGGCATAGTTGGTATGGATGTTTTCAAATTCCAACCTTTTTTGATTTGCTTTGGGTAGAAAGACAAAGTTTATGAAAAAAGAAAAGCAAACAATAATTCCTACGGCAATAAAAAATGGACGGAGCAATCTCAAAAAGCTAATTCCCGAACTCAAAATGGCAGTAATTTCACTTCGTTGATTCAATTTTAAAGTTACCATAACAATGGTAATTAGCATAAACAAAGGAAAAAACATATTTCCTATGTAAACGATAAACCCGCTGTAATATTGAACAATGAGTTCAGGAACACTCAAGTTAGATTTTAAAAAGTCATCTATTTTTTCCGAAATATCAAAAACCACTATGATGCACAATACAGCGAGGATAGAGAAAACAAATGTTTTCAAAACTTTCTTGATTATATATTTATCTAGGGTTTTTAGCATGGAATTACAATCGAGTAGCCATTTTTCTTACCATTTCAGTTTTCCAACTATGAAAATCTCCTGCAATGATATGTTTACGAGCTTCTTTCACTAACCAAATATAGAACGATAAATTGTGTATGCTTGCAATTTGTGCTCCCAAAATTTCTTTTGATACAACTAAATGTCTCAAGTATGCTTTGCTATAGAAGGTATCCACGTATGAACTTCCGTTCGGGTCGATAGGCGTAAAATCATTTTGCCATTTCTTGTTTTTTATATTGATGAATCCTTCGCTTGTAAACAACATTCCGTTACGAGCGTTACGGGTTGGCATTACACAGTCAAACATGTCTATTCCCAAAGCTATTGTTTCAAGAATATTGATTGGTGTTCCTACTCCCATAAGGTATCTAGGTTTGTCTTCGGGTAGTATGCGCGTTACAATATCGGTGTGCTTGTACATGTCTTCGGCAGGTTCTCCCACAGATAATCCACCAATCGCATTTCCTTCTCGGTCCATGCTTGCGATAAATTCGGCAGATCTTTCTCTCAAATCATCGTATACACTTCCTTGTACAATAGGAAATAATGTTTGGCTGTAACCGTACTTTGGTTGAGTTTCATCAAATCGCGTGCAACATCTTTTTAACCATCGGTGAGTCATTTCCATCGATCGTTTTGCATATTTGTAATCGCATGGATAAGGTGTGCATTCATCAAAAGCCATGATGATATCAGCTCCAATTGTTCGCTGAATATCCATCGCATATTCGGGCGTAAAAAAGTGTTTCGAACCATCGATGTGAGATTTAAATTCAACTCCTTTTTCAATAATTTTTCTTCTTCCAGAAAGCGAATAAACTTGATAACCCCCAGAATCTGTCAAGATTGGCTTGTCCCATCCATTGAATTTATGAAGTCCTCCGGCTTGTTCTAATGTATCGAGACCTGGTCGTAAATATAGGTGGTAAGTGTTTCCAAGAATTATTTGTGCCTGAATATCCTCGTCTAATTCTCTCTGGTGAACTCCTTTTACTGTCCCCGCTGTTCCTACAGGCATAAAAATGGGAGTTTCTATTTCTCCATGATCGGTTTTTATAACACCAGCTCGAGCTCTAGTATCTTTATCTGTAGTGAGTAACGTAAAATCCATAGATTAAATTAGGGTTAAGTTTAGTTATGTCTGTCGCAAAACTAATACTTTTGATTCGTTTGGTTTCAATTTGTTATAAATTAATAACAAGAACTTCTTTGAAATCAATAACGAATTATTAACCTTTTGACAGGGATTTTCACTATTTTTAAGCAACCGAAATTATTTTATTAAATTGATTGGAGAAAATTTTTCAGCGAAAGCTAAAGGCGACTACGAATTAATACAAAGGGCTATTAACAAAAAAGATGATTCTGCTTACACAGAATTAATGTCTCGTTACAAAGATTCTATTTATTACATGCTACTCAAAATGGTTCGAAATAAGGATGACGCAGAGGATTTGACTCTTGAGGCTTTTGGAAAAGCGTTTATGAATTTGGAGCAATATTCACCAAAATTTGCTTTTAGCACTTGGCTTTTCAGAATCGCATCCAACAATTGTATAGATTTTTTGAGAAAGAAAAAAATGGATACAACTTCTATAGATCAGCAATTTGATAATGAAGATGCTCCTTTTATCTTTTTGCCTTCAAAAGGAAGAAATCCCGAAGAAGAGGCTATTCGGAATCAAAAATTTAAACTAATGAGAGAATTGGTGGATGAATTAAAGCCTCAATATAAAACTTTGATTGAGCTGAGATATTTTAAAGGTTTATCTTATGATGAAATTTCTAAAGAATTAAACTTAACTTTGGGAACTGTAAAAACTCAACTTTTTAGAGCTCGCAAAACCTTAGAAGAGATTATTAAACCCAAAATGGATTATTTTTAATTGGATTTTCAACGCATAATACATTATTTTCCTGAGCTTACAGAGCTTCAGATAGAGCAGTTAAAACGGCTAAAACCACTGTACGAGGAGTGGAACGCACAGATAAATGTTATCAGCCGAAAGGACATGGATAATTTTTATGAAAGACACGTTCTTCATTCCTTGGCAATTTCGAAGGTGATTCAGTTCAAACAAAACACTCAATTGTTGGATGTGGGCACTGGTGGTGGTTTTCCTGGAATACCTTTGGCTATTTTGTTTCCAAAGTGCAAATTTCATTTGGTGGATTCAATAGGAAAAAAAATAAAAGTAGTGCAGGGTGTTGCAGATGCTTTAGGTTTAAAAAATGTGAAAGCTTCGCATGAAAATGCAAAAAACATAACAGATAAGTATGATTTTGTAATCAGTCGAGCGGTTACTCGTCTTCATCCTTTTATCGGGTGGATTAAGATGAATATGAGAAAGAATAGTTACAATTCGTTGCCTAACGGTATTCTGTACCTAAAAGGTGGCGATTTGACAGAAGAGTTAGGAGAGATATCAAAAAAGTATCAGTCTTATTCTTTACCTTCTTATTTCGATGAAGAATTCTTTGAAACAAAAAAAGTAATATACGTGGAGTTGTAAGTAAAACCTCAATCTATGGATGATTTTCCTGAACATAACGAAGAGTTTAAAGCGCTTATTAAGTCTATTGAGCAAAAGATCAATAACAGGGATTCCTTTTACCTTGATGTAGAGGAAATCAGCAGGGTTTCGAGTTATTACTTGGAGAAGGGAATGGTGAGTAAGGCAATGGCAATTTTAAAAATAGGACATGGTCTTCATCCAATTTCTGGAGATATAAAACTGCATATTGCGCAAGTGTACACAGCTCAAGGTGATTACAAAAATGCACTTGATTTTGCTGAACAAACTCTTGAATTAGAACCCAATAATGATGAGGTTATTGTGCTGAAAGCAGAAATTCACAGTTACTTGGGCGAGCATCAAAAAGCAATCGATTTTTACCTCGAATTTCTTGAAAAAGGAACTCCAGAAGCAATTGATCTTGTATACAACGACATCGCATGGGAATACGAGTCGCTGGTGGATTATGAAAATGCATTGAAGTACTTGAAGTTAGCTTTGGATAAAAATCCTGAGGAGGATACGCTTTTATTTGAAATTGCGTATTTTTATGAAGAGCTCAATAAGCAAGAAGAATGCATTGAATTTTACAATCGATTTTTGGATGAAAATCCATATTCTTATAATGGTTGGTATAATTTAGGAATTGTTTACAATGATATCAAAAACTTCAAAAAGGCAGTTTTTGCTTTTGATTATGCAACTATTATTAAAGAAGATTTTGTTTCGGCCTACTTCAATAAAGGAAATGCACATTTCAATCTAAAAGAATACGGAGATGCGCTAGAATGCTATTACAAAACATTTGAATACGAAGATAGCCAGCCTGTTACATTTTGCTACATTGGCGAATGTTACGAGAAATTATTGAATTACAAAGAGGCAGAGAAAAGTTATGAGATAGCTTTGTCTATGAATAGCGATTTGCAAGAAGCTTTAATTGGAATGGCAATTGTTCATGATAAGCAAGGCAGAACGATCGAATCTCTTCCGTTTATTGAAAAAGCAATTCGACTCTTTCCCAAAAATTCATCTTGCTGGTATATTGCCGGAGAAGTGTACAATAAATTAGAAAGATACGATGAAGCATATTTGGCTTATGCCAAAGCCGATGAGTTTGACACAGATGACAATAGCCAAATTCAGTTGGATTTTTCTAATTTTATTGCCGAAAATTTATCCTTGCAAGAGGCTGTTGATTATCTTCAAGATAAAGAAAGTATTGCCTGTCAATTCAGACTGGTTGCTTATTTTTTGATGCTAAACGAGCACAAAAAAGCTATTCATCAGTTTCAACAATGTTTGACAGTAGAATACGATGGGTACAAAGCGCTATTCGAATACCACGAAGAGTTGAATGATTTGCCAGAGTTCATTAGTATGCTCAATAACTTTAACTAGCTTTTTTTTGAGAAATCAAAAACAGACTAAAGAAAGTAAGGAATGAGTTTACAATAATGAGTGATCCTCCGAGCTCAAATCCAATGTTTGATAATCCGGAATTGATAAAGTAGGTAAGGATTGGCGGAGCCAAACAGGCTAATACAATTAGGTTTTTTCTTAATTGCAAACGAGTAAGAATACCAAAGAAAAATAAACCAATAAGAGGGCCGTAGGTGAATCCGGCTAGCCAAATAAGTTGCCAAATTGCGCTTTCGTCCAGCGTTTTGTTGAGTATCACAACAGTAACAAACAGAACAGCCGACATTAATAAGTGAATCAATTGTCTTTTTTTCTTTGAAGTTTTTTCTTTTTCTGTATCCAAAAAATCGACACAAATAGAGGTTGTAAGTGAAGTTAAGGCAGAGTCTGCTGAGGAATATGCTGCCGCAATTAATCCTAATAAAAATAAAATTCCAATGCCTATTCCGATGTTGCTTTTGAGCGCGATTTGAGGAAAGAGTAAGTCAGTTTTTTCTGGGATAGAAATTCCTTCTTGCCAAGCATATAGGTACAATAAAGCTCCCAAAATCAAAAAGATAAGATTGATAAAGACTAATACAATACTGAATGAAACCATATTGGTTTGAGCAGACTTTAGGTTTTTGCAGCTGAGGTTTTTTTGCATCATATCTTGATCCAATCCTGTCATTCCGATGGCAATGAACATTCCTCCGAAAAACATTTTTACAAAATGGTATTTGCCATTCCAATCTTCAAAAAAGAAAATTTGAGAATATTCACTGTTTTTAACTGTTTCAATCAAGCCACCTGTTTCAGTTAAATCTAATTCAGTTGCCAAAAACCAAAAGGTGAAACCAAGAGAAAGCAACATAAATAAGGTTTGTAGCGTGTCAGTCCAGATTATAGTTTTTATTCCTCCTTTGAAAGTGTAAACCCAAATGAGTGCGATCGAAATGAATACAGTTATTTCGAAAGGAATATTGAATTCATCAAAAACAAAAGCTTGTAGCACATTTGCTACTAGTAACAAACGGATGGAAGCACCGGTGATTCGCGAAACTAAAAAGTAAATTGCTCCAATTTTATGAGCTTCTGTGCCAAATCTTTTTTGTAAATAAGTGTAAATGGACGTTACGTTCATTTTGTAATACAAAGGCATGAGCACAAATGAAATGACGAAATAACCAGCCAAATAACCTAACACCATTTGCATGTAACCAAATTGCTTGCCTGCGTCTCCCACCCAGCCCGGAATAGAGATAAAAGTAATTCCCGACAAGGAGGCACCAATCATTCCGAAAGCAACTAAAAACCACGGAGATTGTTTGTTTCCTAAATAAAAGGTGTCGTTGTTGGCTCCTCGGCTGGTAAGGAAAGAAATGCCAATAAGAACTAAAAAATAGGCGATTAATACTATAAATATGAATGTTGAAGACATAGAGTTTTGCTCAAAAATGGATTAATTTTTTAAATATAGAGATATTGAATTACTTTTAAGGCAAAGACCGAAAAATTACCAAAATGAACTCTATGAAAATAAAATATTTTTTGCTTCTTATTGTATTGGCGATTGTATCGTGCCAAGGAAATAAGGAATTTGAATCGCCAAATATGCCTCTTTGGGAAATTACAAATTCCCAAGGAAAATCTTCCTATTTGTTGGGGACAACGGAGTATTTGCCTAACGATTCGGCTCGTATTTTGTTCAATGAATTGCTTATTTCTTCATTTGATTCTGCCGAAGTATTTCTTACGCAAATAGATGTAGCCAATTCGGATTTTGGACAAACGAAGTTAGCTTTGGAAATTCCAGATGACAAATTGATGAAAGAATATTTGAGCGAAAATGAGTTTCAAAAGTTACAGCAGCTTCAAAAGAATTGGAAATACAACGGTCAAAACTCGATGCCTGCTGCCGACAGTACTAGGTTAAAATTAGTTTTCTATTTGCACGATATGATTTATTTAAACAATCAATCTAATTTCTATTTTGATAAATTTTGGGTAGAAAGGGCGATGCCTCTCGAAAAGAAAATTTCTGGACTAGAGACTTATCAATCGTATTACGAAGGTTTTCAGGTTTTGAGCAAGGTGGATGAGGTGAATTTCATGAATTCTATCCAATCGCTTGATGTATTTGTAGATTCTTTGCGTTCTTCAAGTCAAGCGTTATACATGAGCGGTGAGTTCGCAGAAATTCATGCTCTTTACTTGTCACTTTTTCCATATTTAAAAGCTCATTATCAAGCTATGGTTGCTGATAAACACAAAACTTGGGCAAAGAAAATAGGTGAGTCTTCCGATTCTGTTTCTACTTTTGTGACGTTAGATGTCTTTCATATGGTAGGCAAACAAAATCTGATACATGAGTTGTTATCAAAAGGTTATAACGTGAAAAGGATTCAGTAAAACAAATTAATTTAGGACAATAAATTGAAGGTGATGAAGATAGTTTGGTTTTTAATAATGATGATTACGGTAAGTGGTTTTGCTCAAGATACAATTGTTCAAATAGATACTGCCAACAAAATTCATGTTTTAAATCCTCTGCCAGTGGAGCTTTACAACGAAGTGCGAACAAACGGCACAGGTTTGGAAGTTACGATGTACGAATCGGGAACAACGTTTAGCTTGCCAAATCTCTCTGGATCCAATTATTTTTTGTCATTTCTGCAGGGACAAGCTCCTTCTAGTTTCAATTCTAGTAATTCGGGTTATATCATGATATTGGTGAAAAATGATTTTTTTATGGATGCCGAAGTGTCTTTTTTTCCCTCAAATTCCTACGTTATTTTCAAATATAATGGATTGAAATATTACAACTTACTGAATGAAACCGGAGTCAGTTTTTTCAAGAAATTTTTTCTGGGTCAATAATAGAGATAGTTATCATTTAACTGAAAGCAAAATAAGCTGCAAAACCAATGAGTAATATTGCAAGTGCAACTTTCATTATTTTATTTAATAAAATTGCTTGCGAAGCAGACATAGGTGAAGTTTCTTGCTGAAAAGCGTGTTCTTTTTTGATGTATCCCAGCTCTATTAGTCTTAAAATACCGTCTTTTGTCTGATTCTCTTCAACTTGAATTTTGATTCCTCCCACTTCCAAAGGAACTCCTGTTACTTGGGCAGTCATTGAATCTTTTAAAAAAGTAGATATGCCACTCTCAGTGAGCTGCAATTTAATTACTTCTGCTTCAGAAGAATTATTGGTGATGTGAATTGTTTTGAATGACATAAAATCGGATATTACACCTAATTTAAGAAATTTAATCAGATTCTGATATTATCTATCAATCTCACACCATCAATTGTTCCTGCAAACGATATAAATACTCCGTTGTTTTCTGTCCAGCTTGTTATTTCTTTTAAGGTTTCTGCATCTCTAATTTCTAAGTATTCTACATCCATAATCCCTTCAATCATCCCTTTTGCTTTTTCTTGAAGCTCTGGGATAGAGAGAAACGGGTGAAACTCTTTGATGTAGTTCAGGCTGTAAAAAATTACAGCAGCAGCTTCTCTTGCCGCCTCCGAAAGCAGCTCGTTTCGGGAGCTTCTGGCTAATCCGTTTGCTTCTCGAATGATTGGGCAACCCACAATTTTTGTATCAAGTTGAATCAATTTGGTCAACCTTTCCACAATTTTGAATTGTTGGTAGTCTTTCAGTCCAAAATATGCTTTGTCAGCAGTTACAATATTCAAAAGAATACTCACAACATTTGCCATTCCTTGGAAATGTCCGGGTCTAAATTCTCCTTCCAATTCGTTTTCTAACCCATCAAAATCGAATTCTTTCAATGTAATTTCTTTCCCATAAATCTCTTCCACTGATTGGGGAACGAAGAGATAATCGCAAATGGATTCTATCAACTTGGAGTCTGCTTCAAGGGTTCTTGGGTATTTCTCCAAATCGCTTTGTTCATTGAATTGAGTTGGGTTCACAAAAATACTGCAAACAACAATATCACATTCTTTTCTTGCTCTTTGTATAAGCGAAAGATGTCCCGAATGTAATGCTCCCATTGTAGGAACGAACCCAATTGTCTTTCCTTCCGATTTCATTTGTTTTGCAAGTGAATTTAAATCCTTGCTTTTTTGTATCAATTCCATGTGTGTAAGTCCTGTAGAATGAGCTAAACTAACTGAAAATATTGATAATTCCGACAATTTTTCGTACTTTTGTAAAGTTTAACCTTAAACATTCCTTAAATCATACTTTAATTTATGAGTAGTAAAAAAAGAATTTTATACATTTCTCAAGAAGTTTCCCCGTTTTTGAAGTCTTCTGAGATATCTAAAAACGTGAAAACGTTAGCCCAAAAAACACAAGAAAGCGGAAAAGAGATTAGAGTTTTTATGCCAAGATACGGCCTAGTAAACGAAAGAAGAAATCAATTGCACGAAGTAATTCGTTTGTCAGGAATGAATATGATTATCAATGATGTAGATCATCCTTTAATTATAAAAGTTGCTTCAATTCCTTCGGCAAAAATGCAGGTTTATTTTATAGATAACGAAGAATATTTCAAAAGAAAAGCAATCGTAAAAGATGAAAAAGGGAAATTGTTTGAAGACAATGTTCAGCGTTCAGTTTTCTTCATTAGAGGGACGCTTGAAACTGTAAAAAAACTAGGTTGGATTCCAGATGTGATTCACTGTCACGGTTGGATGACTTCTTTGTTGCCACTTTATTTAAAAACATACTTCAAAGATGATCCTCATTACGCCAATACAAAGGTTGTAAGCTCTTTGTACGAAGATGCATTTGAAGGAGAATTGAATGATAATATAGAAGATGTCTTGAAATTTGATGGTGTAGACGAAAGTTTCATGAGCCACATTAAAAATGGTTCTGATTATTTGAATCTTACCAAAACGGCTATCGATCATTCTGATGGAATTGTCCTGTTTTCGGATAATATTGATTCAGAAATTATTGATTACGTCAATGATGCTGAAGCAGACTCGTTAAAGTTTGTTAATTCAGAACAGCACCATGAAGATTGTTCCAATTTCTATGACGAAATACTGGAAAAAGAACCTAAATTAGCTGAATAAATCTAATGCAAATACAAGAATGAACTTCATTTTTTCAAATTATACCCTAAGGAAAGCTTCAATGCTTTCCTTAGTCGTTTTAACCCTAACCTATTGTAAAAAGGAAGATAATTTTATCGGATCTGAATTGCAAAAAGAGGATCTAGGAGTGAATCAGCTTGCCAATTTTAATATTACTACTTACACCAAGGAGTCAGACTCTTTGAGAGCGGATGAATTGTCAACAGCTACCCTGGGAAGTATGAACGATCCTGATGTGGGTAAAACTGAATCTAGTTTTTATTCGCAACTCAGATTACCTGTAGATAATGTTGATTTCGCAGTAAACGGAAGCTTGTCCGATATAGTCCTAGATTCAGTAGTTTTAACTCTTGAGTACGCTGACTATTATGGTTCGCTTGATGCTCAATCTTTCGAAGTGCTAGAGCTTACAGAAGATATGTACATTGATTCAGCTTATTACAACGGAAAAAGTTTTGCTTCTAACCCAACAAATTTAGTGGTTCCAGGTTCAAGGGTTCAAGTGCCAGATCCCATTACATCTGTTTTTACCCCAACAGATTCAACTTCTGCTCAACTTAGATTGAAACTCAATAATTCTTTTGGACAAAAAATAATGAACGAAAGTGGTAACGTTACGCTAAGCGACAACGATAATTTTGTTCAGTTTTTGAAAGGAATAGAAGTAAAGGTGAACAATCCTGGGCAGGCAACTAATGAGGGTGCAATTTTATTGTTTAATTTGATCTCATTGAACTCTTCTGTAACGCTTTACTACAGAGATACAGTTGCTAAAGATACCTTGTCTTTTGATCTATTAATGAATACAAATTGTGCAAGGGTGAACAAAAATGTTCATGATTATTCTGGTACTTTGGTAGCAAATCAATTGGCAGATAGCACGCTTGGAGCAGATAGAGTATATGTCCAAGGATTGCAAGGATTGAAAACTGAAATTAATTTAACAGATATAATGAGATTGAAAGATTCAAATATCATTATCAATAAAGCTGTACTTAAAATTCCAGTTGACAATACAGCAGGAAATGATTTTGACCCAATTGAACAAATTTTAATTGTTAGAAATGAAGATGATTTGAAGTACTTGTTGTTGGATCAAACAATGTTTGCCGGACAAGCTGGACTAGACAATGTTGGAGGACAATGGAACGAAGACGACAGTCAATATGAATTTACGATTACTCGTTATTTAAATAATGTATTGAATGGGAATTTTCCGAACAATAGATTAACTTTAGAAACAATCTCGGCAATGGTTACGCCAAACAGGACCATTTTTTATGGACACAATTCTGTGGTACAAAAACCAATGCTCACTATTACTTATACCAAATACTAAATACATAAAGCTATGTGTGGAATTGTAGGTTATGTAGGCGAAAAACAAGCTTACGACATCTTAATAAAAGGACTTAAAAGATTAGAATATAGAGGCTACGACAGTTCAGGGATTGCTATTTCTGGAAAAAGTAACGA
>Ga0209555_10000569_pt1 | contig 31017 bp, 28 predicted proteins | sample SaaInl85LU_5_DNA_FD_184643 | JGI IMG/M metagenome (GOLD analysis project Ga0209555, IMG submission 184643) | Marine microbial communities from expanding oxygen minimum zones in the Saanich Inlet - ESP_85LU_5_DNA (SPAdes) (version 2) | ecosystem: Environmental > Aquatic > Marine > Intertidal... | reverse complement strand
TATTAAAGCCCTGGGGGGAAATTACCTTATATGGTCTAATACCCCTGAAAATCCAAGCCTTAATTAACTCCTAAGATGGAATACTTTGCTGAAATTTTAATGCAATAGCCTGAACAAATTCATGCTGATCATATATTTTTTTTCTGTATTTATTAATAGAAATAAAACCTTTAGAAAGGTTAAAAATAAATAAGGCATCTGCTTTTTGAAGCGAAAATGGTGAAATAACGTTCTCTGAGATTTCATAATCACTGTCTTTAGCTAAAAGCGATATAATTTGCTTTCTAAATACGCTGTTTTGAGTTCCCCCAGTAATTGGAGGTGTCTGAATTTGTCCATTGGCAACCATAAATAAAGGCCCCATATGAGTGCCTATCACTTCTTTTTTCTCGTTGAGTAAAAAACAGCTTTGAAAATCGTTTTCATCAGAAAAAACACCAGCCAAACGTTCTACTAATTTATAATTGGTAGGAAGGGTACTCAGTAAAGAGTCTGCAATATAAAAATCTTTGTAAAGCCCTATTTCAAAAGGCGTATGGGATATTTTATCTAAGTGTAAATTTTCTAAAGGTCTAAATGATATGTGGTAATGGGTCTGTGTAATATTATCTTCACTTGGATATACCTGAAATACTGCTATAGCATTATTGTTTAGATGGGTTGTTTTAGAAAGCGCATCCTTTATGACACCCTCTAAATAATCTGGCGTAAAGGTCATAGGAATACTAATACGTAACATGCGCATACTGGCCATTATTTTTAAATAATGAGGCTCCCAAAATAATAAGTGACCATTTTCTATCCTAAGTTCCTCTAGAACAGCATGACCAAAAGAAAGTGCAGTATTGCCTACACCTATAAAACATTCTTGATCTGAGTATAATTTTCCGTTAAAAACAATCATAAAAAAAGCCTTGATGAATCAAGGCCCAAAGATATTATTTTATAAAAGAATAGCCCTAAGAAGAGCCAAGTACTTGCTTTAAAGTTGATATTTGATTTTCCCAAAGCATTTTAGATTCTTCTAATTCGTCTTCCTCAGCAAAATCTGTAATAAACAGAGAAACATCTGAAGTAATTTCATCTACAATAATTCTCATTTCAAAGAAACTTTCGTCTTCTGATTCTAACCAAACAAATTTCACGAACTCATCTGACTTTCTTTTGACTAGCTTAGCTTGTTCTTCTGACCCATCCCATATAAAAGTGAACATTTCTCCTCGTGAATTCACATTATCTGCAAACCACTCAGACAATCCTGAAGGTGTAGCTATGTATTGAAATAACATCTGTGGTGAAGATTGAATCACAAATTCTATTTCGTATTTAATTTTATCACTCATTTTTGGTTTCTAAATTTTGAGTGACAATATATATATTTATAGACGATAAAAAAACTATTGTATTGTAATATTTTTGCGAAGTTTTTTGGAGGGTCAACAAATTAAACTTTATATTTGCAGCCTTTAAAACACGGCGAGGTAGCTCAGTTGGTTAGAGCGTCGGATTCATAACCCGGAGGTCGGGGGATCGTGACCCCCTCTCGCTACAAGTAAACAAAGGAGAACCCAAGATTTTGGTCTTGGGTTTTTTTGTTCTGTACAAAATATGTACAACATTTTGGGGTTTTACCTATCTATTACTATTGAATCAATTTAATACATAATCATGGTAATTGTTTATGAAATTCATTATAATTCCCAATTTTACTCTTTACAAAAGGTGCGATTTGTATGGAGTCATATTTTTCTCAATTAGCAGAGCCTAGTTGATAAATGATTTTTTGATAAAAAATAGGAATTGCATACTTTATATCCGAACTTTATTTATTTACTTACCTGATTTGCTAACAACTAGTTAAACCTGGAGCCAAATTTTTACGCTTAGAATTTAAACACGATATCTATCTAAGTCTTAAATAAATCTTTGTTTTTTTCTAAATGGTTGTAAGCCACTTTTACATGGTGTAGTATGATAAGGTTGGCCTTGCGTTTCGTCCACTGAGAAATTTCTGTGTGCACTTCTTCAAACGAGAGTTCGGGTTTTTGATTTTTAATCCAATCAACAGTGGCCAATAATTCTAGACTAAAGGCAGTTTCAAACCCGTAAATAAACTCTTTTAAAGTCTTTAAACGCTCCTTTTGTTCTACGTCTAGAATTGCCAGTTTGTTTTCAATCTCTGTTCTTTTGTCGGACACTAGGTCTATTGCAGTTGAAGGCTTATTGAATTGCGGTTGATATACAAGATATGAAGCGTTCATTGCCTGTAATACCTTTTCTAAATTACGCGCATAGGGACCATACCAACCTTTCGAATATTCCAAGCGTAAAGATTCACCTAAACGTTGTAAGAAATAAGCAAGTTTTTGGGCTACCAATAAATTTAGGCTATCTTCAATACGGTTATAATATTCAAAACTATCCATAAGCATAGCCCTAATAGGTGTAAGACCTTGTTTTGCCTTTTTAACATTATCTCGAGCTTCAAACCCAGCCTGAGGTTCAAAAATCATAAACTCCACATTAGGCAAGGAGGCCAATTTATCATTTAAAATTTGCTTTACTATATTCCATTCCAATTTACCATTCCCAGCACCTAATGGTGGTATGGCCACAGATTTAATATCTAGTTCTTTAACTGCTTCAACAAGAGCATCCAATCCTTCCTCAACGTATTCATATTTATAGGGATTACGCCAATGTTCTTTAGTTGGGAAATTGATGATATATTTAAAGAAAAGAGTGTTGCTTTTAGTGATTAACAATTTTCCCGTTTGGACTAGTACTGCTTCACATGCGTCTTTATAGTCTAAATAACATAGAACAGCCCGATCTCCCTTTTGACAACAACCAAGCGGAAAGGGACCTGAGGATGATCAAGGTCAAACAAAAGGTGTCCGGCTGTTTCAGGTCGCCCACGCATGCCCAATATTTCGCACGCATCAGGGGCTACATATCAACCGTCAAGAAAAACAAAAGGCCTGTACTCCATAGTATTCAACAGGCTTTTCTGGGAAAACCGTATCTACATCTACAAAATGGCTGAACTGTTACGGTAAACGTTATCATTGGTAATAGAAATTAGGTTTTGTCTTTACTGTAATATTTCTTTGATACTTGTTAACCAATTCACTTAATCTTTCATTGCACACTTCATTAAAGGTAGCAATCCCTGTAATCAAATCTATGGAAAGTGGCTGTTTTATCCAAAATTCTGCTTGTTTTCGGCGTTTTCTATCCGGATCTTCATCCGTATTTTCCCAACGAAGCCTCTTAATATACTCATTATCCAAAAAATCTAACGAATCAATATCCTCAAACCAGTTGGACATGCTTGCATATCCATGGCCGTCGGTAAAAACATACTCTACCAGTTCTATAATTTCGTCAAGCTTAAAAACTAGATATATGATATCTTCAGGAGGCCTTTTAGTGACCCTGAAACCCTTCTGAATACGATACAACATTATAAGATTGAAAATAAAAATAAAAGGGCAAAAAATCTCTAGAGGGAAAATATTCGTTTCCAACATCACTGGTAATAATGGATTGACCCTCTCTTTTTCCAATTAAATTAGTTTCACCTATGCCTATATAAGATTGGTCTCTCATTGTATGGAATTTATTCGTTATTAAACCTGTCCTAAGTATGTATTCCAGATTGTCTATATGAATAATTCTATATAAGTAGGTACTCGCCAGTATCATTTTAAATATTTTCCTTTACATGTCACAATTAATTCTGGTGTAGCATAAAAATTAAATTTAGCTATTTAGTATCCTTTATTTTGAGCTTATTAGAAAATTTCCAGAAAACCCATATCATTATAAACTTTTTAGTGAAGTTGCAATTTGTCTTAGTTTTTTAAATTAAAGTAAATTGTTTTTGTATTTACATTGTATTACAAGGTGTACTATTAACAGAACAGCAAATTCTTAGCTTATTCATCAATGGTCAAGAGGGTGAGGTTGTAGCATTTAAAGCACTTGGAGGCATTTTCAAAAGCTCGGGAAGGACCGGGGCCGATACCCACTATATGGCCCTCGGCTAAAATACCGTCAAAAAAAAGAGAAAAAACAGGACTAAACGGACTGGACTCATTAATTTACTTGAGATTATGCAGAAAAACGTTCAATAAAATTAAACTCATTTTTTATTTCATACCTTTTATTGTTTATAATCATATCCGCGGCCTCTTCGCCCATTTTATTAAAGTTGGTGCTCATGACCGTAATACCAAGAAGTTCCTTTAGTGGGGTGTCATTGTAAGAAATTATACCGATATCTTTACCTAGTTTATAATTCTTGTCCCTAACCTGTTTTACAAGATTGACCAAATCAGATTCCTCGATAATAATGTACAGATCCTGGAGCTGAAGCTCCATGCTTTCGTAGATTTCATCCAATACCTCATAATCAAGATCGTATTTAATACAAAATCTTTTAAAGCCCGTTACTATACCTTTTGGGTAGGGGTATACCGCTTTATTGGGATACACCAAAATTATTTTTCGATATTTCTTTATTTTTTCAACTCCCTTGTTCAGGGCATTGTAGATATCCTCGGTAAAATCTTGATACACCCGGCCCGCTTCCATTGAAAGACTTTTGAGATTACGGTCCAGAACAATTAATTTACCGTTCGGAATAGACAGTATGGACTTTAATATATCATCGGTACAACCCATATGCTGCATGTTCTCGTTTTTAAAATGGGGCATAATGACATAATGGTCATATTGATTTTTCTTTTTTTCCAGGATTTTACTGAATACCAAAGGTTCACAGTGATAGATATCCAAATCTACCTTAGCGTTTGCCCCCATTTTATTCACAAAGGCATTAAAAATGCGCATCTTATAGGCACTTAATTTATTGATCAAAAATAGGATGTTGGTTTTGATGGAAAGGTCGGTTTTAGAGATATAATAACCCTTGCCCTTAACGGACTCAATAATGCACTGTTTTTTCAATAGCATATATGCCTTCTCTACGGTATCCCTTGATAACAGATGCTCTTCGCTAAATTCATTGATTGAAGGTATTTTTTCACCTAACTGCAGATCTCCACTGTTAATGCTCTTCAAAATGGAATCCATCACCTGCTTGTACTTCGGAATCCTTGAATTTTCATCAATGTTAATATTCTCAAGTGTGTTCAAATCGTTTAGTATATTTAGTTATTGGTTGAAGGAAATTATAATATTAACTTAAAAACGAAAATGAAATATTACACCATTTTTAAAACAAAGTAACTGAACAGTACAGCACAGGATGCTTTGTTTCTGATTAGGGTCTATTTTCGTTAACGTTATTTCAAATTTAAATATTATGGCGTTCAAAACCTATAAATATGTGGATTATCTCTGGAACGAAGCAAAAGCTTTGGAATTAGGCGATAACCAAGTAGAATTGTTCCTTTATCGTTCTAACATCCTCGGGGCAGATTTGCGGATTACCAACTATGGCGGTGGCAACACCAGTTGCAAGACCATTGAAAAAGATCCTTTGACCAATGAAGATGTTGAAGTAATGTGGATCAAGGGTTCCGGTGGTGATATTGGTACATTGACCAAAAAAGGAATTGCAGGGCTATACACAGATCGTTTACGTAACCTTAAATACATATATGGCGGCCTTGAAGACGAGGATAGAATGGTTGGCCTTTTTAACCATTGCATTTATGATTTGGACAGTAAGGCACCGTCCATTGATACACCCTTGCACGGCCTTTTACCCTTTAAGCATATTGATCATTTACACCCTGATGCGCTGATTGCAGTTGCCGCAGCAAAAGATAGTGAGAAGGTGACCAAGGAAATTTGGGGCGATACCATGGGGTGGGTGCCTTGGCAAAGACCTGGTTTTGACCTAGGGCTACAGTTGGAAAAATGTTTGAACGATAATCCTGGCATTCGCGGCATCGTATTGGGTAGTCATGGGCTTTTTACATGGGGAGATACCTCTTATGAATGTTACATCAACAGTCTTGAGGTTATTGAAATGGCCTCTAAGTACATCAATAAAAAAATCAAGGCAAACGGTAGCGTGTTCGGCGGTCAAAAAGTAAAAAGCTTGCCCAAGAACGAGCGTTCCATGAAAGCTGCGCAGTTGATGCCACTATTAAGAGGACTCTGTTCTTCGGAAAATAGAATGATCGGTCATTTTAGCGATAGTGATGTCGTTATGGAGTACATTAACAGTAACGATTTAGAGCGTTTGGCCCCAATGGGAACCTCATGCCCAGATCATTTTTTGCGCACAAAAATCCAACCGTTGGTTTTGAAATTAGGCACCTCGGAAGACCTTTCCGATTCTGGCAAAGTTTTAGAAAAATTGAAGCCTGCTTTTGAACAGTACCGTAAAGAATACAAGGAGTACTACGACACCTGCAAGCGCGACAACAGTCCTGCCATGCGCGACCCGAACCCGGTCATCATTATTTATCCGGGGGTAGGAATGTTCAGTTTTGCCAAGAACAAACAGACGACGCGGGTAGCAAGCGAATTTTATATCAATGCCATTAATGTAATGCGTGGTGCAGAAGCTATTTCAGCGTATACTTCACTGCCACGTCAAGAAGCTTTTGATATTGAATACTGGCTGCTGGAAGAAGCTAAATTACAACGTTTGCCCAAAGAAAAACCACTTTCAAGAAAAGTGGCTCTTGTTACTGGTGCGGGAGGAGGCATTGGCAAGGCCATTGCAAATAAACTTGCAGAAGAAGGTGCCAACGTGGTGTTAACCGACATTGACGAAGACCGTTTAAAAGAGGCCAACGAGACCTATCCACGTGATGTTTCTTCGTTTGCTGTCTGTGACGTTACCAATAGCGCATCAATAGCAAGGGCCTATAAAAAGGCATGTCTTGAATTTGGCGGTGTAGACATTGTTGTGCATAGTGCCGGTCTTGCGATATCGAAACCATTGGAGGATACCACTGAAAAAGATTGGGACCTTTTGCAAAATGTTTTAGTAAAGGGCCAGTTTGAATTGGCCAAACAAGCCGTTGCCATTATGCGCAACCAAGGTTTGGGTGGTAATTTTATAAGTATTGCGAGCAAAAACGGACTGGTCTCCGGACCAAATAACGTGGGCTACGGTACATCAAAGGCCGCACAACAGCACATGTCAAGATTGCTTGCCGCTGAATTGGGCAAAGATAAAATAAGAGTCAATGTAGTAAATCCGGATGGTGTTATTGTTGGCAGCAAAATATGGGAAGGCGACTGGGCCGAAGGCCGAGCCAAAGCTTATGGTATTACTGTTGAAGAACTACCCGCCCATTACGCCAAGAGAAACCTCTTGAACGAAATCATTTATCCTAAAGATATTGCCAACGGTGTTTTTGCTTGTGTGGGCATTTTGGATAAAACCACAGGAAACATCATCAATGTAGATGGCGGTATGGCCAATGCATTTGTGCGATAGTAGTTTAGTTAATTTTTTTTAAATTCAAGCTTCTACGGTTTCAAGCCAGTAGGAGCTTATTTTTACTTCAACCCATTAAAATATCCTGTCATGAAGCTGACCGATACCCATATAGAAACAAGTAACAAAGCATTTGGCGCATTACACGAAACCCGATTTAACGCTATAGGTGAGACACTCTCAGGCGAAGGAAAAGATATAACTGCCATTGTAAAAAAATTGGAAGCTTTTCAAGTAGCCATTCCAAGTTGGGCTTTGGGCGCGGGCGGAACCCGATTTGGACGTTTTGGTTTTAATGGAGAGCCTAGCAAACTTGAAGAAAAAATGGATGATGTTGGCGTATTGCACAAACTCACCCAAACGGCAGGAGCCATATCATTGCACATTCCTTGGGATGTTCCCGAAGACTATAAAGCCATTAAAGAGCTTGCTATATCGCACGATATTGTTTTCGATGCGGTAAATTCCAATACTTTTCAAGACCAGTCAGATGCCAAGGCGAGCTACCGTTTTGGTTCACTTTCTAACACGAGCAAGGTTTCGCGTGATCAGGCGGTCGCCCATAATATTGAGGTAATTAAAATTGGAAACAAATTGGGTTCCAAAAGTCTAACCGTTTGGTTGGCGGATGGCGCCAATTTTCCAGGACAGACCAATTTTCAGCATGCCCTTAAACATACCGAGGATAGCCTCAAAACCATTTATAAGTCCCTACCGGAAGACTGGAAATTGTTCATTGAATACAAACCATACGAACCAAACTTCTACAGTACAGTCATACAAGATTGGGGTACTTCCTTTATGTTGGCTAACGCCTGCGGAGATAAGGCATACACTTTGGTAGATTTAGGACATCATCTTCCCAACACCAATATTGAGCAGATTGTTTCTATACTTATGATGAATGGCAAATTGGGTGGTTTTCATTTCAATGACAGCAAATATGGTGATGATGATTTAACCGTAGGCAGCGTTAAACCCTATGCTTTATTTCTGATTTTCAATGCCTTGGTTTATGGAATGGAGAACAACGGTCACAATCCATACCCCGCTTGGATGATCGATGCCAGTCACAACATTAAAGACCCATTGGAAGATCTTATACAATCTTTGGAGGCTATTCAAGAGGCTTATGCTAAGGCGCTGCTTATAGATCAAAAGTTGTTGGCCGATGCACAACAGGAGCAAGATGTGGTCAAATGTCAGGAAATTTTACAGGATGCTTATCGCACCGATGTACGGCCCTTATTGGAAAAAGCTAGATTGAACACCGGTGGTGCCATTAGGCCTATAGAAGCCTATCGCAGCTTGGGCATCAGGAACCAACTTATCAAAGAACGTGGAAAAAATACGGTAGCATCCGGCTTATAAGAATATAATATGAAAGATGAGGTCACCGCCATATTCGACATTGGTAAAACCAATAAAAAATTCTTCCTGTTCGATACGGATTATCAAGAAATTTATAGGGAATATATCTCGTTCGATTTAATCGAGGACGAAGATGGGCATTCCACGGAAGATCTAGTAGCCTTGATATCTTGGATGAAGGAAGTTTTTGAAAGAATTTTGACCACCAAAAAGCACAATATCACGGCCATCAACTTTTCTACCTATGGTGCCAGTTTTGTGCATTTGGATGAGTTTGGAAAAGTACTCACTCCTCTCTATAATTATACTAAACCATTGGACGAAAAGTTGACCAGTCAATTTTACGATACCTATGGGCCACAACCCGAATTTGCCAAGTTGACGGGCTCTTCTAACGATGGAATGTTGAATTCAGGCCTTCAGCTGTATTGGCTTAAACATTCGAAACCTGAAGTGTTCAAGAAAATTAAATACTCACTTCACTTACCCCAGTATTTAAGCTATATTTTTACAGGAATTCCCCTAAGTGAGTATACCAGTATTGGTTGTCATACGGCTCTATGGGACTATTCCAAAAAAGACTACCATGACTGGGTCTATACCGAAGGAATAAATCAAAATTTACCGGGTATTGTTTCAACGGAAACAAGCATCAACATGAATTACAATGGTAAGCGCATCAAGATTGGCGTGGGTATCCATGATAGTTCAGCAGCTTTACTGCCTTACGTAAGAAGTATTAAAAAGAAATTTATTTTGGTATCAACGGGTACATGGAGTATTGCTTTAAATCCGTTTTCAGAGAAGGCATTGACTGATCAAGACATTAAAAACAACTGTCTTAGCTATATGCGTATCAATGGTAAACCAGTTAAGGCTAGCCGTATCTTTTTAGGGAACGAATACGGTATCCAGGTCAAAAAATTGGCCAAGCATTTTAACCTCCCTGAAGACTATCATAAAACGGTCAAATTTGATTACGATACCTTCTTTGCCATCATCAATGATTTCGAATACTGTTTTCATTGGGAAAGCATATCCGATGAGAACATGCCTGATAAGACCAAATTTGCATACAATAAATTTGAACACGCCTACCATCAATTGATGATTGAATTAGTACTGTTACAAGTGGAAAATATTAAAATTGCTTCCGGTGAGGATAAGATAGAGAAGTTATATATTGATGGAGGTTTTAGCGATAATGATGTTTACATAAAACTGGTTTCCCATTATTTGAGGAATATGGAACTACGCACAACGGACTCCTCTCTTGGTTCTGCTTTGGGTGCGGCAATCGCCATTTCAGATAGCAAACTCAATTCCAAATTTTTGCGAAAGAACTACTCCTTAAAAAAACATGTCCCATTAATTATAAAGTAATCCTATAATGAAGATTGACTCCCAGTATCCATCAATGGATGATTTAAGAAACAAGGCTCAAAAAAGAATTCCAAAATTCGCTTTTGAGTATTTAGACGGAGGTTGCAACGAAGATGTGAGCATCACTAGAAACACCGCTGAAATACGCGAGGTACAACTACAACCAAGGTATTTGCGTAATCAGGGAATCAGTTCCACAAAAACTAAAGTATTGGGAATGGAATTTGATGCGCCTTTCGGAATCGCTCCGGTCGGACTTCAAGGACTCATGTGGCCCAACTCTCCAGAAATTTTAGCAAAAGCTGCTTTTAACCATAACATTCCCTTTATCTTAAGTACGGTCACTACCATGGATATTGAACGTGCCAGCGAACTCACCGAGGGCAACGCCTGGTTTCAATTGTACAACCCTTCAGAAGATGAACTACGAAACAATATCATTGACCGTGCGGCCGCGGCCGAATGCCCCGTATTGGTGTTGCTGTGTGATGTACCCACCTTTGGGTACCGCCCAAGGGATATCAGAAACGGACTGGCGTTACCGCCCAAAATGTCAGTGGCAAACATTTTACAAATTTTGGGCAAACCCACTTGGGCATTCAATACCTTAAAGTACGGCCAACCCACTTTTGAGACCTTAAAGCCATACACCCCTGAAGGCTTAAACTTGAAGCAATTGGGACAGTTTATGGACAAAACTTTCTCAGGAAGGCTTAACGAAGAACGCATTAAACCTATTCGTGACAAATGGAAAGGGAAACTCGTATTAAAAGGAGTAGCATCTTCACAAGACACCGAAGATGCCATTCGATTGGGTTTTGATGGCATCATCGTTTCAAACCATGGTGGTCGCCAATTGGATGCGGCAGAGTCTACCATAAATTCCCTTTCCGAAATAGCGACCAAATATGGAGACCAGATTGAGGTCATGATGGATAGCGGATTGCGCTCAGGTCCCGACATTGCCCGAACGATGGCTTCAGGTGCCAAGTTCACCTTTATGGGCCGTTCATTTCTCTATGGTTGTGGCGCTTTGGGAAAAAAAGGTGGTGACCATACCATTACCATGCTAAAAACACAGTTCAAACAGGTAATGGACCAGCTTTGCTGTGAACGGGTAGAAGATCTGCCGAAACACCTAATAACCAACCAAAACCAATAACCAATGAGTCAGTATTATATTGAAGAGGAAATAGAGGAAATCGCTGGTGGTGAATTTGAAAGAACACCAGTACCTCAATCTAGGCTCAAAGGTTGGAAGAGTTTCCTAGGGATGTATGCCGGTGAGCATGCTGCCGGAACCGAATTTATGATTGGTCCATTGTTTCTGGCCGCAGGAGCTAGTTTAAAAGACCTAGTATTTGGTTTGCTAATAGGTAATATCCTGGCAATCCTTACTTGGAGGTACATAGTGGCTCCCATAGCTGTATCCAAAAAACTCACTTTATATTATCAACTAGAAAAAATTGCAGGAAAGAGCCTAGTAAAAGTATATAATGTTGTTAATGGTGTGCTTTTCTGTTTTTTAGCAGGAGCTATGATAACGGTTTCAGCAAGTGCTGTTGGGGTTCCATTCGATATAAGTTTTTCTGTTCCCGAAAATATATTTGGTTTAAGTACTGCAGCTTTTTCTATGATTGTAATTATTGTAGGCATAGTAATGACCATTGTAGCCGCAGCCGGTTATAACACGGTTTCTAAGTTTGCGAACATTGCAGCACCTTGGATGATAGTTGTTTTTGCTGCATGCGGTATATCTGCCTTAGCTCAAATGGAAGTTGATTCTTTGAAAAGTCTATTAGACGATTGGGATAAAGGCATAAGTGTAGTACAGTCTGTTAATGGTAAGTTGGACTTTGGTTTTTGGAAAATTGTATTTTTCGCTTGGTTGTGTAATGCTGCTATGCATTTTGGAATGTCTGATTTATCGATTATGCGTTTTGCTAAAGACACTCGTGCAGGATGGGGCCCCTCTATAGGAATGTTTTTAGGGCATTATATGGCATGGATTTGTGCTTCATTTATGTTAGCAGCCCAAATTAAATTGACCGGCGATATTACTGCCAATCCAGGTGCTTTGGCTTGGAGTGTTGTTGGTTGGACAGGAATTATTTGTGTTATTATAGCAGGTTGGACAACTGCAAATCCAACTATTTATAGGGCAGGTCTTGCGTTTCAAAGTTTATTCCCTTCCAAGGCGAAAGCATATTCAGGTGTAATTTTAGCAGGTTTAGTAGCGACGGCAGCTGGTATTTTTCCTTCCCTTTCAAGTAAACTTCTGGATTTTGTAGGTTTATATGGTACTATCCTAGGACCTATGGGAGGTGTAATCTTTGTTAACCATTATTTAGCTAAAAAAATGAACTTTAAACAAGATTATGCTGACGAAAATGGTTCTAGTTTTAATGTAGCTGTTCTAATAGCTTGGTTGATTCCTGTAGCGCTTGGATTGTACTTTATCTTCGAAAAAGGCTTGTTCCCTGCATACGCAGTAATTCCTGCATGGATCGCTTCTTGTGTACTATATGTGATTATTATGAAGCTTCAAAAATCTTAAATTATGAAAATACTAAAATTAATTAGTGGTTTATCAATAAGTGTTTTGATACTGTTGGTGAGCATACTTTCATTCCTAAGTGAAATAGGAGTGGCCAATATGAAAATGTTAATGTTAATTGGAACAATCCTTTGGTTTGCTGCCACACCTTTCTGGATGAAAGAAGAAAAATAGCATTACACTTTTCTTCTTAGTTCACTTTAATAAACGCCTGCAACAAGAAAATAAATAAATTATGAAAACCCATGAGCTACTACATCCAAGGGAACAGATCATAAAAATTATCGATAGGATCTACACACGTGTAATGACCACAACCTCCGGGGGTAACATTTCAATCAAAGATGAGGACGGAAATATTTGGATTACACCTTCGGCAATTGACAAAGGCACTCTTGGAACATCTGATGTGGTCCGTATAAAACCAAATGGCGAAATTATAGGAAAGCACAAACCTTCCTCGGAGTTTCCGTTCCATAAAGCAATCTACGATGTTCGACCTGATATTAAATCGGTGATACATGCCCATCCGCCGGCATTGGTTTCTTTTAGTATCGTACATCAGTTACCCAATACAAATGTTATTCCGCAGGCCAAAAATATTTGTGGCCCCATTGGATATGCAAAATACAAGTTGCCCGGTAGTGACAAGTTGGGTGATGTGATTGCTGCAGAATTTGACAAAGGACACAAAGCCGTTATCATGGAAAACCATGGTATTGTGCTTGGCGGAACCGACCTGGATGATGCGTACCAACGCTTTGAAACTTTGGAATTTTGTGCCAGCACATTATTGTACGCACAAATGGTAGGTGAACCTACCTATCTGAAGGATACCCAGATAAAAGCATTTTACGACCAGGTAAAAGAGCTTCCTGAAGCAACCAAGATGGCCGACTATCCTTCCGCAGAAAGGGAGAAAAGGGCTGAAATCTGCACTATTGTAAAAAGGGCATGCCAGCAAGGCTTAATGATAAGCACTTACGGCACGGTTTCAGTAAGATGGAAAGAAAACGATTTTTTGATTACCCCGAGGGATTTCTCACGTTGGGAAATTCAATTGGAAGACATTGTCCAGATTAAGAATGGCACTCGTGAAATAGGAAAATTACCGAGCAGGGCGACCTTGATTCATCAAGAAATCTATCGTAACAATCCTGATGTAAATTCCATTATCATGACCCAATCGCCCTATCTCATGGCTTTTGGGGTGACCGATGTTCATCTGGATGTGCGCACCATCCCTGAAAGTTGGATTTTCTTGCAAGATGTAATTGCCCATCCCTTTGGAAATCATTTTACAAATGGAAATCATACGAAATTATTTGAGAAGGCCAAACCAGCCTTGATCATAAAAAATGATTCCGTTTTGATTACGGGGGATGAGTTGCTACAGACTTTTGACCGACTTGAAGTTGCAGAGTTTAGCGCAAAATCGTTGGTAATGGGAGCCTCATTGGGTGATTTAAAACCAATTAACGACCAACAGATACAAGAATTAAAAGAGAAATTTTTATAACGATGGGTCAATTGAAGTACCTAAAATGTATTTTTTGAATGGAAAAAGCGGGTATTTTTCCGACAGATGAACAACCCTAACCCATCTTTAAACAATAAACAATAAACAATAAACAATACAAGAAATGAAAAAAGTAGTCACCTTTGGCGAAATAATGCTCCGCTTAGCACCCCCAAAATTTTTAAGGTTTTCACAGGCAACTAGTTTTGATGTGGTTTACGGCGGCGGAGAATCTAATGTTGCCGTTTCTTTGGCGAATTACGGTGTACCCGTTGATTTTGTAACACGACTGCCCAATAATGACATAGGACAGTGTGCCTTAATGGAAATGCGAAAACGGGGTGTTGGCATTGATAAAATCGTTTATGGTGGTGATCGTCTCGGAATATACTTTTTGGAGACGGGAGCCGTGTCAAGAGGCTCTAAAGTAGTGTATGACCGAGCGCACTCAGCAATTTCGGAAATCAAGTCTGGAATGATTGATTGGGCCCACGTTTTTGAAGGAGTCGAATGGTTTCACTGGACAGGTATTACCCCCGCTATTTCACAGGGTGCCGCAGATGTATGTCTTGAAGCGGTTAAGGCTGCATCCGATAAGGGAATTACCATTTCAACGGATCTTAATTATAGGGCAAAACTTTGGAAATACTGTGATGATACCAAACGTGAGGAAATCATGTCAGGCCTTACTGCTTATTGTGACATCGTATTGGGCAATGAAGAGGATGCCGAAAAACACTTTGGCATTCACCCAGCCGGATTGGATGTGCACAAAGACGGTGCCAACCTAAAAGCGGAGGCCTTTTTATCGGTTTGTAAACAAATGATGGAGCGTTTCCCAAAAGCGAAAAAAGTGATTACTACACTGAGAGGCTCCATATCAGCATCGCACAATACTTGGGCGGGAGTGTTATGGGACGGCAAGAAAATGTACGAGACCCGACAATACCAGATCACACATATTGTGGATCGCGTTGGCGGGGGCGACTCTTTTATGGGCGGATTGATTTACGGACTCCTAAAGTATCCTGAAGATGACCAAAATGCATTGGATTTTGCGGTGGCAGCCTCCTGTCTAAAACACACCATAAAGGGTGATGCGAATTTGGTTACCGTTGCGGAAGTGGAAAAACTTATGGGGGGTGATGCCTCTGGCAGGGTTGCCCGATAGGCCTCCCCTGAACCCTCCAAAGGAGTGGATTCATTACGCTGCGGATAATAACGGTATTGAAATGTTCGTATTTTAAATTAATTAAAAATCCCTTCCCTTTGGAAGGATATAGTATAGCTTATGGCACAATATTCTAGAATTGAAGTTGCAACAGTAATGAAGGAAACTGGTATGGTTCCTTTGTTTTATCATCCCGATATCGAACTAGGCAAAAATGTACTAAAAGCTTGTTACGATGGCGGGGCGCGCTTGATGGAATTTACCGCAAGGGGCGATTTTGCCTTTGAGGTATTCTCTGAACTCAACAAGTTCGCCATCAAAGAACTGCCGGGCATGATTATGGGGGTTGGTTCCATCACGGATGCCGGAGCGGCATCCATGTTTTTGCAGATGGGAGCCAATTTCATCGTGACCCCATCGCTGAGGGAAGATATTGCTATAGTTTGTAATCGCCGAAAGGTACTATGGTCGCCGGGTTGCGGCTCGTTGACCGAGATAAACAGGGCTGAGGAACTCGGTTGTGAAATCATCAAACTTTTTCCCGGATCTACCTACGGCCCAAGTTTTGTAAAGGCCATCAAAGGGCCACAACCTTGGACAAACATCATGCCAACCGGGGGGGTGAGTACAGAAGCTGATAATCTAAAGGGTTGGTTCGATGCTGGTGTTACCTGTGTGGGCATGGGTTCAAAACTGATTAGCAAAGAGGTCTTGGCAAACCAAGATTATGATGGTCTTAATACAAAAGTTAGTGAGACCCTTGACCTCATTAAAAAAATACGTTCGTAAGATATATGGGCTTTATTACCGAAGATTTTTTATTACAGAATGATTTTGCAAAAAAACTCTATCATGGCTTTGCAGCAGAACTGCCCATTATAGATTACCATAACCATTTACCGCCCAAAGAAATTGCAGAAAACAGAGTTTTTGAAAATATCAGCCAGGCTTGGTTGGAAGGCGACCACTATAAATGGCGGGCAATGCGGGCTTTGGGTATCAATGAAAAATACATTACAGGTAATGCCTCTGACAAAGAAAAGTTTATAAAATGGGCGGAAACCGTGCCTTACATGGTTCGGAATCCATTGTATCATTGGACGCATCTTGAGCTGAAACGCTATTTTGATATTGATGAATTGCTAACTCCTGATAATGCCGATGCGATTTATGAATTCACCTCCGCCAAACTACGGACACCAACCCATTACACACAGGCGCTATTGCAGCAGAAAAAGGTAGAATACCTCTGCACCACAGATGACCCGACCGATTCGCTGGAATATCACAGGCATATTTCCGAAGCACAAATAACACCTAGAACCTATCCGACCTTTAGGCCTGATAAGGCCTATGAGGTAGAAAATGGTTATACCTATCTAGAATTTCTGACGTTATTGGCATCAGTAACCCATTCAGAAATCAAAACGTATGATGATTTCATTGCCGCTTTGGAAAATCGCGTAGACTATTTTCACGCCACCGGATGCAGGTTGGCCGACCATGGACTTGAACAGCTGTATTATTTTGATTCCAAGGAAATCAATTGCAATACTATTTTCAAAAAAATAACCGCAGGAAAAAAATTAAACACTACAGAAATACAAGGTTTTAAATCTACCACCTTACTCCTATTGTGTAGAATATACCACAAAAAAGGTTGGGTACAACAGTTTCACTTGGGTCCCATCAGAAACAACAATACGCGTTTATTGAACCAACTTGGAAAGGATACGGGCTTCGATTCCATTGGGGATTTTTCGCAGGCCAGAGCACTCAGTAGTTTTCTAAACGATTTGGATGGTACCGACCAATTGGCCAAAACCATTCTTTATAATGTGAATCCTGCTCAAAACGAAGTTTTTGCCACCATGGCCGGAAATTTTAATGATGGAAAGGTTCGTGGAAAAGTGCAATACGGCTCCGCCTGGTGGTTTTTGGACCAGAAAGATGGTATAGAAAAACAACTGAACACCTTGTCAAATATTGGTTTGTTGAGTTGTTTTGTGGGGATGCTGACCGATTCAAGAAGTTTTCTATCCTTCCCCAGACACGAATACTTCAGGCGAATTTTGTGCAACCTAATTGGCAAAGATGTAGAAAATGGAGAACTACCAGCTGATGAAAAATGGTTGGGAAAAATTGTGGGTGACATTAGTTACCACAATGCGAAATCCTACTTTGGTTTATAAGAAATTGCAATAACATGAAAACAGTAAAATGGGGCATTATTGGTTGTGGTGACGTGGCTGAGGTAAAAAGCGGGCCAGCGTTTCAACGCATTGAAAACTCAGAGCTTATTGGGGTCATGCGACGTAATGGTGAGAAGGCCAAGGATTTTGCCAAAAGGCATCAGGTTCCTATTTGGACGGCTAATGCCGACGATTTATTGAAGAACGATGAAATCAACGCCATCTATGTGGCAACGCCGCCTTCCACACATTTAAAATACGCACTGGATGCCCTTTCCACAGGAAAAAATGTGTATCTGGAGAAACCAATGGCGCTTACCACATCGGAAGCCAAAGAAATCGTAAATGCCGTAAAAAGTAGAGACGCAAAATTGACCGTTGCGCATTATCGAAGAAAATTACCTGCCTTTGAAAAGGTGAAGGCCTTGCTTGATGAAAAAGCCATTGGGTCGGTCATTTTTATTGATATTCAGATTCTACAACCTAAAAATTCGGACATCGTTGCCAATACGGAAGAAAACTGGCGTTTGAACCCGACTGTTTCTGGTGGGGGCTATTTTTATGATTTGGCGCCCCATCAAATAGATTTGATGTACCATTACTTTGGAGCCTTCGAGGACGTATCAGGTTTTTCTACCGGAGAAGTAGAAGGTGTAGCAGATACCGTAAACGGAATTATCCGTTTCAAAAATGGCGTTCAGTTTCGAGGCCTTTGGAATTTTACTGCTTCAGAAAGCTACAAAAAAGAGGAGTGCACCATCTATGGTAGAGAAGGCAGCATCCGTTTTTCTTTTTATGGGGATAAAGTCATCCTCAACAACCAAGAAGGGGGAACCGTTTTCAAATTTGAAAATCCCAAGCATATTCAAGAACCAATGATTACTGCGGTGGTCGATTATTTCTTGAATATTTCTAAAAACCCCTGTTCCGCAGAAGACGGACTCTTTGTCATGCAGGCCATGGAAAAACTTAGTGGTAGATAAAATCTCTATCTAGGCTACAACCCAAACTGTCTTGGTAACCATAAACTCAGTTCTGGAAAGTACGTAACCAAGAACAACACAATAATCATCGCAATAAAAAGGGGCAATAAGGGCTTGACCACCTTTTCTATAGAGGTCTTTGCAATACCGACCCCAACAAACAGCACCGAACCCACCGGCGGTGTACAAAGACCAATACAGAGATTCAGCACCATGATGATTCCGAATTGAACGGGGTCTAACCCCAAGGCCGTTACCACCGGTAAAAATATAGGGGTGAAAATGAGCACTGCCGGAGTTATATCCATAAAAATACCAACAAAAAGCAATATTAAATTGATAATCAACAAAATGATTACGGGATTATCACTTAAGGCCAATAGCGCCGTACTGATATCTTGTGGAATGTTTTCATAGCTCAAGGCCCATGACATGCTCATTGATGCACCAATCAACAACATTACAATGGCAGTAGTTGCTGAGGAATCCAACAATATTTGTGGCATTTTGGGCAGGGTAATTTCTTTATAGAACAAGCCCAAAAGAAAGCTGTACAGCACGGCAATGGCAGAAGCCTCGGTAGCCGTAAAGATTCCCGCTACAATACCTCCGATTACCACAACAAGCATGAACAAACTGGGCAGGGCATTAATAAAGGTTTTTAGCACTTGTTTAAAGGTACTGCGCTTACCTACTTTATAGCCCTTTTTTCTCGCCCATAACGATGCAACTATCATAAGAAACAATCCTGTCAAAATTCCAGGAATGTAGCCTGCCAAAAACAGTGCAGCAATAGAAATTCCTCCACTTGCCAAAGAATAGATTATCAAGACATTACTAGGTGGAATGATCAACCCCGTAGTGGAGGCTGTAATATTGACCGCTACCCCAAATTCTTTTGAGTACCCTTCCTTTTCCATCTCAGGCCCTAAAATACTTCCCATGGCAGATGCAGCGGCCATCGCCGAACCGGCAATGGCACCCATTAGCATAGCTGATATAATATTTATCAATGCCAATCCTCCCGGGAGTGCGCCTACCAGGGTTTTGGCAAACGCAATTAGGCGATGCGCAATACCCCCTTTGTTCATTAATTCTCCCGATAATATAAATAAAGGAATGGCCAAAAGTGCAAAACTATCAAGCCCAGTACCTATACGTTGCGAAATTGTAGTAGCTGCTGGTAGCAACGGAATACTTACCATTAAGGTCAATAAGGACGATATCGCGATACTCCACGCCACGGGAGTACCTATAGCCAATAGACAAATAAAACTTAGAACGAGTACGAGTATAGGGATATATTCCATGGTCTATTGTTTTTTAAGGATATCTGATAATTTGTAATAAATAATAAATATCCCACTGATAGGTATGACAGCATAGACCACGGCCAAAGGTACTTGTAAAGCTGGTGAATTCTGACCAAGCACATAGGTAATATAGACCAGTCGAGACCCGCCAATGACCATCGCCACCAAACAGAATAAAATAATGAGCAAACGAACAACAAACATTAAACGCTGTTGGGTAGGAGGATTGAACCTTTTGGGCAATACATCAATCGCCACATGCATATTTCTACCAGAAACGTAGGCGGCACCTAAAATACCGATCCAAATCATGAGGTAACGGGCGAGTTCATCAGTAAAAGAACTTGGTGTACCTATAATGAACCTGCTGGCGACTTGCCAGAGTACGTTAATGACCATAACGGCCATGATGATGACCAAAAAATTCGCCAGTATTTTGTCTATAGTTTTTCGTAATTGCATGGTCTGGTTTTATCGTTTTATTCGGTTGCTTGTATTTTTTGTATTAGATCGAACAGGGTTTCGTCTTCCTTATATTTTTCAAAACTGTCCTTTATTTTATCTGCAAAGAGGCTTTTGTTCGGCCGAATTATTTCTACCCCCGCTTTTTTGACCGCTTCCAGAGCTTCGTCCTCAGCTTCCAACCAGAGCTTACGTTGGTAAACAACGGAATTCTCGACCGCTTCTTTTAACCATCCCTGTTCCTCAGGGGTCAGTTTCGCCCAAGTTTGGGTACTGGCCAGCAGCACATCGGGCAGCATCGTGTGATCATTTAGGGTGTAATATTTGCAGACTTCATAATGCCGGGAAAGGTAAAAACTGGGCGGATTGTTCTCTGCACCATCCACAACACCTTGTTGTAATGCGGTATATAATTCACCCCACGAAATAGGTGTGGGTGAACCACCCAAACCACGCACCATGTCCATGGCAGTAACACTTTCCATCACCCTGATTTTTTGCCCTTTTAAATCTTCTGGGGTGTTTACTGGCCTATCCTTAGTATAAAAACTTCGGCTTCCGGCATCATAATAGCCCAAACCTTTTAGCCAATATTTTTCCCCATCATTTAACAGTTGTTGGCCTATGGGTCCGTCCAAAACATTAAAGGCATGCTCCCTCCCCCTAAATAAATAAGGCAGGCCAAGTACCTTCATTTTCGGGGCGAAGTTTTCAAGAACCCCAACGGATACCTTGGTCATATCCAAGCTTCCAATTTGCAAGAGTTCTAAGCACTGTCGTTCTGTTCCCAATTGTTGACTGGGATAAATTTCAAGTTTTAACTTGCCACCCGATAAGGCTTCAAGGTCTTCGCCCATTTTGACCATGGCCTTGTGAACGGAATGGCTTACATCCAATCCATGCCCCAATCGTAAGGTTTTATAATTTTCAGCTTCTGAGCATGAATTGCTGAAGAAGGTGATGAGAACGAGGATTACATAGTGCTTCAATTTCATATCATGTTATTTCACTGTAACCTGTAAAGGGTTTTGCAGTTGTTGAGAAAACTTGTTCAAATAGGCTTCCCATTGGGCTTTGTTTTCAAACTGCCCGCTCTTTTTCCAACCAAAACCGGCGTAGTATACAGCTTTTCGGTCATTGGTCTTGATATGGGCGAATAGGTTGCTTTCATCCTTCCTACTGGTCACGTAATGGTCATGTCCTGCCATGGCACCATCTGTAACCACAATACCTGTGCCCAGTTCTGAATCTTCGTGGGGTTCCCAGTAGCTCACCCAACCGTTATACTTATTTACACCAATTTCACCATCTTTCTCATGAAGGGTCAGTCCTGCGGAAATGGTATCCGTACCTATCAACGTAACTTCAAAACGGGATAAATTCTGACCATAGTCCAATGAAATCTCTTTCTCTTCGGATATTTTATTTCCGGCTGCATCCCAATCGGCATAGGTCAAAATAAAACTCGTTCGAATAGGACCTGTGCTCAAGGTCTTCCAACTAGTGAAATTTTTAGAGATGTAATACAAAGTATCCACTTTTTTGGCGATACCGCCTACTCCGCGACTGATGCCCACATGAAAATTATCCAATCCTTCCCCATCGTCTTTGTGATAACTGCCATCCGTCTCCAGTTCTTTTTTGTACCACTTATTGATGATGGGGTAGTCGACACGTTTTAACCATGCATCTATCCCGCTCGATAAGGTACCTCCTTTTACGCCGTCTTCTTTCATTTGCTGGGCAACGGGGCCATAGGTTCTAAAAGCTACCCGGTTGTTTTCCCACGCATAATCATCGGTACGCTCTGGCACGAATCTAGAATAACAGGCGGGGTCGCCTTCTGGTGCTGCTTTGACAGGACCAAAATCAACTTCATACGTTTTAGTGCCATTTGCAGAAACTTCAGGTTGAAACAATAACGCATCAACAGTGCCATCACCATCCGAATCCACTTCTTGAGTGGTTATCGATTTTCCGGTTTCTGAATCCTTTAGGATAATCGCACCGGAAGCATCTTCTCTTTTAATGGATGTAATGGGTATTGAAACCGTTTCGAAAGAACGATCCGTAGCCATGGAGTTTTCAACCACTATCCTTTGTTTATCTGCCGTTTTCTCTTGGCAGGAAATAGCATAAACCGCTAATAGCACCACTAGAATTTTAGAAAAGTATTTCATAGGATATGGTTTAATTTTCATTGGATGGTTTTCCGATAGTGGCCAAAATTCCACCATCAACATAGAGTACGTGGCCGTTTACAAAGTCACTGGCTTTTGAGGCCAAAAATATGGCGGCACCCCCTAAATCGTCTGGGTCACCCCATTTGGCAGCAGGTGTTCTGTTTACAATAAACTCATTGAAAGGATGCCCATCTACCCGAATGGGAGCAGTCTGCGAAGTAGCGAAATATCCCGGGCCAATACCGTTAATCTGTATGTTGTGTTTGGCCCATTCCGTAGCCATGTTCTGTGTCAACATTTTGAGCCCCCCTTTGGCAGCAGCGTAAGCCCCAACGGTGTTTCGACCCAATTCGCTCATCATAGAACAGATGTTAATGATTTTGCCTTTTTTTCTGGCTATCATTCCCTTTACCACATGTTTTGACATGATAAACGGACTCACCAAATCAATATCGATGACCTGCTTAAAATCGGCCACCTCCATTTCTTCCAAAGGAGTTCGCTTAATGATTCCGGCGTTGTTTACCAAAATGTCAATAGGGCCTACATCACTTTGTATAGCTGTTATGGCATCAATTACTTGTACTTCATCGGCCACATTAAATTTATAACCAACAGCATTGATGCCCTCATTTTTATAATGGGCCACGGCGTCATCGATTTTTTGTTGTGATGAATTACCGTTCACCACAATGGTCGCCCCAGCCTTGCCCATGGCTTTTGCCATGGCCATCCCTAGGCCGTGCGTACTGCCCGTTACCAATGCGACTTTAGCGGAAAGATTGAAGAGTTCTATACTCATTGGATTATCTTAAATCGGTTATTTTGGCCACATCCATATCGCCATAATCTAAATTCTCGCCGGCCATGCCCCAAATAAAGGTATAATTTGAAGTGCCTGAACCACAATGGATGGACCAGGGTGGCGAAATGACCGCCTCATGGTTTTGCATCCAAATATGTCTGGTCTCTTGGGGTTGCCCCATAAAGTGACAAACAGATTGCCCTTCTGGCACATCCAAATAAAAATAGACTTCCATACGCCGATCATGAACGTGTGCAGGCATGGTGTTCCAAACGCTTCCCGTTTTGAGTTCGGTCATTCCCATTTGCAATTGGCAGGTCGTAACTACACCCCCAATGATCATTTGACTAACCGTACGATGGTTAGCGGTTTCCAAAGAGCCCAGTTCCAATTTATTTGCTTCTGCCAAGCTTACCTTTCTTGTAGGATACGAGGTGTGTGCAGGAGCAGAGTTCAGGTAAAACTTTGCGGGTTTCCCGGCATCATCACTTTTAAAAATGACCTCTTTGGCCCCTTGACCAATATATAGCGCATCTTTGTGTTCGAGATGATAGGTTTCCCTATCAATCTCCACGCTTCCTGCATCACCAACATTGATAATCCCCATTTCTCGTCGTTCAAGAAAATATTCCGCTTTCAAAGGGTCTATCGACTCTAGTTTTAGCGGTTTGTCAGGAACGGCCGAACCTGCAATGTAACGGTCGTAATGGGTATATGTGAGATTGATTTTACCTTTTTGCATAAGGTTATCAATCAGAAATTCATCACGTAGTTCGGTAGTGTCGTATTTTTTTACCGCTTCAGGACTTGAAGCATATCGTGTTTCGTAGGATACTGACATTATAATCTTTTTATGTTAGTTATATATTGATTTTCGTATTCCAAGTTCTAGGCCCCTTAATTCGGCCAATCCGCGTAAGCGACCAATACCAGAATATCCGGGATTGGTTTTCTTCTTTAGGTCGTCGAGCATTTTATGCCCATGATCAGGCCGCATGGGCATTCTCACATCTTTACGACCTTGACTTTTTCGTTTTTCCTGTTCTGTAACCAAGGCTTTCATCACCCCGTACATATCCACATCTCCCTCTAGGTGATTGGCCTCATGAAAATTACCGGTCTCATCCCGTTTAGTGCTTCGCAAATGGATAAAATGTATGCGGTGGCCTAGGCGTTCTATCATACCCACCAAATCATTATCGGCGCGAACCCCAAAGGAACCCGTACAAAATGTGAGTCCGTTATTTGGGCTATCGACCGCTTGATACAGGTCAAGAATATCTTGCTCATTACTGACTACTCTCGGTAAGCCTAAAATAGGATAGGGTGGATCATCAGGATGAATGCATAGTAACACCCCGGCCTTTTCAGCCGCCGGAATAATATGACCAACAAAATCAAAAAGATGTTTCTTTAATTCTTCTGGGCCAATATGATTATAGGTGGCAAGAACTTCATTGAAGGCTTCTAGCGTATACCCCTCTTCTGCCCCGGGCAATCCAGCAATAATGTTGTTGCTCAATTGTGTTTTTTGTACTTCCGAAAGTCCTTCAAAATAGGCTGCTGCCCTTTGCTTTTCTTCTTCAGAGTAACTTTCATTGGCTCCCGGTCTTTTCAAAAGAAACAGTTCAAAAGCGGCAAAGGCGGCCGCTTCAAAACGCAGGGCCGTTGAGCCATCTTCTACCTCATAATCTAGATTGGTACGTGTCCAGTCCAAAACAGGCATAAAATTGTAGCAGACAATGTCAATACCACATTCGCCCAAATTGGTCAGGGTTTGTTTGTAGTTTTCGACATAGTTCATATAGCCTTCAGCCTGAGTCTTTATGGCTTCATGAATGGGTACACTTTCCACCACCGACCATGAGAGTTCGGCGTCTTCTATTTCTTTTTTACGTTTTTGAATTTCCTCTTCTGGCCAAACTTCGCCATTTGGTATATGGTGCAAGGCACTAACAATTCCCGTAGCGCCGGCTTGTTTGATATCAGAAAGCGATACCGGGTCATTTGGACCGTACCACCGCCATGTATTTTCTAAACCGTTTATCATTTTAAATCTTTCCTATCATTATACTCCACTAAATGCGCTAAAGCCTCCGTCCACAGGCACAACAACCCCAGTAACAAACGAAGCTCCCTCTCCACAAAGCCAAAGGGTAGTACCAATTAAATCTTCAGGCTCACCAAATCGCCCCATGGGAGTTTGGCCAATAATGGTATTTCCCCTTGGGGTCAACGAACCATTACTCTCTGTCAATAAAGCGCGATTTTGGTCTGTAAGGAAAAAACCTGGCGCCAGTGCGTTGACACGAATTCCAACTTTTGAAAAATGTACGGCCAACCACTGCGTAAAATTTGAAACTGCGGCTTTAGCACCACTATAGGCAGGTATTTTGGTCAAGGGCGTAAAAGCGTTCATCGATGATATATTCAATATGCTACATCCATCTTTTCCTACCATATCCCCAGCAAACACCTGCGTGGGCAAAAGTGTACCAATAAAATTCAGATTGAAGGTGAACTGTATGCCATCAGCATCCAAATCAAAAAAAGTTTTGAATCCTTCCGTAGTGTTTTTTAAGTCATCCATTTCAAAAAATGGATTGGAGGTTGTACCCAAGGGATGGTTTCCGCCTGCACCGTTAATCAGAATATCACAAGTTCCCAATTCTGAATGAACTGTTTCCTTGGCTTTCTCGAGGGAATCTTTTTGCAACACATTGGCCTCAACACCTAGTGCAGTACCTCCATTATTCGTAATTTCTTCGGCAACCTTGTCGGCAGCTTCTTTATTAAGATCCAACACGGCTATTTTATGGCCTTCTTTTGCTAATGCCTTTGCCAAAGTGCTACACAAAACACCTCCGGCACCAGTAATTACAACATTTTTTTTGTTCATTCAGATTTAATTTTAACTTTTAAAAGTATAATATCCGTTTCTTTCAAATTTCAAGATTTTATTCGGACAAACTAATCCACAGCCTATTCTGCGGTGCAGAAAAATATGGTCCTTTTTGTTTATAATTTCTAAAAGTACCAAAGCAGGTGAGTCCAGCTATCCTGTGGTATCTTGTCCGTAACACTTAAAAGGGACAGTACAGGATGAATGGAATTATAATTGGCACTAATTTTAAATTACTTTATTTTCATGAAACTAGCATCGGTAGATATTGGCTCAAACGCTATTCGACTTCAGGTCATCAAAGTCTATGAAGACAATAACCTTGTAAGTTTTAAGAATCTTCAACTGCTCCGGTTTCCGTTGCGATTGGGTAAGGATGTATTTACTCATGGCGAAATTACCCCCGGCACCCAAGTACGGTTCATCACCTTAATGAGTGCTTTTAAGCACCTTATCGACCTTTATGAGGTGCAAGACTATTATGCTGTGGCGACTTCTGCGATGCGGGAAGCCTCGAACGGTGTTGTTATCCAAAAACAAATCAATGAAGAAATTGGCTTAAAAATCAATATCATCAACGGCAAAAAGGAGGCCCTTATCTTGAATAAAGCGATCAGATCTACTTTATCGGATAAAAAATATGTACATATCGACGTTGGTGGTGGCAGTACTGAAATCAACCTACTAGAAGGAAACACTTTGGTCAAAAGCAAGTCGTTTAAAATAGGGTCGGTCCGTACCTTGTCAGGGAAGGAACGAACAGCAACTTTTAAGACCATGGGCGAATGGTTAGAGGACACTCCATTCCATAGGCAAAAAAATATTGTGGGTATTGGCACGGGTGGAAACATCAACCGGTTGTTCAAATTAGCCAACAAGACTCATGGTTCCGCTATTTCGTATGCTGAACTTAAAGCGTTACGAGCTTATGTCAAAGAGTTTAGCGTTGACGAACGCATGACGATTCTTAAAATGAATCCGGACCGTGCCGATGTCATCATTCCGGCTTCTGAAATTTATTTAAGGGTGCTCAAAGAAATGGGCAGTGACCATATTTTGGTGCCTCGGGTAGGTCTAAAAGACGGGTTGGTGTATGAGCTGTATGAACAGACGACCAAGAAAAACCTCAACAAAATTGAATATTTAGGTTACCTCTAGGAATGGAGAAAGAACCAAAAAAAATGAACCAACCAGCCATGAAAAAAAGACTTTTATTTTATTTCGGACTCTTAGTATTAGTTGCCTCTTGCACTATAAAATCGCCACGTACCTTGCTTTTTGTGGGGAGTTATACCGAAGGTAAGCCCGCAAACGGTATTCATGTTTACGAGTTTGATGAAGTAAACGAAAAACTGAATTTTCTATACGAAGAACCCAATACCATAAATCCCTCTTTCTTGAAAATATCTGATGACGGACGCTTTTTATATTCCGTTTTAGAAAGTCAGTTGCCCACACATGGTAACGTAGGGGCTTTTGGCGTGGATTCGATTACTGGGAAACTACGATTGCTCAACACTCAAGATGCCGGTGGCAGAAATCCCGTTCACTTGACCTTGCATCCTTCAGGCAGCTATTTGGTGAATTCCAATTATACCGATGCTGGCATATCGGTATTCGCGATACAGTCAGACGGAAGTCTAGATAAAAGCCATCAACTGCTCGAATTTAAGGATAGTAGTATCGTAAAGGGCAGACAAGATGAGGCCCATTTACATTCCACTAATTTTTCTCCCGAAGGCGATTTTTTATTCGGACAGGATTTAGGAGCGGATAAAATCAGAACGTTTGAAATGACCAACAGTAAGGCTAAAATAGTACTCAAAAGCTCAGGAAATGTAAAGGTAAAACCAGGTAGCGGCCCACGGCATTTTACCTTCCATCCCAACGGAAAATTTGGCTATGGATTAGCAGAATTAAGTGGGAAGGTTACAGCGTACAGCTACGCAAAAGGGCGTTTGAATTTTATTGAAGACTATTCATCGTACGCAATCGGGCAAGATATCTATAGGGCCGCGGATATTCATATATCACCAGACGGGAAGTTTTTATATGCCTCTAATCGCGGACCTGAGGAAGATAGTATCAGTATTTTTTCTATTGACCAAAAAACAGGTAAACTCAGCTTGGTTGGCCATGAACCTACCTATGGCAAACATCCCAGGAATTTCTGTCTCAGTCCATCTGGCCAGTATTTATTAGCGGCCAATCAATTAACTGGTAACGTCGTTGTGTTTAAACGGAATACCGAAACCGGAATATTAACCAAACTTCCCGAAGAAATTAAAATGGAAAATCCTTCTAGCTTGCAGATGTATACCTATCGAGATTTTTGAGCTTATAACAAATACTTTCAGTTCAATTTTATTTTTTCAATAGAGTTCAGTTCTGGTCTCCCACCACGTTTACCGCTACCAACAGCGATGTAAATATGTCCATTATGCAGAATGGCTTGGGTGCCATGTCGACCAGTATTCAGAGGTTTCCATGCTTTCCATTGCATGGTTTCTAAATTCAAGGCTTCCACCTCATTGTGGGCCAATTCTTGGGCCACACTTTCCCCTCCTAATACAACAAGATGGTTATTGTAGCATACAGCCGAACAGCCCGCCCTTTCAGTGGGCAGATTGTATTTTTTATCCAAGGTAGACCACGTATCCGTTTCCACATCGTAGAGATCGATGGGCGCTACTGTGAGTTCAAAGGTCTGCTTGGTTGCGTAGGAAGAATTTCTTCCGCCAGCAGCATAAATTTTACCGTTCCCTATGGCGGCATGAAAATGGTCACGTGCTCTTGGTGCATCGGCCAAAACGGTCCACTTCTGGGTCTTGAAATCAAAACGGTCCGTCCATGGTACATGGGTACTATTATGGCCGTCAACGATACCACTAATCAGGAAAGCACTATCCCCATCTACAACAACTCCACATGAACCCCTGCGTCGCTCTTTGGGAATTTCCACGTCCATTTCCCAATCATCTTCTTTTGGGTCATATATGAGTATGTTGGGTACTGGGGTTTCATACGGATACTTTCCGGTCATCGCGCCAATTACATAAATCTTACCGTTGTAGGTGGCGCCTTGAAAATGATGGATTTCCATAGGCGGTTCTTTACCTGTTCTCCAAGAATTTGTTCGGGTATCATAAATAGCTACGGGTTTGACACCCCTACCCCCTATTAGATAAAAGTTATCCCCTAGGGGCACAAAACTGTTTTCATGCCTTGCTACAGCCTCAGTAGTAGAATAGGAAATCTTCCAGTCGGTACTAGCCGTATGCTGAGACCATAAATCATGATTATAACAGATGAAAAGAACCACCACAAAAATCCCCCACAACCTTTGCTTTATGCTATTCATTACTGCTCTTTAATCTTTTCTGGAAGGCCCCTTTTATTGGATTCGTAGATTTTGTCAATGATTTTTATATTGTTTAAGTAGTCAACCACATCGGTTTCAAAAGGCTTACCCGAATTTAATTGTTCAATAAAGTGTTTTTGAGTTGCATATACACAATCACCAGCAAAATTTTTGTCTTTAAAGGTATAAGGATGCACGGTTTCCGGCTGCACTGACGGGGAATTAAACTCACTTACACCACCTTGATACTACATTCTACGGAATTCGTCCCTTCTTCAAAATCAATCTGCAGAGGAATAGCTTCCATTCCTGGCACCATATTGAATACTCTACTCTTTTTGGTCTTCATTAGGGTAATCGGTGCATTGGCTGAAACCACTACTCTTCCTCCTTCTTTATGCACCTCGATTTCTCGCTTGGAAACTTGTACGACTTTTTCATGATTGGGCGATATCAAAGGCAATACCAAAGAAGCAACACCAGAGGTTGGGTTCCAAGTTTTAGTCATAGCCGTGATTTTTGTCACCTCATCCTCAAAACTATAGGTGAGATAGAACTGAGCATCATCCAATACTTTTTGCTCCTTAGCGGTCAGCTGTGTTTTCACACTTACCACAGATTTTCCTGGGGCCTCACTTGTTAAAACATCGGCCTTTCTGTCATACAAATTGGTAAACCAACGCTCGTCATTTTTTACCTCAATTCTTGGGGTTAAGGCGATATCTTCATCGTTAGGCTGGGGTTGTTGGTTATAGGGTTCTACCAAAAGATATTCGGCCATACTAGCGGTAAACAAAGGCCCTACTTTTTCATGCCAAAGCACAGCAAGCGAACCTCCAGTAGCAGCTTGAGATAGTGGTTTTTTAAAGACCACATCATTTGATGAAACCGTAGCCCGCCATGGCCCCGTAGAAACTAACCAAACATCAAGGTCAGAAAAGTGTTTAACACCATAGTTTTTACTTCTTGGTAAAGGTGTTTTAGTATTGACTTCGGGTAGTATTTCGGCATTATCCAAAACATACGCCAAAGATTTCGCATGGGCAAACGTATGATGCAAACAGGGCAAAACGCCATGATTTTTATAATGTAGTCCGCCAGCTAGTAATCCATCCACTGTGCAGCGCTCCAATAATTCCGTAGTCATATATGCAGCAGAGCCAAAGGCCTGGTTTCTATTGGCCATCATGGCAAATGCAGGTTGGCATCCGTCGGTGGTGCGACTACCCCAGTAGCTCCATTTGTTTTGGCGGGTGCCCCAACTATTGTCCCATGCGCCATCGGGCAACATAAACTCTAAATGGCTTTCCATCGATTTTTCTACCAAAGCCAAAAGTTCATCATCTTTTATCGCTACGGCATACAGGGCAATACCATTTAGGG
>Ga0209555_10000565_pt1 | contig 31055 bp, 32 predicted proteins | sample SaaInl85LU_5_DNA_FD_184643 | JGI IMG/M metagenome (GOLD analysis project Ga0209555, IMG submission 184643) | Marine microbial communities from expanding oxygen minimum zones in the Saanich Inlet - ESP_85LU_5_DNA (SPAdes) (version 2) | ecosystem: Environmental > Aquatic > Marine > Intertidal... | reverse complement strand
TTGCAAAATAATTTTGGATAGACTGATCCAAAGGAGTAGCAGGAAGCTGTGTGTAATTAAAATCAATATCTTGATCTTGTGGTCTTTGTGAAAAACCTAAAAATGCAGTTCCCAACAAAATAAGGGTAAGTGTGTGTTTTAAATTCATTTGATTTGTGTTTTTTTTTCAAAGATAACATAAAAAGTGAATTACCTTATTCCACTATAATGATAGAATAGTAAGGAAACACTCTTCTCATTTCTCCCAATGTTTAGATTTACTTTTTTCTTACTATTGGATTTTTACTGTGAAAATAGAGATAGAATAAAAAGTGGTTTAGGAGAACATATAATTTGAATGTAACAATGTTCGGCAAAAAATAGAACGAATTTTGGAAGTAAGACTTTAACCTATTGTTTATGATTTTTTAATATTGAGAAATACCCCATTCGATACTCTTCTGAAAATAAATGAAACCCTGAGTGTTGAGCCAAACCGTGATAGTTTAATTTATGACTTTCTAATTGGTCTTCGGATAATGGTAAATTAGAACCTACTAGGTAATAGAAAATAAGATAATAGTCACAGTAAGAATTCTCAAAAAACTGTTTGACGGATAAACTGGAAAAAACTCGCACTGCTCTTTTTAGATCATTTTGATGAATGGATACGATAACATCCATCAAATTAAAGAGAAATTGATCCAGGTAGTTGTGGTAGTTTTTATCATCAAAAATTTCATCATGAAATTTTTCGAGTAGGACTTCTAATTTATTCATTCTTTTTCCAAGGACCATATGAATCGTAAACTCATGAAGTAGATCTCTTTTGTTGTCGGTTTCAGAAATAATATCCAAGTATTCATACCAAATTTCCTCTTCCTCTTTCTGACTGTTATTTTGCGAAAGGTATAAGATTTGATAACCAAAGTACCTACCTAAAAGTACAGTAGGAATCTCTCTAGTTTTTGATGAAGCTACTAAATTAGTTTGAGGCAATAATTCGGTATCTAAATAAAGATGCAAACCGCCTATCAAATCATGAAATATTTTCTCTTCTTCCGATAGCTCTATGTTTCTTACCTCTTTTAAAATGGCTCCATACTTTTTGTTTAGCCCCAGAACATCAATGTACACATAAATGCAATAATTTTTAAAGTTGGGTTTGTGTCCTAAAACCTCAATTGCTTCTCTGAATTTTTCTTTCGGTAAATGATACAAAAACTCACAGGTAAGATTTGCTATTTTTGCCGAAAACTCAGAAATTCTATCTTTTTGTATGAGTAACTCGTTCTTTTCTGGATCAAAAATATCCAAGACAACCTGCCATTTTTGATTTAATATAGCCTGTTCTATTAAGTTGACATGAAAGATAGGGGATTGGTGAGTTAAAAAGTAGGAGGTGAGGGAATCCATATCTGTTTTGGATAAGGTCATTTTAAACTTCAGGTCATTGAGTGTTAAAATATCAAACCAGTTTGAATTTCTGCTTTTGTGTTTGTTATAATCCAAGAAAGATTTAAAATCAATGAACTTGGCCAATTCATCCAATGTTTTCTGATTTGGCTTTCGGCTAGGGATTAGTTTCCACAGTCTTCTGATCGTACTCAAACTCACAGAGCTGTTTGTTTTTTCGATGAGGAGTTTATGCAAATTTTTAGCTTCAGTTGTTGATTTTATTTTAAAACCAACTGCTCGTTCCACATCAATTTTTAAAAGCTCAGAAATTTCAGGCATGTTTTTCTTGTTTACTCAAAGGTAAAAATAAAAGTGAACTCGGTATGAACATTGTATTGAATTAATTTTTACTTTTTTTGTTTTATTCAAGTGGCTCTATGATTATGGTAAGAGTGAATGGTGAACTAAGGGGAGCTAAAGAGGTTAACCCACAATTAGGTAAACCAAATGAAGAGTTCACTAAACAAGGTGGATTCGAGCCTACTGCAAAAGGTTCTCAATATTAAATTTAGATAAGAAAAAAATAAGATATGACAAAATTAAGAAAGTACGTAACAACAACAGACATTAACGTCTATGAGGTAGAATTAACCGATGAGCAATTAAAAATCTATCAGGAGGATGAGGATATGTTTTACGATGAATTTATGGATGAATTAAATTGGGATTTTGCTTTCGATAAAGTAGGTGACCCAGAAACTGAACTTGAATTAAGAGAAGATTAACAAAAAAAATGAATACAAAAAGACAATTTGATGATATTCAAATAAAAAGATTAGGAAAATATATTTATGAATTAAGAGATCCAAAGGGTAATAAAATATTTTAATAATTTACCTTTTCTATTTTGATTTTTAAATTTCTTTTTTCCAAAAGGAATGAAATCAACAAAAGGATATGATAAAATGACAAACTAAAATGACAAATCATACTAAACAATTTGAGTCAATAGTAATTATTTATGTAGAACAATATAATATGACCAAAGATCCTTTTATTAAAAAGAAGTTAAAGGAAGGACTTAAAGCCACACTTAGAAAAATGACAGATCAAAAAGTAAACATGGTATCTGAAGCAGCAATGATAGCATGTAATAAAAAAGATATTGATCCTTTTGAATTGTTATGGCCAGAAAGAAATATTCTAGGCAAAGATGAAAATGGAAAGTCTTTACTCTTATGGGAGCACACAACTCCACTTGGGGAACTTTGTGAATCTATAATTTCTTCTAAATCAAAAGAGGAAATTCTAAAGGTCATAACAAGCTATAGTGGTGTGTGCTGGGTAACAAGAGAGGAAGATAACAAACTTAATAAAGCTGGGTTTAGATCATCAAGAGTTAATGGTTGGAAAAGTGCTTATGAACAATGTGGAATTAATGTTGTTTACAAAGACTAATTTTACTCACATTATAGCCTTTAAAAATAACTGTATTATTAATATGGGCCAATTATGGGTGAAATTAAATGATCATCAAAATTAAGAGCATTAGAAAAATTAAAGGAATTTTGGCAAAGGGGGGAACTATCTAATTGTTCAATTTAGTAGTACATGAAAATTTAGAGTTTTAAGAGGTTGTCAAGATAAAACTACTTGGTATGAATGTTTATAGTTAAAGTAAAAATAATTTGTTCATTTTAATATGAAATTAAGTTTTAGGTATCTATAAGAATTAATCAAAATTGAAGTAATTATTTAACCACTCTTTTTGAATATTAAAATAAATAACGATTCAGAATTATGAAAGCACTCTCCAAATCACGATTTAAACAAGGATTAGAGTGTCCAAACAAGCTTTATTTTTCAAATAATAAACATGTATTTCATAATGTAAAAAATGAAGATACGTTTTTACAAGCGTTGGCAAGTGGTGGTTTTCAGGTAGAGGAATATGCTCGGTTACAATATCCAGGTGGTTTTTTAGTAGATGCACCTTATGATGATAATAGCTATCAAGATTTAGCAGATCAAACAGCTGAGCTATTAAAACAAGAGAATGTAATTATTTACGAAGCGGCTTTCTATCTAGATGATCTATTTATTCGGACGGATATTTTGGTTAAAGAAGGAGCTAATATTCAACTTATTGAAGTTAAAGCAAAGTCTATAGATCCAAATGAGTGAGTATTGTTTTAAAAAACAATACAACTGGACAGAAACCGTACTTAATACATCTTCTATTTTTAATGTTTGGGATTTAAAAGATGCCAAATTAATGGAGAAGGGCTTGTTGTTTAAATCGCAATTAACGCCCGAAGATATCAAATACAAAGAAACTGCAGGAAGATTGAGCAGAACAGAACGTCAATGGCTGCAAATAGAAAAAGAACGTGAAAACGATTTTACCGAATTTATTGATATTGAGAGCTTAAAAGAAGAAATGCAAACGTGGGTTTATCCGCTTCATTTTATAGATTTTGAAACCTCTACAGTAGCTTTACCTTTTCACACGGGCAGAAAACCGTATGAGCAAATAGCTTTCCAATTTTCTCATCATATTTATTATGAAGACGGTCGCATTGAGCATGCCAATGAATATATCAATTCAACTCAAGGTGAATTTCCAAACTTTAAGTTCTGCGAAAAATTAATGGAGGCTTTAAACAAAGATGAAGGCACAATTTTTAGATACGCTACACATGAAAATACTATTTTAAATGCAATTAGAGATCAGTTGTTAGCATCAAAGTATGAAAACAAAGAAATGCTTATTTCATTTATAGAAACTATAAGTCACCCTAAAAACAATCATACCAATCCTTGGATAGTTCCTACCCGAAAATCAGGAAAAGACACAAGAGATATGGTTGATCTTTGTGAGGTTATTAAGAAATATTATTATAATCCATATACTTACGGCTCAAATTCAATAAAAAAAGTCTTACCTGCGGTTTTAAAGTCAAGTAAATTTGTTCAGAGTAAATACAGTAAACCTTTAGGAACAATTCAAGTAAGTAGCAAAAATTTTGATTCAAATCATCTTTGGTTAGCGAAAAAAGATGGTGAAATTGTAAGTCCATACAAGATGTTGCCCTCTTTATTTGAAAACATGACTGAGGATGAAATATAAGCTACACTGTCAGAGTTGGAAGATGTAAGTGATGGAGGGGCAGCTTTAACAGCTTATGGTAAACTTCAATACACCAACATGTCAAATAAAGAAAGAGAAGAACTCACAGAAGGTTTAAAAAGATATTGTGAATTAGATACGTTGGCAATGGTAATGATATTTGAACACTTAAAATCTTTGATTTAATGTCTTTAACACAAATCAAGCAAATTGAGTTTCTTACACCATTAATGCTACAATGGGTAGACGAATATGTAAAAGATGAGGATAAGATAACAAGTGTTGGTTTGTTTTATTGGGAGTTTCGAGAAAACAGAAGGAACCCCGATAAACCAATGCGAAGAGTGGTGTATGATTTTGAAAACAGTTGTTTATTGTTGGATTCGAATTTTAAAAACAGTTTGCTTTTTTATCAAAAAAGTAAAAATACAGTGCACGTTTACCGTAGTTCTGGATTTAGTTTAGGAGGAGAAAGTAGTGCTTATGAATATGAGTTTAACGGAAATGAATTTAGCAAAAGTAAAGCTGCTTTGTTAAAAATGATAAGATAAATTAAGTAGGAAACCCCCAAATATTTTTGTGAAATTATTTTTGCTTTTGTCAATTATTGCTGGTTTTATGAAATCGATGTTACCAAAAAGATCCCAACAAATCGAATAATTTAATTCATCAATGATTAGTAACCTAATTTTTATTTTTATTAATTTCTCTGTTCCCAGCTATATCATTATCAGTGGTGTTTTATTCTTAATTTATTTGTTGATTACTAACCTAATTTATAAAGCAAATCAATAACGAATATTTTGATTAGTTTTTTAAATGAGACTATTTCTGTTAAAACTTCCATTCTCCAATAAATTTACTAAAAGTTACTTGCAAGAACATTATCTTTGTGGCATGTCACAGAAAGTTTTGTTAGTCATCCCGCCTTTTACCCAACTGAATACTCCGTATCCAGCAACGACTTATTTAAAAGGTTTTTTGGAATCGAAAGGAATAGCTGTGGCTCAGGCCGATTTGAGCATAGAACTTTTTGCTGCTATTTTCAACAAAGAGTTCCTAGCCGAAGCATTTGCAGAAGCAAAAGAACTTGAGGAAATAGAATTTATTGAAATTCTGGAACAACAAACCAAATACCTAAATAAAGTAGACGAGGTAATTGCTTTTCTTCAATCACCGAGTATAGAAATTGCTCAGGTACTCAGTAATCTGAATTATTTTCCAAAAGGACATAGAATCACCAAAGTGAACAAGGAAATTGTATGGGCAAAGGGAGAAGAAGGAATCATTGACAGAGCAAAGCATTATTCTACTTTGTTTGTAGAGGAATTGGGTGATTTTATTCGTGCCAATGTGGATGAGTTTTTCTCGTTTACGCGGTACGCAGAACAAATCGCTACATCAGCAAGTAGTTTTGATGGTTTGGCAGATTCCTTGGAGTACGAACCTACAATCATTGAGCATACTTTGTTTGATTTGGTTGAGGAAAAAATGGAAGAATACAATCCCACTTTGGTTTGTTTCACTGTGCCATTTCCGGGAAATTTATTTGCTACTTTAAGAGCTTCACAGTTCATTAAGCAATTTTACCCAACTACCAAAATTGCAATGGGAGGTGGGTATTGCAATACTGAGTTACGTTCGCTTACCGATACTCGAATATTCGATTTTGTGGATTACATTACTTTGGACGATGGAGAAGGACCCTTGCTCAAACTTATAGAGCATTTGGAAGGAAATATTTCCGAACAAGAACTAGAAAGAACTTTTATTAAGAAAAACAGGGAAGTAGTGTATGCGAACAAAATTCCTAACACGATATTTCACCACAGCAAATTGCCAGCACCCAATTACGTTGGGTTGCCATTTGCTAAATACATTTCTTTTTTGGATGTCAACAATCCTATGCATAGGATGTGGACGGATGACAAATGGAATAAGCTAACAATATCGCACGGTTGTTATTGGAAACAATGTAGTTTTTGCGATGTGACTTTGGATTACATTGGTAACTACCAAAACACCACAGCCGAAGATTTGGTGAACAAAATGGTGGCAATCATTGCACAAACCGGAATCAAAGGATTTCATTTTGTAGATGAAGCAGCTCCGCCAAAAATGCTGAGAGCTTTGTCTCAAAAACTCATAGAGAGAAAACTGGATATTCCGTGGTGGACCAACATTCGTTTTGAAAAGACATTTGACAATGAGTTGTGCGAATTGATGGCAAAAGCAGGATGCATTGCCGTAACGGGAGGATTGGAAGTAGCTTCGGATAGGTTGTTGGAGAAGATGAAGAAAGGAGTGGACATTGGTCAAGTGGCAAGAGTAGGAAAACACTTTGCCAACAATGGAATAATGGTTCATGCTTACCTGATGTATGGATTTCCTACTCAAACCGAGCAAGAAACAATTGATTCATTAGAAATTGTGAGGCAACTCTTCCAGAATGACTGTATACAATCGGCATTTTGGCATCAGTTTACCACAACAATTCACAGCCCAATTGGTCAAAACCCAGAAGAGTTTGGAATAAAAATAACAGGACCAGAATTTGCTGGATTTGCCCAAAATGATTTGTGGCACGAAGATCCAACAGGAGCAGATCATCCTAAGTATACCAAAGGACTTAACTTGGCTTTACATAATTACTTGAATGGAGCTGGATTCAATCTTCCGCTTCAAGATTGGTTTGAGTTTGATATTCCTGGAACGATTCATGAATCCAATAAAATAGCTGATGTACTCAAATAGGACCAAAAGAGCTAAAACAGTAAAGGGACAATAAAACTTATCAAACAACATCAAAAGTTTACTGCCCAAGTTTGTAAGTTACTCGATATTCCATTTACTTTGTAGTAAATACAACTACTTTGAAAATAAACATCGCCATAGACGGATATTCATCCTGCGGAAAAAGTACATTAGCTAAATTACTTTCTCAGAAACTAGCCTACAACTATATTGATACCGGAGCAATGTATCGCTCGGTTACCTTGTATTTGGTAAACGAAGGATTGATAAAAGACGGAAAGATTTTTAAGGAAACTGTTATAAATGCTTTGGACAAAATTGATGTGACTTTTCAGTTTAATTCTTCAAAAAATCAATCGGATACTTACCTAAATGGAGTGAATGTGGAAGATGAAATAAGATCGCCAGAAATTTCTTCGTTGGTAAGTGGAATTAGTCAATTGAGAGAAGTGCGACAAAAGCTCATTTCTTTGCAACAAAAAATGGGAGAAGGAAAAGGAATTGTAATGGATGGAAGAGACATCGGAACGGCTGTTTTGCCCAATGCCGAAGTCAAATTTTTTGTCACAGCAGATTTGGATGTGCGTTCGCAAAGAAGGTACGATGAATTAAAATCAAAGGGGTACGAATACTCTTTTGACAAAGTGAAGGAAAACTTACTAGAAAGAGATCACAACGATACGCACAGAGAGGAAAATCCATTGGTACAAGCTGAGGATGCAATCTTGATGGACAACACAGACTTAACAATCGAGGAATTGGTAGCCAAATCCTACGAAATTGTGCAAGCCAAACTCACAAAATAATATACGATGAAAAGAAACTTGAGGGCATTCATTCTTTTACTTTTGGTTTCATTTTTAATGTCCTGCAACCAAAATCCTACAGAAGATTACATAGAACTGGTTGGAGAAGCGCAAGGAACTACTTTTTACATTTCTTATTTTGATTCTACTCAAACGGATTTCAGCAATGAGTTACAGACTATCTTACAGGAGTTTGACGAGCAGGTTTCTACTTACAAGCCACGCTCTGTAATCAATCAATTTAATGACAATGTTGTAGATACAATTTGGAAATCGAAGTTTCCTTATCTGTATCAGTCATTTTCCCTTTCGGCTGAGGTAACTCATTACACCAAAGGTTATTTTGATGCAGGAGTTTATCCTTTGATTCAATTAATAAAATCATCCGATTCTTTGCTAACTCAAGGAAATGAAACTTTAGATTCTGTATTGAGCATTCCAAGAAATTTTGTTTTGAACAAAGACTATGTTACCAAAGAAGACAAACGAAGTCAATTTAATTTTAATGCCATTGCACAGGGTTATTCGGTGGATGTTTTGGCTGCTTTTTTTGATGAAAAAGGTGTGGAGAGTTATATGGTAGAAATAGGAGGAGAATTGAGAGTTAGAGGAAAAAATAAGCAAGGGAAATTATGGACTATTTCTCTGGAATCTCCTAATTCAACTCGAGAAAACCGTTCGGTGCAAGAAATGATAGAAGTAGATGATTTATCCGTTGTGACTTCGGGGAGTTATAGAAAATTTCAAGAAATTGATGGAAAAAAATACTCTCATGCTATTAATCCATTTACTGGCCAAGGAGTGAACCACAACCTGCTTAGCGTAACAGTTGTAACCAAGGATGCTTCGATTGCCGATGGTTTGGCTACGGCTTTTTTGGTGATGGGAAAAGAAAAAACAATAGAGTTTGTCAAAGCAAATGACCTTTATGAAGTTTCGATTCTTTTTATCGAGACAAACGAAAATGGTGAATTTGTAAGTTCTTACTTCGGGAATTTCGAAAAAATGATGTTGGTGGATTAACCTACTATTCTAAGTGTGCTGTAAACTCATTGTTTTTGAAATCTACTTCAATGTGATTTTCTAGTGTGGTAGAAAGAGTGAGTCCAGCATAATCTGCTTTTATAGGAAATAATCTATGCCTTCTATCAATAAGAACTACGGTGCGCATTTTTTTTACATCATGTCTCAAAATCACATGACTAGCATGCATTAAAGTTTCTCCGGTATTCAGCACATCATCTACTAAAATAACGACTTTGTCCTGCGGTATCTCAAGTTTTTCGTTATTGGTTAAGCACTCGATAGAGTTTTTTTTATCAAACGATAATTTCAATAAATGAAATGTATTCTGGCTTGTTTTTATTAAATGTTCTACCAAATGTTCAGCCAAAATATAACCTTTGTTTGCTATTCCCACTATGTAAATTTCAGATTCGTTGAGGTTGTCCTCAATGATTTGAAAAGCAATTCGGTCAATCTTTTGAATGATTTGCGAGTGAGATAAAATTGGTGACGCTTCCATGTGGTTTACTTTTTTATAAAATTAACAAAAACTTCTTTACCCAATCTAGGTCCGATTGAATTATGTGCAGCTTCCATGTTTTTTATCTCAAATTTCTCCGAAAATAAAGAGGTGTATTCTTCTTTGTTTCCACCGAATGGAGGATGCTCAGTATTCAATGGAGCATCAAACATTACACCAATGATTTTACCTTTTGGAGCTAATATCTCTTGCATTTTTTCTACATATTGTTTTCTAAGTTTAGGATCAATTGCACAAAAGAAAGTTTGCTCTACCACCAAATCAAAAGTTTGGTTTAAACTAAAAAAATCTTGATGCAACAATTGAGAATCAGGAAAAGAAGGAACTCTTTGTTTTAAATTTTTAAGAGGTTCTTCCGAAATATCAATTACTGTTACATTCTTAAATCCATTCAGAAACAAATACTCAGCTTCATGGCTATTTCCACCACCTGGAATTAATATGTTGAGGTTTTTGTTTGTTACCTGTTCAAAATACGCTTTGATTGGAGGAGAAACTTGATTGAGGTCCCATCCTGTTTCGTTGTTTTCATATTTGTTGTCCCAAAATTCTTTGTTGATAGGAGTTTCCATTAGCAATTTAATTTTTTGATTAGTCGATAAGTGAGGTAAGCACCCAACAGCGGCAATGTTGCCAGTAGGATGTACATGTTGTAAGAAATAAACCCAAATATTGCAGCAGCAATCACTGGAAAAATGGCATTGGAGATAGAAGTAATAGATTCGCTAATTCCCATTAGTTCTCCCAATTTATCTTTATCAGCATGTTGCGAAATGAGGGAATTAAACACTGGCATACTCAGAGATATTCCCAAATTGAGTATGTAATATAGAACGAGGTAAACCCACAAAATATCAGTAAGTGTAATGGCTATAAATCCTAAAAACATGAGAGCGAAACCAAGTCTAAGAGTTTTAAGTTCTCCAAATTTCACCACAATTTTTTTGTACATAAACGCTTGATTAAAGCCTAAGAAAATTCCAGCAACAAGCATAAAAAATCCTACTCCTTTTTCATCAAAAGAAAACAAATCGATGACAAAAAGTACGATGGTTGAAATATAAAAGGCCATGGTTGCACTCATGATAACTTTCAGAATCAATACTTGTTTCACGATATCTTTTGGATTAAGTGCATTTACTCTTTTTATCAGATTGAAAGATTTAATGAAATTGTGTTTTTTGTAAATTCTTCTGTCCTTTTCGGGCAAAGATTCTTTCAGAAAAAACACGATAGAAAGCATAGCTAGAAGGGAGACAAAAGCTGCCACGATTACTGTTCCTAAATAGCCAATGGAATAACTAGCTGTAATTCCTCCAATGGCCGGACCAATCACAAATGCAATTCCCGAAATACCACCCAGAGTTCCAAAAATAGTTTTCTTTTCTTTGATACTCGTAATGTCTGAAATGTAAGCATTGGTAACCGAAATATTTCCTCCGGTAAGTCCATCGGTTATTCTGGCTGTTCCAATAATCAGCAGAGGAAGAGAAAGATAAAAGGCTTGCCCCATGAAACTAAAATTGAAAAAACCGAGAGTTTGGTAGGGAATGAAATAAGCTACTCCAATAATAATCCAACTTAAAAATGTACCAAATTGAGAAATAAGAAGAATAGGTTTTCTTCCTCTCGAATCGGATAATTTCCCGAGGTAGGGAGAACCAATAAATTGAAAAAATGAATAAGTAGAAAGCAACAATCCATAGATGTAATCCGGTGCATTCGCTTCTTCCACAATAAACGGAAGAACAGGAATCATAATACTGTAACCAATTACATTTACAAAAGTAAGGAGGTAAGCAGGCAGTATTTTTAGATTCTTCAAAGTGGAATTAGATTATTTTGTTGAAACAAAAGTACCATAAATTTGAGGAATAAAAATGTATCTTTGTGGGAAACAAATACCAAAAAATGGAAAACGGAATATACACGAAATTTAATACTTCGAAAGGAAGTATCACACTAAGAATGGAGCACGAAAAAACTCCAATGACTGTGGCGAACTTTATTGGTTTGGCAGAGGGAAACATCGAAAATGAGGTAAAAGCTCCAGGAGAGCCTTATTACAATGGATTGAAATTTCATAGAGTAATCCCTGATTTTATGATCCAAGGTGGATGCCCAAATGGAACAGGAGCTGGAGGACCAGGTTACGATTTTAAAGATGAGTTTCACCCAGAATTGAAGCATGACAAGCCAGGAATTTTTTCTATGGCAAACGCAGGGCCTGGAACAAACGGAAGTCAGTTTTTCATTACTCACGTGGCTACTCCTTGGTTGGATGGAAACCATACTGTATTTGGCGAAGTAATTGAAGGACAAGATGTAGTAGACGATATCAGAGGCGGAGATTCAATTGAATCTGTCGAAATCATTAGAGTTGGAGCTGAAGCAGAGAAATTTGATGCAGCAAAGATTTTTAATGAAATGAAGTAAATTTCTTCTGTTCTCGATACGATGTAGATTACACTTAAACCGTGAGATTTTTATGTATCAAGAATAACAATGAATAAACTATGAAAACAATAAAATTTATATTCGGACTTATTGCCATTGGAAGCTTGCTTTCGTTGGCACCAGCTAAGCCTTCGTATAAATTTGCTGTTTTAAAATACAATGGAGGAGGGGATTGGTATGCTAATCCCACTTCACTTCCCAATTTGGTAAAGTTTTGCAATACTGAACTTTCTATGAACATTGATTCTGATGTGGATGAAGTGGCAGTAGGAGATGCAAATTTATTCAACTATCCCTTTGTGCACATGACAGGTCATGGAAATGTTGTGTTTAATCAATCAGAAGCTGCTAATCTGAGGACCTATTTGATGGCAGGAGGTTTTTTGCATATTGATGACAATTACGGAATGGATAAGTTCGTAAGAACTGAAATAAAAAAAGTGTTTCCGCAAAAAGAATTGGTAGAATTGCCCTTTTCGCATCCTATTTATAAGCAATCTTTTCCCTTTTCGCAGGGATTGCCAAAAATTCACGAACACGATAATAAAGCAGCTCAAGGATTTGGAATTATAGAGAATGGAAGAGTAGTACTTTTTTATACTTACGAAACCGATTTGGGCGATGGATGGGAAGATCAAGATGTTCATAACGATTCACCAGAACTAAGACAGAAAGCATTGAAAATGGGCGCAAATATTGTTCAATTTGCCATGATGGGAAACTAATGGAACTGGAGGTATTAAATAAAACTCTCGATACAACCTTGAATCAAGATATGTATCTTAAATTGATCGAGCAAATTCAAAAAGATTTTGTTATGTCAGGAATTCAATATGATTTTTTGGATTTATCTCCACAAGAATTAATGAATTCATTGTACGAAATCATGGAAGAATTGCTATCCAAGGAATATGCTACTCTCCTGAATTTATTGTACCGTATGGATATTCTAGAATCCTCGATTCGAAATCAAGAAACAGATGATGTTCAGCAGTATTTAGTTGAATTGATAGTGAAAAGAGAGTTTTTGAAAGTTAAAATGAGAATGAAGTATTCTTAATGGTTTAGTACGGATTTGTTCGTTTTTTTTTTGAAAAAAAAAGAACCAAAAAAATCAAAATGTGAGATAGATAAAAATACCCATATAAGTAGCTGTATATGGAATTGTTGTTTATTTAAACTACCTTTGCACCAAGAATAAATAACTATGACATTTAAAGATTTGGGATTATCCGATTCCCTTCTCAAAGCAATTGAGAAAAAAGGATACACACAACCTTCACCTATTCAGGAAAAGGCAATACCACAAGTTTTACAGAGAAAAGATGTACTGGCTTCGGCTCAAACAGGAACAGGAAAAACAGCAGGTTTTGTTTTGCCAATTTTAGAAGTATTAAACAAAGAAACTTTTAAGAGACCGCAAGTAAGAGCACTTGTATTGACTCCAACGAGAGAGTTGGCAGCACAAATTCAACAAAATGTAAAAGAATATAGCACATTCACTGAACTGAGATCCACTGTAATTTTTGGTGGAGTAAACCAAAAACCACAAGTCGCTACCCTAAAACAAGGAGTAGATATTTTGATTGCAACTCCTGGAAGATTAATTGATTTGAACAACCAAGGATTTATCAATTTGAAGAAGATAGAAATATTTGTATTAGATGAGGCGGATAGAATGCTCGACATGGGTTTTTTGAGAGATATTCAACGAATTATGGCAATTTTGCCTGAAAAACGACAAAATTTGTTGTTTTCTGCTACTTTTTCGAAAGAAATTAAAAAATTAGCTAATGGTATCTTGACGAATCCAGTGATGGTGGAAGCGACTCCAGAAAACACAACTGTAGAGGTAATCAAACAACGTGTGATAAGAATGGATAAGCCAAGAAAAACGGCTTATACAATCAAAATGATTAGCGAAGGTGATTGGCAACAAGTTCTTATTTTTACAAGAACAAAACACGGAGCCAATAAACTGACAGAAAAACTGAATAATAAAAAGATTTCGGCAATGGCTATTCACGGAAACAAAAGTCAGAATCACCGAACAAAAGCTCTAGCTCAATTCAAAAAAGGAGAAGTAAGAGTACTTGTAGCTACTGACATTGCGGCTCGTGGAATTGATATTCCTTTGTTGCCTCATGTCATCAATTATGAAATCCCGAATATCTCAGAAGATTACGTTCACCGAATTGGAAGAACAGGAAGAGCGGGTGCTAATGGTGTTGCAATTTCATTGGTAGACAACGATGAATTAGCCTATATCCGTGACATTGAGAAATTGACAAAGCAAACCTTCGACAAAGAAATAATTGAAGGTTATGAACCGCCTCACATTGACGAATCTCAAATAAAAAAACCAAAAGGAAACCCAGGGCAAACAAGAGGAAGAGGATCTCGTAATCCGAATAGTAAGCCAGGTAATAAAAAACATTATTACCAGAAAGGTTCAAAAGGTAACGGAGGAAAAAGATAAGTTTAAACTATTACGCAAATAAAAATCCTTGAATCTTTTCGATTCAAGGATTTTTTTGTGATTTATAATTTGATTGAATTAGCTCAGTCTTTTCCACTGAGTGCCAAACAAACCAATCATTACGAGTGTAAATGTGATTTGAATGTAATCGGCTTTCAGAGTTTCAAGAAATAGAAAAGTAGAAACTACCAAAACCACATTAGAGACCAAATAAAGCCAAAATCCAAATTTCCTTTGGCGGTACAAGAGAATAGCTGCCAACAATGAGAAACCATGTAAAGCTGCATACGTAAAGCAAAACTGAGTAGTAAAATCCTGAAGTACTGAGTCTTCTGAAAATTGCGAACCTCTGATGAGAATAATTATTCCTGTTGCCAGCATATAAAGAATAAGAAGTGAATCCCAAATCAGGGTAAACCAGCATAAAATCCTGAGTAAGGCTGAAGGTTTGTTTTTACCCAAAATAATTCTTTTTACTAAGCCTGGCTTAATTTCTGTTTCCATTGGTGTTAAATAGTTTTAGTGCTTTAATAATTCGGGAACCATACCACGAATACAATTCTCCATCTACAATTTTGATTTCGGTATTGGGAAGAAGCTGTTTCAGCTCTTCCACGTGTTTTTCTTTGAAAGGAAAAGGTTCTGAGGACAATAAAATAGTCTCAGGATTAATGTTTTTTATCTCATCTTCTGTTAATTTTGGGTAGCGCGAATAGTCTGAAGAGTTACATAAATTGAGATACCCATTTAATTTAAGCATTTCGTTTATATAATTGTTGCTTCCTGCCACCATGTATGGATTTCTCCAGATAAAATAGAGTGCATTTTTAGAGTCAGAATCATTCAGTTTTGTTTCTTCTTGTTTTATTTGGTTTACAATTTCAATACTTTTTTCTTTGGTATTTGTGATTTTGCCAATCTCTTGTATCATTGTTTTGGCATCCGTCAGGTTGTAAATATCACTCATCCATACCGGAAACTGTTTTTCTAGTTCTTCAATTCCCTCTTGGTAATTCTCTTCTTTGTTCCCAATAATTAAGTCCGGATTTAGTTCTTTTATTTTCTCAAAATCAAAGTTTTTGGTCCCTCCAATTATGGTTTTCTTTTGTTTTAATCCTTTAGGGTGAATACAAAATTTAGTAACACCAACAAGCTTATTTTCCAAACCCAAATCCACCAATAGTTCCGTTTGAGAGGGTACTAATGAAACAATCCTCTCGGTGTTAATTGGGATAGTTATAATTCTGTTCATTTGGTCTGTTACTTTCATATCCGAATATAAAAAAAGGGAATCAAAATTATTTGATTCCCTTTAATTATTATATTGAAAGTTAACTATTAACTTAAGGCCTCAATTAATTCTGCTTTTTTCATTGAAGTATATCCTTTGATACCTTTATCCTTTGCCATAGCTTTTAATTCAGCTACTGTATTAGAAGACATATCATTTGAAGTTTTAGTTTCTGCTTTAGCAACAACTTTTTCTACTTTATCTTCAGTCTTTTTAGCTGCAGCTTTAGGTTTAGCAGCTGCTTTTTTCTTTTTAGCTACAGGAGCAACACTTGTTTTATCGGTTTTTGGACGGTGAACCCCCCAAGTACTCATAATTCGCTTTCCTTTTTTAGTTTTTTTATCTCCTTTTCCCATAGTTTACTTATAATTTTATTCGATTAATGGACAAATATACGGATTCCTTTCCTTTTCGAGGAATTATCTTATTAAAATTTAGTTAACTAACTAATTTACAGCTTTTGTTTTGCCTCAAATTCTTCCGCAATTTTATCGCCTTTTTTTATCGATTGTTTCAACCATTTGAGCATCACACGTTCGTGTTCACTTTCATTCAGTTTCCAATTTACATCAGTTTTTCTCATTCTGGTAGTAAGTTCTGACAAACAAATAGCTGCCGAAACAGAGATATTGAAACTTTCTGTAAATCCATGCATCGGAATTGTGATGAATTCATCTGCTTCTTCTTTCACAATGTCCGAAATCCCATTGGCCTCATTTCCTAAAACCAATGCGATAGGCTTATCCAATTCCATGTCGTACAAAGATTTTGTGTTGGGAAGTGGAGTAGTGGCTACTATTTTGTACCCTTCTTTTTTTAATTTCTGTAAAGCTGTTCTGGTGTTGTTTTCTTCTTTGTTGTGTCGCTCTATGTCTATCCAGTTGGCAGAGCCAAGTGTAATTCCAGTATGCAAATTGAATTCATTTCTATTTTCAATCACATGCATTTTTTGTATCCCAAAACAATCGCAAGTTCGGATTGCTGCGCTGGTATTTTGCGCGTGGTAAATATCTTCCAAAACCAAAGTAACGAAGTTGGTTCTTTCCTGAATTTTTTCATTAAAAAGTGCCGCTCGATTTTCGTGAGCGAACTGAGACAAATAGTCTACCAAATTAGATTCCATCTTTCTTATTTTATAACTTTCTTGTACAAAGTAATGTATTTTTCTACAATTTCGTTTAAATCAAATTTTGCAGCTTGTTTCAATGCATTTGTTTTAAACTGCTCGTGTCTTTCTTTATTTTCCAAAATATAAATGGCATTTTTTGACATATCCTCCACATCGCCTACATTGCTTAGCATTCCCGAGTAATTGTGTTCATTTACTTCAGGAATTCCTCCAGTATTTGTGCTCACCACAGGAACAGAAACTGCCATAGCTTCCAAGGCTGCCAATCCAAAGCTTTCTGTTTCGGACGGAAGTAAAAATAAATCTGCAATCGATAAAATCTCTGTTGTGTTGTTCACAGTTCCAATGAAACTTGTGTCTTTACAAGTTCCCAATTCTCTGCACAACATCTCCATTTTATCCCGTTCTGGACCATCGCCTACGAGAATAAGTTTACACTTTATTTGTTCTCTAACTTTCGCAAAAACCTTGATTACATCTTGCACTCTTTTAACTTTCCTGAAATTCGAAATGTGACACAAAATAAGTTCATCTTCCTCTGCATATTTATTTCGCTGAATGCTAAATTTCATATCCTTAATGCAAATAAAATTAGGAATAACCTCAATCTCATTTTTGATATTAAAAAACTTAAATGTATCATCTTTCAAACTTTGAGAAACAGTAGTAACCGCATCCGATTTATTGATTGAGTAAGTAATAATGGGTTTGAAAAAAGGATCTCTTCCTACCAAAGTTATATCCGTACCGTGAAGTGTGGTAATGAAAGGAATGTAAATGCCTTCTTCTTCCAAAATTTGTTGAGCCATGTGAGCCGCAGAAGCATGAGGAATTGCATAATGCAAATGCAATACATCTAATTTTTCAAATCGAATTACATCCACCAACTTACTTGTCAATGCCGACTCGTATGGAGGATATTTAAAAAGTGGGTAACTGTTTACTCTTACCTCGTGGTAAAATATGTTTTTGTCGTGAACATCTAACCGAACTGGAAAACTGTATGAAATGAAATGTATTTGGTGACCTTTTTGGGCCAGTGCTTTTCCTAATTCGGTGGCTACAACACCACTTCCTCCGTAAGTTGGGTACAATACAATTCCTATTTTCATTCGTTTTTCTTTTGGTAGTCTGGTTTGGTTCCACAAACTTACTATTTATTCTCATAACTTTTCAGTAGTTTTGCACTCGCAAAAATCCCACAACTATGCCTTTAAAAAAATATGTAAACCTTTTTGATTTTTCACAAAAAGTGAATTACCGTACCGAAGTTTTGGCTGGTCTCACTGTAGCTATGACTATGATTCCAGAATCATTGATGTTTGCAATTTTGGCTGGATTTCCTCCTTTGGTAGGATTATACGGAGCATTTATTATGGGATTGGTTACAGCAATTTTTGGAGGAAGACCTGGACTTATTTCAGGAGGAGCTGGTGCAACAGTTGTTGTTGTAATGGCTTTAATGATAAGACTTAATGGACTAGAGTATGTATTTGCCGCAGTGGTTGTAGCGGGAGTTATTCAATTAATAGTGGGCTTATTGAAACTGGGTAAATTCATCCGATTGGTTCCGCAGCCCGTTATGTTTGGTTTTGTAAACGGATTGGCGATTATAATTTTCATGGCTCAAATGGATCAGTTCAAGATTGGCTTAGGAGAGGCTACAGAATGGATTTCCGGAACACCCATGTACACAATGGTTGGATTAGTTTTGTTTACTATCGCAATTATCATGGTAGTCCCTAAAATTACTAAAGCAATTCCTGCATCACTCATTGCGATTATAGTGGTGTTTGCCGTAGTTTATTTCTTAGGAATCGATACCAAGCAGGTTGTTGATATTATTAATAAAGATACGCTACCAGGAGAAGATTTGAAATCGTTGAGCGGTTCTTTGCCTCAATTTAGTATTCCCAAAGTGCCAATCACATGGGAAACTCTCAAAATTGTGTTTCCATTTGGATTAACAATGGCCGCTGTAGGACTTACAGAAGGTTTGCTTACCTTGAACTTGGTGGATGAAATTACGGATACAAAGGGAAACAGTAACCGAGAATGTTTGGCGCAAGGAAGTGCAAATATCCTTAATGGATTTTTTGGTGGAATGGGTGGATGCCCAATGATTGCTCAAACTCTGGTGAACTTGTCGGCAGGATCACGCGCTAGGTTATCTGGAATTGTGGCTTCGCTTACAATTTTGATAATTATATTGGTAGGAGCTCCAGTAATCGAATTGTTGCCAATTGCAGCTTTGGTAGGTGTAATGGTTATGGTTGCCATCGGAACATTTGAATGGGCAAGTTTCAAGGCGTTCAGGAGAATGCCAAAATCCGATATTTTTGTTATGGTTTTGGTGACACTCATTACAGTGTTTCTTCACAATTTGGCTTTGGCAGTATTAATCGGTGTTATTATTTCTGCTTTGGTATTTGCTTGGGAAAGTGCAAAGCGAATTAGAGCCAGAAAACACATTGATGAAAACGGAGTGAAGCATTATGAAATATACGGACCTTTGTTTTTTGGATCGGTAACCACTTTCAGCGAGAAATTTGATGTAGAAAATGACCCTCAAGAAGTGATTATTGATTTTGCAGAAAGTAAAGTTTCTGATATGTCGGCAATCGAAGCATTGAACAAACTGACAGAAAGGTATCTGAAAGCAGGTAAAAAATTACATTTGAAACATTTATCAAAGGATTGCATGAAGTTGCTAAAAAATGCCGAAAAGGTAATTGATGTGAATGTAATGGAAGATCCTACTTACAAAGTTATGGCGAATTAGAATTTTTTATATTTCAAGTCGATGCACCATGATATTTTATTTACTAATATTGGTAAAAAAATAGAAGGAATGATTAAAAAAGCATACATAGCAGGGGGTTGTTTTTGGGGAATGGAAGATTTGTTTCGAGTTCGTCCAGGAATTTTGGATACCGAAGTAGGTTACATTGGTGGAGAAAATGAAAAACCATCATACAAGTATCATCCCGGTCATGCCGAAGGAATAGAACTTACTTATGATTCTGACGAAACTTCATTTCGAGATATTCTTGATTATTTTTTTCGAATTCACAACCCGACCACACTCAATAGACAAGGAAATGATTTGGGATCAAGCTATCGTTCGGCAATATTTATCCAAAATGATGAGGAAGAGGCTACAGCTAAGGAAATGATCCAAATTGTAGAAGATTCAGGCAGATGGGTCGGAAAAGTAGTTACTACACTAGAGCCAATCTCTACTTTTTGGCGAGCTGAACCAGAACACCAAGATTACTTGTTGCGAAATCCAAATGGTTACACTTGCCACTTTGAGAGGTTTGGAAGTTTCGTTTAGGAGTAAAAATTTCTATACCTCCCTAACCCTTACTTTCTTTTTCTTTAATCGAGTATTATTTGTTTTCTCAATGAGCGATTGTGCTGCGGAGGAATACACTCCTACATACGATCCGTTTTGTTGAATTTCAATAATTCCTACCTGATCTTTTTCTGCTCCACCTTGCTTAAAAAACAACCCAGCGATATCGCCTTTGGATATTTTGTCTTTTCTTCCACCCGAAATAAAAAGTGTTGTCCATTCAACCAATTTTGGAGATTTCGTTCGCTTTAGCACTTCTATTTCTTCTTGTTCAATAGGCATTTCCTGCAGAAACTCCGGTAACTCTTCTTCTTGCCATTGCAAGATGTAAGCAACTCCCTTTTTGTTCATTCGGGCTGTTCGGCCGTTTCGGTGAGTAAATTCTTTGTAGTGAGGAGGTAAGTGATAATGAAGTATAAATGTGATTTCTGGAATATCCAGTCCTCTGGCTGCCAAATCTGTAGCGAGTAACAGTTGGTTTGTTCCATTCCTAAACTTCACTAGTGATTTTTCTCTCTCTATTTGTTCCATGTCGCCATGAAAACAAGAATGCTTGATGTTTTTGTTATTCAAAAAGTCGCTCACACGATTCAATCCATCTTTGTAATTACAAAATATAATTCCAGGCTGATTCCCTAGAGCATTCAATAATTTCTCTAGGGTTTCAAGTTTGTCTTTTTCTGGCGAAAGAATAGTTTTTATAGCCAGTTTAGATCCACCAGATTGCTGCAAGTAATCAATAAATACGGGATCTTTTAATCCAACAAATTTTGGGATTTTGGCATCGGTTGTAGCCGAAGTCAGAATTCTTTGACTCACAAAAGGAAGAGTTTCCATTATTTCGGTCATTTCTCCTTCAAATCCTATTTCTAGTGATTTATCAAACTCATCAAGAATAAGAGTCTCGATAGAATTTAAATTATAATTATCTCTTCTAAAACGGTCGGCAATTCTACCAGGAGTTCCAATCAAAATTGCTGGCTTGTGTTTGAGGTCCAGTTTATCTAGCGATCCTGCTCGACCACCATACACCGCATTCACTTTGAAACCTGTTCCCATTTTTCGCACAACTTGCTCTATTTGTTGAGCCAATTCTCGCGAAGGAACCAAAATCAAAGATTGAATTTCATCACTTGATGTGTCAAGTTTTTCAATTAAAGGAATCAAAAACGCCAAAGTTTTTCCAGTTCCAGTAGGAGAGAGAAGAACCACATCCGATTTGCTACGAATCGTTTTTCGTGCCCTTTCCTGCATGGGATTAAGACTCTTTATTTCAAATTTATTTAAAATAGAACTGATAGAAATATCCTTTGACATTGAGGTTTGTTTTGTTTGATTTTTTCCTGATTGGAGTTTGGCGCAAGAGTTTAGCATTGCTTTTAATCCAAGTTGAATTTCTTTTTTAAGCTTTCTATGATTTCAACCTCAGTCTGTTTGTTTTTAGCAGTTTTGTTCGTTTCTTTTAACCAATTGTATTGGTTTTGAACAGTTACTGCTAGCTGTGTGTTTTTCCAATCAATAGTGTTTTCTGTAGCATGCTCAGTTACTATTGCCATGAATTCTTTTTGGTATTTGCTTTCGGTTACCTTCTTCGTAAATAGTTGCAAAGTCCATGAAGATACTGCAGGGAAGATGATTCCTTCTGATTCTTTTTCGCCTATCTTCCAAGCTATGGTGTTTCCTAGTTTTTCAACAGGAATTCGGTAAGAAAAGTCTACGTTTGAGATAGAAACAAATAGGATATTTTCTTTTATGGATTGTTTTATCATTGAGTTGTTTTGATGAAATTCGCCAATTATTTGTTACAAAGGTGGCTCATTGTATTTTTCTTTGTTTACAAAAATAGTGTTAAATCGGTTCGTTTTGACAGAAAGGTTTGTATTTAATTGATTAGAACTACAAGTTGGCTCATTGTGTTCTAATAAAATAGATTTTTTACTCAGGTTTTAATTCTTAAAAAGAGTAGTTGACATAAAAAAAGGAGAGAACAAATTTGTCCTCTCCTTTCAATCTTAAGTATTCGATATTACTTCGAAAGCAACATATTTCTTTCAGAATATATTTTCCTGAAAAACTTATCTTTCAAATCATCGATAAAATAAATTGCTTCTCCTGTCGATTTCATTTCTGGACCAAGTTCTTTCGCTACTTCTGGGAATTTTTCGTAAGAAAATACTGGGATTTTTATTGCGTATCCTTCCTTTTTAGGAGTGAAATTAAAGTCAGTAAGTTTAGCGCCTAGCATCACTTTTGTGGCATAGTTAACGTAAGGTTCGTCATATGCTTTTGCAATAAATGGAACTGTTCTCGATGCTCTTGGATTTGCTTCAATGATATACACTTCATCATCTTTAATAGCAAATTGAATATTGATGAGACCAACAGTATTCAATGCCAAAGCTATTTTCTTTGTGTATTCTTCCATTTTGGTCAAAATCAAATCTCCCAAGTTGTAAGGAGGAAGCAAGGCATATGAATCACCAGAGTGAATTCCTGCAGGTTCAATGTGTTGCATCATTCCAATAATGTATACATTTTCTCCGTCACAAATTGCATCGGCTTCCGCTTCAATTGCTCCACCCAAGAAATGATCTACCAAAATTTGATTGTCTGGCATGTCTCTTAAAATATCAACAACATGAGTTTCTAGTTCTTGTTCATTGATAACAATTTTCATTTTTTGCCCTCCAAGCACGTAAGATGGTCTCACTAGCAATGGGAATCCAAGCTCTTTTGATTTTTCTAATGCTTGTTCTGCGCTTTCTACAACTCCAAATTTAGGATAAGGAATATTTAGTTCTTCTAGTTTGTTTGAGAACCTTCCTCTGTCCTCTGCCAAATCCAACGAATCGAATCCAGAACCAATAATTTTGATTCCATATTTCTCAAGCTTTTCAGCTAATTTTAGCGCAGTTTGTCCACCTAGCTGAACAATTACTCCTTCAGGTTTTTCATGAAGAATGATGTCGTAAATGTGTTCCCAAAATACAGGTTCGAAGTATAGCTTATCAGCTGTATCAAAATCCGTAGATACCGTTTCTGGATTACAGTTTATCATGATGGTTTCATAGCCCATCTCTTTGGCTGCATAGATCCCATGCACACAGCAGTAGTCAAATTCTATTCCTTGACCTATTCTGTTTGGACCAGAACCGAGTACAATTATTTTTTTCTTTTCCGTCACAACCGACTCATTTTCCATTTCGAAAGTAGAGTAGTAGTAAGGTGTTTTTGCATCAAACTCGGCAGCACATGTATCTACAAGTTTGTATACTCTGTTTATTCCAAGTTCTTGCCTTTTAGAAAACACTTGGCTTTCCAAAGTCTTTAATAAATGAGCAACTTGTCGGTCACAATATCCTTTTTGTTTTGCTTCAAAAAGTAATTCTCTTGGAATAGAATCTAAACTGTATTTTTCAATTTTCTTTTCTGTCTGAATCAAGTCTTCAATTTGCCTCAAGAACCAATCATCAATTTTTGTAATTTCTTTGATAGTTTTGAAAGGAATTCCTAGTTTAATAGAATCGTAAACATGGAACAATCTATCCCAGCTTGCGTGTTTCAAACTGTGCAGTAACTTATCTTGATTTCTTTCTTCTTTTCCGTCAGCTCCCAATCCATTTCTACCAATTTCGAGCGACTGACAAGCTTTTTGCAATGCTTCTTGAAACGAACGTCCTATTCCCATTACTTCACCCACAGATTTCATTTGAAGACCAAGCTCTTTGTTAGCTCCTTTAAATTTGTTGAAGTTCCATCTTGGAATTTTTACGATTACATAGTCCAAAGTTGGTTCAAAAAGGGCGGAAGTAGTTTTTGTAATTTGGTTGTCCAATTCATCTAGAGTGTAACCAATCGCTAATTTAGAAGCAATTTTGGCAATTGGATATCCAGTAGCTTTAGATGCCAAAGCAGAAGAACGAGAAACCCTAGGGTTAATTTCAATTGCAATAATTTCTTCTTTTTCATCAGGAGAAACTGCAAACTGTACGTTGCAACCCCCAGCAAAATTTCCAATGCTTCGCATCATTTTTATCGCCATGTCTCTCATCTTTTGAAACGTGGTATCGGACAAAGTCATCGCGGGAGCAACCGTTATAGAATCTCCAGTGTGAATTCCCATTGGATCAAAATTTTCGATAGAACAAATGATAATCACGTTATCATTTGCATCACGCAATAGTTCCAATTCGTATTCTTTCCAGCCTAGTAAGGCTTTGTCAATCATTACTTCATGAATCGGAGAGATTTTTAGTCCGTTTTCCAATAATTGGTCAAATTCTACGGGATCATGAACAATTGCAGCACCAGCTCCACCTAGGGTGTACGATGCTCTTACACATAAAGGGAATCCAAATTCTTGTGCAATTTCTTTTCCTTGCAAAAATGATTTAGCAGGTTTTTGAGGAGCCATAGGAACATCAAGGGTATCCATCAAATTTCTAAAAGCATCTCTATTTTCAGTAATTTCAATTGCATCAATGTCAACACCAACAATGTCAACACCGTATTCCTCCCAAATTCCAAGTTCTTTACATTTGATACATAAATTAAGCGCAGTTTGCCCACCCATTGTTGGCAACACAGCATCTATTTTATGGTTTTTAAGAATTTCTTCTACGTATTCAGGTTCAAGTGGCTTTAGGTAAACATTGTCAGCAACCATCTTGTCAGTCATGATGGTAGCAGGGTTGGAGTTAATCAGGGTAACTTCGATTCCTTCTTCTCTCAATGAACGAGATGCCTGGGATCCGGCATAATCAAATTCACAGGCTTGACCAATCACAATCGGTCCACTACCAATGATAAGAATAGATTTTATATTTTGATTCTTTGGCATGAGTGCTAGTTTTCTTAGGTTTTGTTTCGTTTTAGCGTAATTCGGGTAAAATTACAGAATATAGGGCAAAAAAAAAGGACAACGATTGTTGTCCTTATTAATATTTATTAACATTATCTCTTTGGTCTTGCTTCACAAGAAACCGTAAGTTTTTTTCTTCCTTTTTTTCTTCTACGAGCAAGAACTCTACGTCCATTTGCTGACGACATTCTTTCTCTGAAACCGTGTTTGTTTCTTCTCTTTCTTCTTGATGGTTGGTATGTTCTTTTCATATCTTGTTGTTATTACGGTTTGCAAAAATACATAATTTATTTTTTATTCAAAGTATATTTTGAAATAAATTTAAGAATTTATTCATCTTTTATATAATCACTTATTCTTTGCTACTTTTTACTCTAGAAATAATAGTATTTTTGTAATTAAATAAACAAGACTAATGGCAAGATTAGAAAGAGTAAAATTAGAAAAAGACAGTTATAAAAAAGCATCTACTTTTTTTCGATTCATAAAACCCTACCGATTATCTTTTGTTGTAGGAATGCTTTTTTTGTTTCTATCGAGTGTTACAGCTATGTTGTTTCCTTATTTGATGGGGCAATTGATTGGGAAGGATTCGCCCTCGGCTTCTACAAATCCGTTATTGGAAAATCTTCCCGATTCTTCTAATTTCTTTGATCTTTCGGTTACATCCAACCTTATTACCATTATGGTTTTGGTCTTTGGGACGCAAGCTATCTTTTCATTTTTTAGGATTTATTTGTTTGGATATTTTACCGCAAATGCTCTAAAAGATTTGAGAATGGAGGCTTTCAGGATTCTGGTGTCTTCTCCTCTCAATTTTTTCAATAAAAATAAAGTAGGAGAATTGACTAGTCGAATTTCCAACGATGTGGAGCAATTAAAAGACACCTTAAACACTGTTTTAGCTTCTTTTATTCGTCAGATAATAACCGTTGTTGTCAGCTTGGTTGCCTTATTTATTATGTCGCCAAGGTTGTGTTTTATTATGTTGGGAGTTGTTCCTGTAGTTGCAATTGTTGCTGTTGTTTTTGGTCGTTTTATAAAGCGAATCGCCAAAGAAACTCAAGATGCTTCTGCCGAATCCAATTTGGTACTTGAAGAAAGCTTGATGGGAATTAATAATGTGAAAGCTTTTGCTAACGAGTTTTTTGAAATATTGAGGTACAAAAAAGCTGTATTTGAAGTTCGTGACAAAACCATGCGGATTGTACTTTGGAGAGGTCTATTTGTGACTTTTATTATTTTTTGCATGTTTGGCTCTATTGTTTTTGTGATTTGGCAAGGCAAGTTAATGGTTGATAGTGGTGCTATGAGCAACAGTAATTTTATAAGTTTCATTCTTTACACCATTTTTGTGGGAGGAGCAATTAGCAGTCTGCCCGAGTTGTTTACCAAAGTGCAAAGTGCCATCGGTTCTACCGAAAAGTTGATGACCATCCTAGAAGGTGAAACTGAAAATTTAGGTTTGAAACCAATTTCGAGTCCATTGAATTTGAAAGGGAATTTAAAGTTAGAAAACGTAAAATTCTCCTACGAAACTCGCCCTGATATTGAAGTTATTAAAGGAATATCGATTGATATAAAATCTGGCGATCAAATTGCTTTAGTTGGTTCTTCTGGTTCAGGAAAGTCCACTTTGTCTGCTTTGTTGTTGCAGTTTTACAAACCTACTTCTGGTTCAATATTGTTTGATGCAAAATCAGCTCAAGACTATGATTTAAGCGAATTAAGAAACGAAATGGCAATTGTACCTCAAGAAGTTATATTGTTTGGAGGAACCATAAAAGAAAACATTGCCTATGGAAATCTAGCGGCAAGCGATGAAGAAATAATCGAAGCGGCAAAAGGAGCAAATGCTTTTGATTTTATCAACTCATTCCCAGATGGATTCGAAACTCTTGTGGGTGACAGAGGAATTCAATTGTCTGGTGGTCAAAAGCAGAGAATCGCTATTGCTAGAGCCATTCTTAAAAACCCTTCTATTCTTATTTTGGATGAAGCAACTAGTTCACTCGATTCAGAATCAGAGATGTTGGTACAAGAAGCGCTTGATAGACTGATGCAAGGAAGAACCTCCTTGGTGATTGCGCATAGATTATCAACGATAAAAAACAGTGACAAAATTTTGGTGATGGAGAAAGGAGAAATTGTAGAAAACGGAACTCATGAAGAATTAGTGAAGTTGGAAAATGGAATCTACAGGAATTTGAGTGAGATACAGTACAGGTGAGCTGGTCAATAGTTGGATGCACGAAGCACGAAGTTTGAAGAATAACCTTTGTGAGTCTTTGTGTAGCTTTGTAAAACAGTTATAATATTTTTTTTAAGAAAAAACTATGTTGAAAGGACAAAACATATACCTTAGAACAATTGAGCCTTCAGATGCAGCTCTAATGTTAAATTGGGAGAATAACCCTGAAAATTGGGCAGTTAGCAATACTCTCGTTCCGTTTTCGGAGCACTTGATTTTGCAATATGTAAACTCTGCTCAAGATATTTTTGAAACCAAACAATTGCGATTCATTATTTGTTTACAAGAAAACGATACACCAATTGGTACAATAGATTTGTTTGAATACGATCCGCTACACCGAAGGGCTGGAGTAGGAGTGTTGATTGAAGAAATAAGCGAACGAAACAAAGGATTTGCTAATGACGCAGTTCAATTAATTATTAAATATGGATTTAAGCGATTGGATTTACACCAACTTTTTTGCAATATTTTCGAAACCAACGAACACAGCATTAAGTTGTTTGAAAAAAATGGATTTGTACAAACTGGGGCAAAAAAAGATTGGGTAAGAATAGATGGAAACTGGGAAACAGAATTGTTTTATCAATTGATGAATAAAGAAAACTAAATGGAATTACTTAAAGAATTATGCGGAATTCACGCACCTTCGGGGAATGAAATTGCCTTAACAAATTATTTGTTAGACTATATAGAAAAGAATAAATCTTCATGGAAAGTACAACCTGAAATTTTTTATGGAGATGGTTTCCAAGATTGCATCATGCTTAAATTTGGAGAACCAAGAACGGCAATTTTTGCTCATATAGATTCAATTGGTTTTACTGTAAAATACAACCGAGAAATTGTCAAAATTGGTGGACCTAGAACCATTGAAGGAACAATTTTAGTTGGAAGTGATAGCAAGGGAGAAATTGAATGTGAATTGATTGTGATTGAGGATGAAGATGGAAGAGAGCATTACGAATACGTATTTTACAGAGAGATTGACAGAGGAACAGATCTTGTCTTCAAAAGAAATTTTATTGAAAACGAAACTCACGTTCAGTCTTGTTACATGGACAATAGATTAGGAGTTTGGAATGCACTGCAAGTTGCAGAAAACCTAGAAAACGGAGTAATTTGTTTTTCTTGTTGGGAGGAGCACGGTGGAGGTTCTGTGGGATATTTAGCAAAATACATGTACGAAAACTGGGGAGTTCGCCAGGCTTTGATTTCGGACATTACTTGGATTACCGATGGAGTAACCGATGGGGAAGGAGTTGCTATTTCAATGAGAGATTCTGGAATCCCGAGAAGAAGTTACATCAACCGAATAATAGAACTTGCGAAACAAGTTGGAATAAAGTACCAACTAGAAGTTGAGAACGCAGGAGGAAGTGATGGAAACGCACTTCAGAAATCTCCTTATCCTTTTGATTGGTGTTTTATTGGAGCAGCCGAACACAACGTACATTCCCCAATCGAGAAAGTAAATAAATCAGATATATTGGAAATGGTGAAGTTGTATGAGTATTTGATGAACAAGCTTTAATCAGTATCTAATCAAAACAGTTCCTTTCCTATACACTATTAATTTTTATTCGTGAATCGGAAGAAAACAATTCATTTTAAGCCCCAATTTCTTTTTTACAAGCAGCCAATATTTTTTGAGCTCCCTCTAGATCATCACTTTCAGCATACGTTCTCAAAACTGGTTCAGTTCCCGAAGCTCTTATCATAAGCCATTCGTCATTGTCAAAAAAGAATTTGAAACCATCTGTTTTATCAATCGAAGTTACATTGTAATCTCCAAAAGAAGTAAATCCGTCTTTTTCACATCTTTCCATAATAGCTACTTTTAGCTCTTCGGTAATGTGAAGGTCGTCTCTTTGGTATTTGAAAGGGCCAACAATTTCATACACTTCCTGAATCAAATCTTCGAGAGATTTTCCCGATTTAGCCATGTATTCCCAAATTACCAATCCCATCCAAATCCCATCTCTTTCTGGGATGTGTCCTTTTATTGCTATTCCTCCTGATTCTTCGCCACCTAGCAACACATCTTCTTCTATCATGATGCTTGCAATGTATTTGAATCCTACTTTTACTACCTCAAAATCTAATCCAAACTGCTTAGCCATTTTTCCCAAACGAGGAGTAGAGGAAGCTGCTGTCAATACCTTTCCTGACAATCCTTTGTGATTGTGCAAATAGTTTACCAACAACAACATAATGTGGTGTGAGTCAACAAAGTTTCCTTTGCTGTCATACAATCCAATTCTATCGGCATCTCCGTCTGTGGCAAGTCCACAAGCTATATCGCCAGAGAGTCTGATTACTTCTGAAAATTCGTGAAGATTTTTGTGGATAGGTTCTGGTGCTTGTCCCATAAATGATGGGTTGTAATCGCAGTGCAAGAAGTAAGTATCTGGAAGCACTCTTTTTAGTACATTTTGCCCAGCTCCGTACATGGCATCGTATCCAAACTGTAACCCAGAATCTTTGATAGCTTGTAAATCGAAATTCTTTTCAATCGCCTCAACATACATAGTTTCCATGTCGTTGTATTCGAGCAAAGGATTATTTTCAAGAACAATTTCTTGGAAACTAGAATCGCACTCGTCTGGAATCATATCTTGTACCTCTTGTACATGAGCCGGAGAAAGTGGTCCACCAAAATGTCCTTTTAGTTTGTATCCATTGTAACTTGGTGGATTGTGACTTGCTGTAATCACAACACCCAAAGAAGCTTTTAGTTCTAAGCAAGCCAATGATACCATTGGAGTAGAAACAAAATCTTTGGCAAGAATTACTTTTATATCGTGATTGATAAACACTTTGGTTGCAGTTTCAGCAAACAACTCTCCTGCATATCTGCAATCGTGCCCCACAACAATTGTTGGGTTTTCTGGAAAATTTGTTTTTACCCACTTTGCAGTAGCCTCGGATACACGAGCTACGTTTTCTACCGTATAGTTTTCTGCGATGATGGCCCTCCATCCGTCTGTACCAAATTTTATTTTGTGTTCTATCATAGTTTCAAATTAAGGTTGCAAAGATAATGAATCCTTTAAGAATAAGTAAATTGTAATATTATTTAACTTAAAAAGAGCTTTCTGACTAAAATTAAAATTGGAATTCCGATTGAATAATAGACTATAAAAGTAAGAATATTGGATCCGATTCCTGCCACAAGCAAAACTCCAATGAGTAACAACTGAAATCCTAAACCATATAGCGAAAGAATAGTCATGAACCAGTTTGGGAAGGATTTTTTGGATGTGGATGCATTTCTATCCATGAAATAGATGATTTGATCAAATGCCCCGTAACATATTTTGTAAATATTAAAAAGCAGAGTGACATGCGATTGTTTTTCTTGAGGAAAAGCAGTAGGAGTGGAGGTTTCAATAATTCTGCTCGTAGTGTCTCCTCCCGTATTGTTTCTTAAAATTACGTAATAATAATTGTACAATGTTCCTTGTAACTGAATAGCACAGAACGCTCCAATTATCCAATACCAAGAATTGGAGTGGAGTAGGCCAATGAGCAAGATTAATAAAAAATTCAAGATGATATCTGAGACTGAATCTAGAAATCTTCCTGTGTAGGATGGAGATTCTTTTTCTCTGGC
>Ga0209555_10000564_pt1 | contig 31091 bp, 30 predicted proteins | sample SaaInl85LU_5_DNA_FD_184643 | JGI IMG/M metagenome (GOLD analysis project Ga0209555, IMG submission 184643) | Marine microbial communities from expanding oxygen minimum zones in the Saanich Inlet - ESP_85LU_5_DNA (SPAdes) (version 2) | ecosystem: Environmental > Aquatic > Marine > Intertidal... | reverse complement strand
TTTGAAAACGCAACTTACAGAAGAAAATCAACGGTTATCAATCCAACCACTGCGTTTGATTTAGTTGGGGAATGGGACGCCTACCCTCAAGATGATATAGACGACTTAGGAAACCATCAAGGACCACTCAATGTGAATACTATTTATAAAAACAGGGTCTCATTTTTTCCAAACCCTGTGAAATCAAATCAGATTTTTTTCAATTCCTTGCCCTCATTAAAAGTTGAAATTTATACACTTAAAGGGGAATTAATCATAGAAATGCTTCTAAAAAATTCCACAAAATCTATAGATATCTCAGCTTTAAATTCAGGTTTATACATCGTAAAAATGACAACTAATTTTGGTGTGAAGGTGAAAAAATTAATCCGTCAATAAGACGGTTTAAACTAGTTTTTTGAACCCCTATTTTAGATGTTTAAAACTAGTGAATAACTCCATAAATTAGGAACTAAAATCATTTAAAATTCCTCTTAAAATCATTAAATTTGTAGGATCGAATAATATCCAAAACACAACGAATGATTCATTTCTTTGGAACCCCTGAAATAAAAGTGTTTGCAGTTCAAACTATAAACGTTTTAACCCCCGAAACGATTTCCAAACTACAATGGCTTTTTGGTGACCAACCAAAAATAGAACTCACCACACTGAATTCAAATTTTGTAGGACCACGAGCAGCAATGATTACCCCTTGGAGTACAAATGCTGTTGAGATTACCCAAAACATGGGTATTGAAGGAATTATTCGAATCGAAGAATTTAAAGCTGTTGAAAGTGATTTTTCAGACTTTGACCCTATGATTTCCGAAAAATTTGAAGACCTCCATCAAAAGAGTTTTGATATTGACATCACTCCAGAACCTATTTTGGCGATTCATGACATTTCTTCTTACAACCAACAAGAAGGACTATCTTTAAATGAAGAAGAAATTGAATACCTCAATCAAGTTAGTGAAAAAATTGGACGCCCCCTCAGCGACTCTGAGGTTTTTGGATTTTCGCAAGTAAATTCAGAACATTGTCGCCATAAAATATTTAATGGAACTTTTATTATTGATGGGGAAGAAAAACCCACTTCCCTTTTCAAACTCATAAAAGAAACTTCCAAACAACATCCAAACAGCATCGTATCAGCCTACAAAGACAATGTTGCTTTTATCAAAGGTCCTATTGTAGAACAATTTGCACCAAAAAGTGCTGACAAACCTGATTACTATACCAAAGAAGATTTTGAGTCTGTGATTTCCATCAAAGCAGAAACCCATAATTTCCCAACCACTGTAGAACCTTTTAACGGCGCTGCAACCGGGTCAGGAGGTGAAATTAGAGACAGACTTGCTGGAGGAAAAGGTTCACTCCCTTTAGCTGGAACGGCAGTTTATATGACCTCCTACTCGCGATTAAATGAAAACCGACCTTGGGAAGCAGGATTCAAAGAACGAGATTGGCTCTATCAAACTCCTATGGATATTTTAATCAAAGCCTCTAATGGCGCTTCTGATTTTGGAAATAAATTTGGACAACCGCTAATTTGTGGTTCGGTACTCACTTTTGAACACAAAGAAGATGCTCAGCGTTTAGGATTTGACAAAGTCATCATGCAAGCAGGAGGTATTGGATATGGAAAAGCCGAACAGGCACTCAAAGATACACCCAAAAAAAATGATAAAATCGTTATTCTTGGAGGTGAAAATTACCGCATTGGAATGGGTGGAGCCGCCGTATCCTCGGCTGACACAGGAGCATTATCCACTGGAATTGAATTAAATGCCGTTCAACGATCCAATCCTGAAATGCAAAAAAGAGCGGCTAATGCCATTCGAGGTATGGTTGAAAGCCCAAATAATTTTATTGTATCCATTCACGATCATGGAGCTGGAGGGCATTTAAATTGTCTATCCGAATTAGTCGAAGACACTGGAGGACATATCGATTTAGATCAACTTCCTCTTGGCGACCCTACCCTATCAAATAAAGAATTAATAGGCAACGAATCTCAAGAACGAATGGGACTTGTAATTGCTAAAAAACATATTGAGACCTTACAAAAAATTGCCGACAGAGAACGCGCTCCTATGTACACGGTTGGAAACGTAACGGGAGATCACCGTTTTGTATTTGAATCTAAATCTACAGGAAATACCCCTATGGATTTTAATTTAAAAGACATGTTTGGAAGTTCTCCTAAAACAATTTTAGAGGATCAAACAATTGTGCGAAACTACAAATCTGCTGCTTATGACCGCAACCTATTTCAAACGTATCTTGAGGATGTCCTAAAACTTGAATCGGTTGCCTGTAAAGATTGGTTGACCAACAAAGTGGACCGTTGTGTGGGAGGAAAAGTTGCCAAACAACAATGCGTAGGTCCGTTACAACTCCCTTTAAATAATGTAGGTGTCATGGCCTTAGACTATTCAAGCCAAGAAGGAATTGCTACTTCAATTGGACATGCACCTGTGGCAGCACTTATTGATCCTAAAGCTGGGAGTCGTGCTGCAATTACAGAAGCACTAACCAATATCATATGGGCACCTTTAAAGGACGGTTTACAAAGTGTTTCTCTTTCTGCAAACTGGATGTGGCCTTGTAAAAATAAAGGAGAAGATGCACGTTTATACAATGCTGTTGAAGCCATTTCTGAATTTGCAATAGACTTAGGAATCAATGTCCCTACTGGAAAAGATTCGCTTTCAATGAAGCAGAAGTATCCGGATGGTGATGTGGTTTCTCCAGGAACTGTTATTATTACAGCTGCAGGAAACTGTAATGCCATATCAAAAGTCGTTGAGCCCTTATTGAAACGCAATGCAGGGCCTATTTATTACATTAACATCTCTCAAGATGCTTTTAAATTGGGAGGCAGTGCTTTTGGGCAAGTTTTAAATACTATTGGATCAGAAACGCCAAATGTACAAAGTGCTTTGTATGTGAAGACCGTATTTGACACACTTCAAGAGTTAATTAAAAACAATAAAATTGTAGCAGGTCATGATGTGGCTTCAGGTGGTTTGATTACAACCTTATTAGAATTGTGTTTTTCAGATACTAATTTAGGAGCTGATTTGAATTTGGATGCTCTTGAAGAAGCGGACAGCATCAAACTGTTATTTTCTGAAAATTCAGGCATTGTATTTCAAGCAAAAGATGCCTCTGTCGCAGCCGAACTGTCCAAAGCATCCATTGCATTCCATGAACTTGGAACCGTGACGGATCAACCTGTTTTAAACATTAAAAATGCGGCTGACCATTTAGCATTAAACATCAATAAATTAAGAGATGTTTGGTATGAAACGTCGTTTTTACTCGATCAAAAACAAACGGCCAATGGATTGGCAAAAAAGCGATTTGAAAATTATAAAAACCAACCTCTTCACTATAAATTTCCACAACAGTTTACAGGAAAATTACCAAATATCAATCTAGAAAACAGGCCAAAAGCTGCTATCATAAGAGAAAAAGGTAGTAACTCCGAACGCGAAATGGCAAATGCCATGTACTTAGCAGGGTTTGATGTGAAAGATGTCCATATGACCGATTTGATTTCAGGGCGTGAAACGTTGGAAGATATTCAGTTTATCGGAGCCGTTGGAGGCTTTAGTAATAGCGATGTGTTGGGTTCTGCCAAAGGATGGGCAGGGGCGTTCAAATACAACGAAAAAGCCAAAATAGCGCTCAAAAAATTCTTTGACCGTCCAGACACACTTTCTGTTGGAATCTGTAATGGATGTCAACTTTGGATGGAATTGGATTTAATCAATCCAGAACATTCCGAACATGGAAAAATGACTTACAATGATTCTCAAAAACACGAAAGTGCTTTTACATCCGTTACCATTCAAAAAAACAATTCAGTGATGTTATCATCACTCGAAGGAAGTACATTGGGAGTTTGGATTTCACATGGGGAAGGCAAATTTAAATTGCCTTATGAAGAATCAAGCTATAACATTGTTGGTAAATATGCCTATGATACCTATCCGCACAATCCAAATGGCTCTGATTTTAATACCGCCATGATGTGTGATCGTACAGGGCGTCACTTGGTTACAATGCCTCATATTGAACGATCAACGTTTCAATGGAATTGGGCGTACTACCCTGAAAATAGAACCGATTCTGTATCACCTTGGTTGGAAGGGTTTGTAAATGCAATACGTTGGTTAGAGTCTTTGTAGAAAGTATTTAATTTTGAAAAATCAAGTTTGATACTCTTTTAAAAATTAGTATTTTGCATACTCACAAACTTATGACAATCCGATGAAACCAATTACTCGACTCTTTGACTTCGCACATTACCAATTAGAGACACATAATTTAGATGCCGCATTAATCACAAAGAAAGATGGCGAATGGGTAAAAACGTCCTCAAAAGAGTATCTGAACAAAGCAAATGCACTTAGTAGAGCCTTGCTTAAAATGGGCGTTCAAAAGAATGATAAAATTGCGGTTATTTCAACAACCAACCGAACCGAATGGTGTATTGTAGATATTGGAGTGCTTCAAGTGGGGGCGCAAAATATCCCTATTTATCCGACAATTTCTTCAGAGGATTATGAATATGTTTTAAATCACAGTGAAGCGGTTTATTGTTTTGTATCTGATGAAGAAGTTTATAATAAAGTGCTTAAAGTAAAAGATCGTACCAAACTGAAAACCGTTTTTAGTTTTGATGATATTGATGGTTGTGAAAATTACACTACATTATTTGAACTCGGTGCCGATGAAAGCACACAACCCGACGTTGAATCTCGAAAATCAGAAGTTGTTCCTTCCGATTTAGCAACCATTATTTATACTTCAGGAACCACCGGAAAACCCAAAGGGGTTATGTTGTCTCATTACAATGTAGTAGAGAATATTTTGGCAAGTATGCCACGCCTCCCTTTAATGAAAGGCACAACTCGAGTTCTTAGCTTTTTACCGCTGTGTCATATTTTTGAACGGGTCTTAATTTACATTTATCAATATGCCGGTATCAGTGTGTATTTTGCTGAAAGCATCGAAAAAATTGGCGAAAATGCTCAAGAGATAAAACCCAACCTCATGAGTGTGGTACCACGTTTATTAGAAAAAGTATTCAATAAAATAAATGCCAAAGGCAGTGAATTAACAGGAATCAAAAAGGGATTGTTTTTCTGGGCGATTCGACTCGGTGAGAGATATGAACCCTACAAAGCTAATGGATTTTGGTATGAGTTTCAGTTAAAAATTGCCCGAAAATTAATTTTCAGTAAATGGAAAGCTGCTTTGGGTGGAGAATTACACACCATGGTTTCGGGAAGTGCGGCCCTACATCCTCGTTTGGCACGTATTTTTTGTGCCTCGGGAATGATGATTATGGAAGGGTATGGCCTTACAGAAACATCTCCGGTTGTTTCGGTAGGAATGCATGCCAATCATCATTTTAAAATTGGAACGGTTGGTAAACCCATTTCTAATGTGGAAGTAAAAATTGCGGAGGATGGCGAAATCCTTATCAAAGGTCCAAATGTAATGGTAGGGTATTTTAAAGATCCAGAAAAAACTGCAGAAGTGATGAGTGGCGATTATTTTCACACAGGAGATAAAGGAGAAATTGATGCTGATGGATTTCTTAAAATTACTGGACGAAAAAAGGAAATGTTTAAAACCTCTGGTGGGAAATACATTATACCAACGCTTATTGAAAATGATCTGAAAGAATCTAATTTTATTGAACAAGTGATGGTGATTGGAGAAAACCAAAAAATGCCAGCTGCTCTAATTCAACTAAATTTTGAGTTTGTTAAAGAATGGATCGATCGCAAAAAAATAGATGTAGAAAACACACCAGAAGCAATTTGTACTTCAGAGATTGTCATCAATCGCATCCAAAAAGAAGTCGATAAATGCAATCAAGGTTTTGGGAGTTGGGAACAAATCAAACGTTTTGAGCTCACTCCAGACGTTTGGTGTATTGAAGGAGGACACTTAACGCCTACCTTAAAAATGAAGCGAAATGTCATTATTAACCTCTATAAAGATCTGGTTTCTAAAATATATTTAGACAGTTAAATTTCTTTTTTTAAGCCATTACTTGCAAAACAAAACTGTTAAAGTTATGTGTATTTTTTGGGTATACATGGTTTTTTTTTATAAGTTTACATTGATTTTGACCCCAAGTCGAAATCCTCATAAACCTAATATAACTCGAAAGTAAGATCTGTAGCCGCTGAGACGCGCTTGCCTAGAAATTGTAGATTTCTTAATAAACTAAATGGACTCTAGTTACGAAGTTGTGGCTAGATTCCAATAAATTAAGAAAAGTTAAGAGTTTGTAAAAATTAAATAGAATCTACCATTTTTAGACTGCTTAGTTTAAGAAAGATACTAATTTACATAGAAACAAAATTTGTATTAATAATGCCAATTTGTAAACTTTCTATTATGAAACACATTGGTTATAACTTTTTAAAAATGCGTTATACAGTCATCCCAATTCTCTTGTTCTTTTTTGCTTGTAACACCAAAGAAAGCAAACCAATAAGTGGTTATTTAAATCTTGAACGGCAATACTACAGTCAACAACATCCAGACTCGTTAACAGGTTCATTTACTAGAAAACTCTATTTTAATAATAATTATAGTTTTTTGACTGTAGCAGACAGTGCTGCAACAGCAGATGATCATTTATACATTAGAGATTACACAACAAATACAGTATATCTTAAAAAAACCTTTGACAGCATAAATTACTATGCAGAGTTTCCCATAGAGAAGAACAATAATGTCACTTATACAGGCAATACAAAAGTTTTACATGGATATGAGTGTAAAGAAGGGATTCATATTGGTCACATGAACGATACAACCACTTTTTGGGCTACAGAAAAAATTGGGTTGGACCGAACAATTTGGTCACTTGTTGATGTTGATGGGTTTGTCTTAGAAACACAATATCAAAACGGAATTAAGAAGGTTATAAAAGACATTAATTTCCAAGATGTTTTAGATACATTTTTTACAAAGGAGATAGCAAAAATAAAAACCTACAAAAAAGAAACCTATTACGGCCTAAAAATTGTCGAGGCAAAATGGGAGTTAGACTATTATAAAAATCGATTAGAGATTTATAGAAAACGAAGAGATGATGGAGAAATTACAGCTGAAAATTTTGAAGAAATTGAAGAGAATTTCAAATCTTGGCTTAAAGACATAGAAACTCGTATAAGAGAACTACAAGAAAAAGATAAAAAATATAATTCTAAATAATAATAATAATAATAATAATCGACATGAAAAAAATTGCCCCACTTTTAATCTTAGCTTTAACATTTAATTGTATTGTAGCCAATAACACACCCAAAACAGAAAGTAACAAAGTCCTTCTAGTATTACCAAACAATATCACTTTAGATGATGGCGAAGTAGCAGGAGGTTTTAGTATACCAGCCGTAATAGATCTTTATGGAGTACTTACAAGTAAAGGGATTGAAATTGACATTGCCTCACCAAATGGAGGAGAACTTAAATTAACCGAAAGAGATTTAAATGAAGTATATCATTATGGCGCAGTAGCAAGTTATTTTAAATCTCAAGAACTAGAACAGAAATTTAAACAAACAAAAGCATTATACACAATTACTCCTTCAAACTATAATGCAATAGTTTGTATTGGAGGACTTGCCTCTATCAAGGATTTTTCAGCAGATAAAACGCTTAAAAAAATTATAAAAACAATCTATGAGAATAATGGTGTTGTGGCTGCATTGGATAATGCGACTTCAGCCCTAATAAATGTTCAACTTTCCAATAAAGAGTTTTTGTTAAAAGGAAAAAAAGTAACCACTTTTACTCAAGCAGAAATGTTGGCAGGATTTCAACTAGAAAACAAAGACGGCTTATTAAAATTAATCCCACAAATACCTGAAGATACTATAAAACAAAACGGAGGATTATTGCAAGAACCAGAAGCAACCCAAATGTTTAGCTCTAGAGTTGTAGAAGACGAAAGAATCATTACTGGAGGTTACCAAAGATCCTCTTCAGGTCAATTCGCAAATACTGTTCTTAGAAAAATTATAACGCCTAAGAAAAAAATTCTGATTGTAGTTACTAGTAATGATAAATTATTAAATGATAGCCCTGCCGGATTCTATTTACCTGAAGTTACCGATTTTCATTATATCCTTGCTAATGGAGGAGATTTTGAGTTTGATATCGCAAGCCCAAAAGGAGGTAAAGCACCTATGTATGATGAATTCGGATTTCTAAACGATCAGGCCTATCAAAAATATTTATTAGATACAGGACTGCTTGTCAAGCTCTACAATACAATTCCGCTTTCAAAAATAAATGCGGAAGATTATGAGGTAATTCATTTTGCAGGTGGATTTGCTTCGCTCACAGATTTCCCTTCAGATGAAAATTTAAAAAATATAACAAGAGATATTTATGAAAATGATGGCATCGTATCTGCCGTATGTCATGGTCCATCTGCTTTACTAAATGTGAAACTTTCTGATGGAAACTATCTTTTGGATGGTCGAAAAGTTACCTCCAGAACTGCAGAAGAGGAAACTGCATATGGAGCATTTACAAAAGAGCAAATACTTCAAAATTTTCCAATGATTTTGGAAGATGAAATAAGAAAACAAGGCGCTATTTACACCAAAAGCAATGATTCTTCCGAAGGCTATATAGAAACGGACGGAAGACTAGTAACGGGTCAAGGTGTCCCTTCTACCACACCTTTGGCCAAAGAAGTATTAAGACAACTAGTAAAAAACCAATAAACACAAACGAAACGACTTCAGCAGTACATCATAATGGGTATGGGAAATATACCACGCGTTTGCTTACAGATTAAAAACTATAACAAACAATCAATAGGACATGATCAAAATAATATTAAATCAAATTTTAATCCTTACACTCTCTATTATTTCATTCGACCTAAATGCCCAAACAAAATATGAATTTACATCTAGTGGAATGCGTTCTGGTGAAACTTATACTGAATTTTGGGGAAAGTCTAAAGATAGAAAACTTAGTGTAAAGTGGAATAATGACATATGGCTTTCTCCATATTCAAATGGATTAGATAGCATCTCCAGACCAGGATTTATTGAAATTGATGATAATCATAAAGGGATAACACATCTCCTAAAAGTAATCCCTACAGATCATACGCTTAGCTACCATTTTACAAAAAATGAAAAACCTTCAACTTTTGTATATGCCGATAATATATGGTTTAAGTCACTTCTACAGAAAGTTTTATACCCATATATGAAAGCCACATTTCATAATCGTTTTTTTAGAAATTTGGAAGAACTAATTACAGTAAAAGTAGGCTCAAAGTTTCCACGCTTTGATAAGGTGGACATAAATGGCAATAGAATATCAAACAAAGACTTTCAAGATAAATTGATTATTATAAATTTCTGGAATATCTATTGTGTTCCTTGCATAAAAGAAATGCCAGAACTAAATAAGCTTAAAAAAAAGTATAATAGTTCTGAAAAATATAAGTTTATTGCATTTTCTTCAAGCTCAGAAAAACAAATAACCAAGTTGTTTAAAAAGAAAAAAATTAAATTTGACTATCTCCAAATTCCCAACTCAATTGATATTGAAAACAGTTTAGGCTATCGATTCAACCCTGTTTCTTTAATCCTTGATTCCAAAGGTATAATAAAATTCATGAGCGTTGGCTATAGTCAAGATAACACCTCTCAAATGGATAAAATATTAGAGGAAGAAAGCAAAAAGATGACTGAGAAAAATTTAGATCCTTAAAACGGTATTTTCCTAAACAAGCTAATACATTTGGTTAAAGCTGATCAAAGGAATTCTGTGCTATCTTTCAGACTCTCCACTGTTTTGAAATATGCAGTTAACTTTCATTTACTTCGTCAATAGGTCCAAGAAAGCAACTTCCTAAGAGCGTTTAATTTCAGTCCTCTCAATATAACTTCAAAACCAAATTTGGATCGGGGCAATTTGCACTAAAAAAGGCCAAACTATTTTGTGAACAAACACCAGGATAATCGCCTTCAAAATTTTCGATATTTTTAATGATTTGAAAGTGTAAATGCGGGGCATAATCACCGTTTACAGTAGAATCACCCAAATAGCCAATGAATTGATTTTTATTTATTTGAGTGTTTTTATTTAAACCTTTAATTGACGACCTAGATAAATGACCGTAAAGCGTGTAAAACTCCACTGTATCAATACAATGTTTTAAGACCAGTGTAGGTCCATAGTCTCCATGATTTGTATTGTCTTTGAAGCTATGCACTACCCCATCAAATGCAGCAAGCACAGGTGTTTCAGCAGCGCACCACAAGTCCATACCTAAATGGATGTTGCGGTTCTCTAATGTATTATTTGCATTAAAATGATCGCTTCGATTGTAGATGGATCGCGATTCTAAATAGCCTCCAAAAGCAATGGATTTATTTCGACTTTGAAGGTATTCATGAATGTACCTAATCCAAGACTGAGAACAACTGACATCAAAATTTTGAAGAGCTTTATTATTTAATGATAAATCTATAAAAACATAGTCGCTTAAATCGACCATAGGTGCAATGACCTTGATTGGGACTTCCGATAACCTAAATAAAAAAGTATTAAAATCCATTTGATGAAAATTTAAACTAAAGATAAGGACAATAATAAAACAACCGCATTATAAAAAATTAGATTAATTTAGCGTTAATACTAAGCATGTGGTCAAAAAGCAATTAAATAAAACAGCTCTTCAAGAAAAAAAAGGGGTTTCAATCCAAGAAGCCACAAGCGAACATGCGATTTCAAATTTAAAAAAGAAACGTCAGAAACACCCCTCAACTGCAGCATTACTCGAAGGAATCCTAAACGGAAATACGGCTGCACTCAGTCGTGGTATTACACTCATTGAAAGTCATAATGTTACACACAAAGCCAAAGCAAACAGACTGATTGAAAGCTGCTTAGAACATCCAAAGCCATCTGTTAGAATTGGAATTACAGGAGTTCCCGGAGTTGGGAAAAGTACCTTTATAGAAACGCTTGGCACCTATTTAACCACACTTGGAAAAAAGGTTGCAGTATTAGCTGTGGATCCTAGTAGCAGCCTCAGTAAAGGAAGTATTTTAGGAGATAAAACTCGTATGGATGGGTTGGTCAAAAATCCAAACGCATTTATTCGTCCTTCTGCAGCTGGTGATTCTTTGGGAGGCGTGGCACGTCACACACGCGAAACCATTACGCTTTGTGAAACGGCAGGCTACGATGTAATTCTGATTGAAACCGTCGGAGTTGGACAAAGTGAAACAGCCATACACAGTATGGTTGACTTTTTCTTGTTACTAAAAATTGCTGGTGCTGGAGATGAACTTCAAGGAATCAAACGAGGAATTATTGAAATGGCAGATGCTATTATTATCAATAAAGCCGATGGAGACAACCTAACGGCTGCTAAATTAGCAAAAGAGCAATTTAAGCGCGCACTTCACTTCTACCCTGCTAAAGCCTATGGATGGACTCCTAAAGTACTCCTTTGTAGTGCCACTGAAAACACAGGTATTGATGCTTGTTGGGATTTAATTACCGACTGTATAGACCACACAAAAAAAGTGGGCTATTTCACAAAAAAACGCCAGGAGCAAAATACATTTTGGCTGCTTCAATCCATTGAAAACCAGTTAAAAGATCAGTTTTTTGAAGATGAAACAATCGCTAAGGAATTAAAAATACAGCTCGAATTAATTGCTAAAAACAAACGCTCTCCTTTTGCCGCAGCTGAATATTTATTGAACCTTCACAAAACAGGTTTGTAAACGGTTGAAAATACTGTAAAACAAATAACCTGCAAATGCTCCAAAGGTCAAACCGCAGAGGATATCTAAGGGATAATGAAGTCCTAAGTAAATGCGACTGTAAGCCACAACAACACTCCAAACAATCATATAATAAATCACTTTTTTATAAACAGGTCGCAACATTAAACCTGTAAAAATTGCCGTTGCCATTGAATTGGAGGAATGTCCAGAGAAAAACCCATAGCCCCAACACTCCCCCTGTCGGATGTATTCCAAGACCCCTTCTTGGGCACAAGGACGAAGGCGTTCAAAAGTAAATTTAAATAGGTTTGTAATCTGGTCTGTAAATAAGATCATCCCAGCGATTGTAAGAACTAAAATAACAACCGCTTTAACTGTTAAGCGTTTAGCCATCAGATAAATCAAAACGAGATATAACGGTACAAATGTCAGCTTATTAGTCACTACCACCCAAAACCCATCCCAGGAAGGAGTTCCTAAGTTATTAAGATAAAGTAATAGTGAACGGTCAAATTCTAAAAGTTGATCTAACATAATTAATTGTCGTAAGTTGAAACTTCTGAATCATAAAACACAGTAGCTTCTTTAATAGCGGTTTCTGTTTCCGAAAGTAATTCTTCTTCATCTTGGGCATCAAAATCCTCTAACCACTCTACTTCATCCGTTTCTAAATTAATAATAAAACGTGGAAATTCCGTATGTATGACATAAATTGCTGTTGGAAATTTTGTATTATCTCCGAGTATAAATTTTGGTAATTCCATGTTAGTTGTTATGAGTTTGTATTAAACGGTTTGTTAGAAATATAAATCTAAGATATAAAAAAATTGAGGCCGACCCTAATCCTACTAAAAGTCCAATCCAGATACCTGTACTTCCATAAACGTCTTCTTTTCCAAGAAAATAACTCGTTGGAAAGCCAATCACCCAATACGATATAAAAGTCAACAAGGTTGGTATTTTCACATCTTGCAAGCCTCGCAAGGCTCCTAAAAACACCACTTGAGTACTGTCGCTCAGTTGGAAAAGAGCTGCCACTAATAATAGTTTTGAAGCAATTGCGACCACTTCCTGATTGTCTAAATAGTTGTTTACATCCTTTAAATCTAGATATAGCGCTGGAAACTGTTTATGAAACACCAAGAAAAGAACTGCAAATACAGATGCGAATATAATCCCCATCAAAAATATGGATTTGGCTATACGTTGGAGCTCCACATAGTTTTTCAATCCTTTTTGATTTCCAACACGAATCATAGCTGTCACACTTAACCCAATGGCGATCATAAAGGTCATAGAGGATAAATTCAATGCAATTTGATTGGCTGCTTGTGCATTTTTACCCAAGACACCACTCATCCAGATTGCAGCCGTAAAAATAGCAACTTCAAACAACATTTGAAGAGCGCTTGGCAACCCTAGATTCATTATTTTTTTAAGCATATAACTATCCAAAACAAATAGTTTTAAGTGGGTTACAAATACCTGTGCTTTTTTATTGTATTTTAGTAAAACCCATATTATAAGAATCATGGCGATTCGAGAGATTAGAGTGCCAATGCCAGCACCTACAATGCCCATTTTTGGAAATCCGAACGTTCCAAATATCAACAAGTAATTTAATCCTATATTTAAAATATTAGCAATAATGGTCGCATACATGGCGTGTTTTGTTAATGACAAACCATCACTGAATTGTTTAAACCCCTGAAAAATAATTAGGGGAATTAATGATATCGCAACAATATTCAAATAAGGCATTGCTAAAATCACGACTTCTTCGGGTTGTTTCATGAAGTACATAAGCGGTTTGGCTAGTAAAATCATTCCGTACAACAAAAGACTCAAAACGGTGCATAAAAACAAGCCATGCTTAAACGCTGACTTTCCTTTTTTAAAGTTGTTTTCGGAATCGGCTTCCGCAACCAGAGGGGTAATTGCCGTAGAAAAACCAATCCCAAATGACATTGCTACAAAGAAAAAGCTATTTCCAAGTGAAACAGCTGCCAATTCCGCAGCCCCTAATTGCCCTACCATGATGTTATCTACAAATCCAACAAACGTATGGCCAAGCATGCCCATAATTACGGGGGCCGCTAACTTCCAATTGTATCTAAATTCTTTTGTTAAATGTGCAAACATTCTAAAATAGGGTGTTAAAAAAAGCAGCTTAGAGCTGCTTTCTTTTATTCTTCTTCCTCTGAACTAAGAGTTTCTGATTTAAAATCAAGTAGCTGATGCTCCGTTAATATGTTATACCAATTTAAAATCTTTTTGATATCACTCGGATACACACGGTCTTCATCATAATCAGGAAGTACAGAGAAAAAATACGCTTCCAAATCGTCTTTTGATGCCTTATGACTGGTACTTGTTTGAGCGCCTTTTTCTTTTTCAAAAATCTTGAATAATACTTCTTTTAATGGCAATTCTTCACCAAGTGTATAGATCGCAATTTCACTTAACAAACTCACATTATTGCTTATGCTTACTGAAATTCGTTTTTGGTCTAGTAAAGATTCTGCGATAAACCCACCACGAGATTGGGTAATTAATTTATATAAGCCTGGTTTTTTAGAAATGGCTAAAATTTTATCTAACTCCATTGATTGATATTATTATTGATTTAAGATCGTTTTTTTGAACTATTTGGAAATCGCATACGGTAATCTACATTCGTTTTTCCTTTAGAAATATTAATCAATTTTCCTTTTAACAAACGTTTTTTTAGAGATGATACTTTATCTGTAAACAACACACCTTCTATATGATCATATTCGTGTTGAATCACCCTAGCTATGAGCCCTTCAAATTCTTCAATATGTGTTGTAAATTCTTCGTCTTGATATTCGATTTTAATTTTTGGACATCTAGATACATCTTCACGTACATTAGGAATGCTTAAACAGCCTTCGTTAAAATTCCATTCTTCTCCAGACTCTTCAAGGATTTTGGCATTGATGAATGTACGTTTAAACGTATTTAATTCCGCTTGTTCTTCTGGAGTGTAGCTATCATCGTCAGAAAAAGGAGCTGTATCTACTAAAAACAAGCGTATTGAAAGTCCAACCTGTGGTGCAGCCAAACCAACGCCATGAGCACCATACATAGTCTCGTACATATTGGAAATAATTTGCGCTAAGTTCGGATAGTCTTTAGAGATTTCAGTTGCTCTTTTTTTAAGTACTGGATCTCCATAGGCCACAATTGGTAAAATCATATTTCTAAATATAAGGGCTCAAAAATACAATTTTTGGAATTATAAAATAATACTTCCATAATTATTTATTATGAAGGTAGGATTGAAGAATGAGTGTAGCACTAATTTCATCGACAAGTGCCTTATTTTGACGTTGTTTTTTTTTGAGACCACTATCAATCATGGTTTGAAATGCCATCTTAGACGTAAAACGTTCATCTACACGTTCAATACGAATATGCGGGATTTCTTTTTTTAAAATTTTAATACATTTCAAAATTAAAGGCTCACTCTCAGAGAGTTCGTTATTCATTTGTTTTGGCAAGCCTATTAAAAATAAATCTACCGATTCATCCTTGCAATAGGATTTCAAAAAGTTGATTAGGTTTTTGGTATCAACTGTGGTCAATCCAGAAGCAATAATTTGCATTTCATCCGTGACAGCGATACCACAGCGTTTACTTCCATAATCAATTGCTAGTAAGCGTCCCATATCCCGCAAAAATACAGTTTTATAACGAATTGTGTTTTGAATCTTTTTGGTGGAACATTAATTTTTGTTTAATTTTTAATAGAAAATAAGCGAAATTTATTCAAATTGACAAATTTTATTCAAAATGTATGAGCTGTTATAGATTCGTTTTTAATAAGCTTATATTTGACAAAAAATTACGTCATGGACAATTTAAAGTCACTTATTGAAACTGCTTGGGAAAATCGAGCACTCTTAGAAGAAAATACAACCAAAGATGCGGTTAGAACAATTGTTGATTTATTAGATAAAGGAGACCTAAGAGTCGCTGAACCTACAGCGGATGGTTGGCAAGTCAATGAGTGGATTAAAAAAGCGGTTGTGATGTATTTTCCCATTCAAACAATGGAAACTATTGAGGTTGGACCCTTTGAGTTTCATGATAAAATTCCATTAAAAACAGGTTATGCCGAAAAAGGCATTCGTGTAGTGCCCCATGCGGTAGCACGTCACGGCGCATATATTTCAAAAGGGACTATTTTAATGCCGAGCTATGTGAATATTGGAGCCTATGTTGATGAAGGAACTATGGTTGATACTTGGGCTACTGTAGGAAGTTGTGCACAAATAGGCAAAAACGTTCATCTTTCTGGGGGCGTTGGAATTGGTGGCGTTTTAGAACCACTGCAAGCAGCCCCCGTGATTATTGAGGATAATGCTTTTATTGGTTCGAGATGTATTGTTGTGGAGGGAGTTCGTGTGGAAACTGAAGCTGTATTAGGTGCTGGAGTTGTACTGACGATGAGTACAAAAATTATTGATGTAACTGGTGATGAAAAAGTTGAATATAAAGGGGTAGTCCCTGCACGTTCGGTTGTGATTCCAGGAAGTTATGTAAAAGAATTTCCTTCTGGAAACTACCATGTTCCTTGTGCATTAATTATTGGGAAACGAAAAGAAAGCACCAACAAAAAGACGTCTTTAAACGATGCATTAAGAACGCATCACGTCGCGGTTTAGTTCGGCGTTTTAAAGGCCATTTTACGACCACTTCGTTTTAATTTTTTAGCATTAATTTTTTTCTGAAATTGACGGCTGTAACGAAGCATTTCGCTTTGAATTTTAGAAAACGGGGTTTTGCTTAAAGCTGCATATTCTTTAGACATAATGTGTATCATTGTCTTTGACATCCAGAGGCGTCTAAAATTATGCATTCGTTTTTTTAAATTCATCGTTTCAAAACGCATGCGATTCAAATCAATTAAATAAAAATCATAGTTATCTTCAGATGTTTTTACGATGAGTGTGTTTCCAGGTGAATGATCTAAAAAATTAACCTTTTGTTCGTGGAGTTTAAAGGTGAAAGCTGTAAACTGTTTAAGGATTTCAACTCTATTAGGGAACTTTAAATCGTGTATCAACACTCTAAAATCAAAATCATAAGCGAGATGCTGACTAACATAGTAACTTTGTTTGAGACCAAACCACGAAAAGGTTTCAAAATATGCAATTGGAGTGGGTGTTAAAATAGATTTTTGAGTTAATATAGTTCCATACTCATAGGATCTTCGCGCTTTGGATTTACGAATGTATTTATAAATGAACGCATTGAAAAAATTTGGAGTTTTGAATTGTTTAATATTCAAATGCAATCCCTCAATTTTTAGAGATTTTATGGTGTTTCGATTTCCTTTTAGCACGGTAACTCCCGAGGTTTCAAAATCACTTATTGCCTTAGATATCGCTGCTGAATAAGAGATGAATTTGGAATGTACAATAATATTATTCATGTAAATTTTTAGTAACTTTAAAAAAAGTAATATCTTGCTAAGATAGTCTTTAGTAGTTAATGAAAAAAATACTTGTAATTCAAAATAAGCGAATCGGCGATGTACTCATTGCCTCTTTAATCGCTGCTAATATTAAACAGTTATTCCCAAATTCTAGGGTTGACTATTTTGTTTATAATTATACAACAGGTGTCATTGAAAACAACCCCAATATTGACAGAATTATCCCAATTAATGAAAAGGAATTAAAGAAAATTCCAAACCTCGTCAAAAAAGCTGGGCATATAAGAAGAGAAAACTACGATATTATTTTTGATCCCTATTCAAAATTTCAAAGTAAATTCATTTCATTTTTTTCAAAAGCAAGTATTCGTGTTGGGTATCAAAAAAAAGGTAAAACTTCTCTATTTAATTCTTACACTCATAACATACATCCTTTAGAGAAAAAAACAATGCCTTGTGGAAAATCTATTGAGCAAAGAGTACACCTAGTGGATTCCGTATTCCCTTTAGAAACTCCTATTTACACACCTAAACTCTATTTAACAGATACTGAAAAAAAGTATTCTAAATTAGATAACTATTCTAAACCGGTGGTTATGGTTGGGGTTTTGGGAAGTACGCCTCAAAAATCTATGCCATATTCGTATATCGTTGCACTCATTGATTATGTAACTTCAAATTTTGAAGTGAATATACTGTTCAACTATGCTCCCAACCAAAAAGCAGAAGCTACTAAAATTTATGAGGCCTGTAAGCACCAAGAGGCGATCATTTTTGATCTTTATGAATCGAATATCAGAGGTTTTATTTCTTTAATGAATCAATGTAAACTTCTGATCGCAAACGAAGGCGGAAGTGTTCATATTGCAAAAGCACTTGATAAACCAACATTTACAATATTCTCACCTTATGTCTTAAAATCAGACTGGGCAAGTTTTGAAGATGGTGAGTTGCATACCTCAATACACTTATTAGATGAAAAACCCGATTTATTTTCCATTTCGAGAGAGGATCGCAAAAAAATCGAAAAAGATCCTACAGTTTTATACAATCAACTGACCCCTAAAATTATTCTTAAAAAACTTATACCTTTTCTAAAACATCATATCAAATGAGCAAACTAAGTCTAATAGATCAATTTCATATATGGAGACGAAAAAATCGTTGGAATCGTCAGTACAACAAAGGGCGATGGGAGTATCTTAAAAATGATGTTGAAGCACCTCGATATGCTAAAATAGTAGAGGCTATAAAACATCATTCCAAAGCAAATCCTAGCATTTTGGATTTAGGCGCAGGCGAAGGAGTTTTAAGATTACGGTTAGACGAAGAAGCTATTGGTTATTTTTTAGGGGTTGACTTTTCTAAAGTTTCAATTAAATCCGCCACTAAGTGTAATTTTAATAATGCAGATTTTCAGGTTGCAGATTTGCATTACTACACGCCTCCTCAAGAATTTGATGTCATCGTGTTTAATGAAGCTTTTTATTATATTAATGACGCTGTTAGAGCTAAAGTTCTAAAGAGAATTTTAGGAAAATTAAAACAAGGTGGAATCTTAATCAACTCCATCTATAAAGAAGGTGTTGGGTGTTGGGAATACTTTGATAATCCAGAATTAGAACAACTAGATTTTACAACGGTTAAAACAAAAAAAGAAGGTACTTATTGGAAAGTAGGCGTTTATCGTAAACTTTAAATTATTCTTCAGATTTAATAATCCCAAAATTAGTCCATGTCCTTTTTTCGGCTTTCACAATTCGACGGATCTCTAAGTTTCGTTCTAAAGATTCTTTAGTTTTATATCCTCTAGGATGATCGAGATGCAAACAGATTGCTTTATGTCTGATTTGTTTTGGACGGATTTTAAAATTCACTAAGCGCTCCCCTATTTCACGATCTGGACCACCATATTTCATACGTTCATCATAGCCATTAATCGCTATTAAATCGGATTTCCAAGCCGAGGAGTTACAGTTATTAAATGTAGCTGCTGTTGGAGTCAAAAAATCTAAAATTTTTGATAAGGTAGGGCCAGAAGAAATTTTCAAACCTTGCTTAAACCCTAAATCACCTTGTTTATTTAACCACTTTGTATCAAAACAATTGGCCGTAGCAATGTCATTTTGAGTGATTTTTTTACTCAAATCTATATTAAGTTTACAATATCCGCCAGAAAGGAAATATCCCTTTTGAGCATATTTTGCGTGTTCAGATACAAAGTCACATCTTGGAATACAATCTCCATCTGTAAATAAAATGTAATCATGAGCAGCTTTAGTGATAGCAATATTTAAAATTCGTTGTCTTCTATACCCTTCATCTTCGTGCCATAAATGACGCAATGGTACTGGATAATCTGCTCTGAAGCTATCAATTAATTCCCTTGTAGTATCTTTTGAGCCATCATCAACAACAATGACTTCAAAAAAATCATAGATTTGATGTTTATAGCCTTCTAGCACTTTACGAAGCCAATCCTCAGAGTTGTAAGTACTAACAATAACTGTTATGGGTAAATTTTTCATCTGCTAAAAATATGATACAAATTTAAACATATAAATTCATTTAAAATCAAAAAATGGACACAAACAAAACAAAATGAAAACAATTTTAGTAAATTTGATTTTTAAAATTCAATGAAAAAATTAACTGTTATCATACCGACATTTAACGAAGAGTGCTACTTAGAGAAAGCTTTGTATTCGGTTAAGTTTGCAGATGAAATCATTGTTGTAGATTCTTTTAGTACGGACAAAACTCAGCACATAGCTAAAGCCTATAACTGTAAGTTTATTCAACGAAAATTTGATAATTTTTCGAATCAAAAAAATTATGCTTTAGAATATGCTACTTCTGAATGGGTCTTATTTTTAGATGCTGACGAGCGTATCACGTTCCCACTTCAAAAAGAGATACTTGAGGCTATTGAAAATTCAAATTACCAGGGTTATAAGCTGAATTTTCCACATTTTTTTATGAATCGCTTTTTATTCAACCAAAGCAGCTCTGTGACACGATTGGTTGTTCGAGAACAATGTTATTTTGAAGGGAGTGTTCATGAGAAGTTAATTGTAAAAGGGGCAATAAGTAGTTTAAAAAATCCTGTATTACATTACACCTATAAAGGGCTAGAACATTATATTAAAAAGAAAGATACCTATGCTTGGTTTCAAGCTGAACAACTCTTACAAAAAGGTAAAAGTGTGACATTTTTTCAATTAATATTCAAACCTTTTTATCGTTTTTTTCACAGTTTCTTTATTAGGGGTGGTTTTAGAGACGGAATACCCGCATTGGCCATTGCTGGAGTAAATGCCTACGGAGTTTTTTCGAGATACGCCAAAATGATGCTTCTTAAAAAAGGATTAAAATAGGGATAGTTTTCCAAATTTTAATTTCATTCTGAATTTAAACAGACTGTCTTCCCCTTTAATATCCAATCGATTTAACTCATAATTATTTTTCAAAGGCAATTTATTCAAACGGTTGCCAATACGTAAACCATAAGCAATGTTTTGTTTTACTAATTCTTCAAAAAACTGTGTTTTTTGAGGCTCTTTTCGGGGAAAATTCCCGTAGGGATATGCCAAAACATTAGATATATTAAGTTTGTGTTTGGAAACAAAATCATGGCATTTTTTAAAATCTTCTTGTATTGATTCAAGTGACAATGAACTGTAGGGGCGGTGCGCAAAGGAGTGCAATCCAAGTTCGATGACAGATGGATCTAAATCCTTTAGCTGTGAGACTGACATGAGTTTTTCTGTTCCATTGTTCCATAAATCCGTGCCTCCCAAAAAAGAAAACGGGGCATAAAAACATGCTTTTAAATTGAACTTTTTAAGCAAAGGATAAGCAAATTCATATTGATTTACATAAACATCATCAAAGGTGATAATAATGGGTTTTTCAGGGAAATCATTTGTATGTTTAAACTTTTCAATGTCCCTAAAATGTAAACTTGTGTAGCCTTGAGCTACTAAATATTTAAACTGTGCTTCCAATTTATCATAGGATAAAGTCAACCCTTTGCTATTGGAGGAGTGGTTGCAAATAGTGTGATACATTAAAATTGGTAAACGCGCCATGGTTCAGTAGCTTATATTAGTTGTAAAATTATTACTTTTACAGCCGACTACACAATTATTTTTAATTTGTTTTATTTTCATGATTAGTGCCATTGTTATTTCATTTTATGACCACAACTACATTAAGGAGTGTATTTCCAGTCTCGCCTTTGTAGATGATATCATTATTGTCGGAAAAATTGATTCAGTGGTACTCTCAGAGATTGAACATAAAAATACCGTTCAATTTATTGAATCTGAAACCCTTGATTTTGATTTTTTGTTTGAGAAAACATACTCAAAAGCAAACCATGATTGGATTGTAGTATTAGAAGCGAACCATTATATTCCAGTTCAGTTGGCAGAAGAAATTACTGAAATTGTCCTGAACACTGATTCCACAGGAAATTATAAAGTTAAAACACGCTTTATGTTTATGGGGAAATTCTTAAAATTTTCTGGATATAGAAGCTCCTATACTCCATTAATACTTCATAAAAAATCCATTAAAAGTAAAATAACATCAAAAAAATTAAAACACTCTATTGAGGAACTTTATTTAGATTTTGATCGTTATAGTGAACGACAAACAATAAAAGCAAAGCAAAAAGCTCAACAATTATATATTAAAAATATACAACCCAATTTATTTCATTTCTTAGGAAAGCCTTTATGGAAGCTAAAAAAAATATTTTTACTAAAACTCGGGTTTTTAGATTGTAAAGAAGGATTTGCATTTGCTTATTTAAATGCTTTCAAAGAATTTAAAACGTATTTATTTCTTTGGTTAATGTATAGAAATATAGAATAAACATGATAAAACTATCAGGTGTCATCATAACGTACAACGAACAGGAGCATTTAAGAAAATGCTTATCTTCCTTAGTCGATATTGTGGACGAAATTATCGTTGTAGACTCCTACTCTACTGATAAAACAGAGGAAATTTGCAAGGAATTTAACGTAACATTTGTTCAACAAAAGTTTCTTGGATATTTTGAACAGAAAAACTTTGCGGTAACACAAGCCAACCACGATTACATTTTATCTTTAGATGGCGATGAAGCACTGTCTGACAGATTAAAAACTTCTATTTTAGAACTCAAAAAAGAATGGAAGCACCCTGGATATTATTGCAATAGAAGAAACAATTATTGTGGGAAATGGATTCGTTTTTCGGATTGGTACCCTGATAAAAAATTAAGACTTTTCAAAAAAGATTCCGGGGAATGGAAGGGCATCAATCCACACGATACGTATAAATTAAAACCTAAGCTGAAAAGTGGCAAATTAAAAGGCGATATTTTACATTGGATTTACAGAGATTATGACGAACATAAAGAAAAAGTTGAACACTTTTCGACTATTGGAGCTAAATCCTATTTTGAGTTAAACATTTCGGCCTCTCTTTTTAAGGTGTATTTTAGGCCTTCTTGGGCATTTTTTAAAGCTTATTTTTTAAGACTTGGAATTTTAGATGGTGTTTATGGATGGCGTATTTGCAAGCAAACATTCATAACTACCTACCTGAAATACAGTAAATTGAGACAACATTGGAAAAATTCAAAGTTATAAACGACTCTAATTAATTTGCACTAACTTCTAAAACACACAAAACATGAAACTTTTACAAATTACAGTCTCGAAAGTTTGGAGAGGTCATGAGCAAAAAATAATTTATTTATACGAAGCTTTTGAAGACAATCCAGGCATTGACAATCAATTTATTCTTTGTGCGAAAGACACACCCGTTCATGCCATTGCAGTTGAAAAAAAAATGCAAGTTACTGGCCTTGATGTTTCGTCGGAATATAACATCAAAGTTGCCAAACAAATATCAGAATTCATTAGAAAACATAAAATTGATGTTGTATTCATACACAGTAGCAAAGCACATACGTTGGCCGTAATTTCTCATTTATTATTTAAACATTCCGCAAAGCTTGTATTGTGTCGTACGCTGATAAAACGAGTTGACACCAACTTCTTTAGAAAATGGAAGTACAACTACAAGGGGATAAAAAAAATAATTTGCGTTTCAAATCCCGTTGTAGATGTTTTAAAATTTGCCGTCAAAGACCACTCCAGAATGTGTGTCGTTGGAAGTGTGACGGATGTCGATAAATTTACTAAAACTGAAAAAAACGGATTGCTACACAAAGAGTTTAACATTCCAACAGACCATAAAATCATAGGTAATATTGCTGAATTCACAGGTTTTAAGGATCATTATACTTGGATCGATACCGTTGAAGAATTAGTGAAGCGAAACCGCATCAAAGCGACATATATTTTGGTCGGAAAAGGAGGCCTCGAAAACGATATACGGAATTATGTTCGTGAACAAAACTTAGAAAAACACATCGTTTTTACTGGTTTCAGAAAAGATATTCCAGAACTCCTTCCAGAATTTGACTTGTTTATGTTTACCTCAAATAATGAACCCACAGGAGGCGTGTTGTTGGAAGCCTATGCATGTCGAGTTCCAATCGTAGCCGCAAATGCAGGGGGGATTCCAGAAGTAATTGTTCACAATAAAACTGGATTTTTAGCAGAAGTTGGGAACCCTTTTGATTTTGCAGATAAAGTGGAGTATTTAATATCTCAACCTCAATTACAAAAAGAATTCACAGAAAATGGGTATCAATACTTGATTGACAATTTCACAAAAAAGGTCATCGCTGAGAAAATGTACAAAGAATTAAATGCTGTTTCAACTTCATGAAAATTCTGTTATTCACAAACGAGTATTCTCATGAAAAACTGCCAGACTGTGGCGGTGTAGGAACGTTTTTAAAGGTTCTTGCTGAAGCCTTAGTGAAAAAAGGACATGACGTATATGTATTTGGATTTTCTAGGAAAAACATACAGTTTAGCGAACATAACATCCACTTTTACTTCATAAAAAAATATTCAAAAGCGCATTTTTTGACGGAACTCATCCGATCAATAGGTTCTAAATTGAAAAGTGATTCGTTGCAATTATTTTTCCTGAAAAAGGAACGAAAATATTTAGCCAAAAAATTAAAAACCTATGCATCCAAAAACAAAATCGATGTGATTGAATCATTTGTTTTTAGTGGATATACGGCTTATTTTGACAATAGCACTCCCCTAGTTCTGAGATTTCATGGATCGAGGGGGTTTTGGCATTATTATTTAGGTCAAAAAAAAGAATCCCTTAAAATTCTTATGGAGCAAAAAGCACTAGAAAATACATCTAAAATTGTAGCTGTTTCTGAATTTTCAGCAGAGGCAATTCAGAATATCTATTCTGTTGACACCCACAAAGTAATTTATAATGGCATCGATACAAAAGTGTTTTCTCCCGATTCCTCGATAGAAACAATTGACCAATCAATCTTTTATTTTGGCACGCTCTCTGACGCAAAAGGCGTTCATACACTCGCTAAAACTTTTAATGAAGTTGTGAAATTATATCCTAAAGCTTCCCTACATCTCATTGGAAAAGGAAAAGCCTATTGGGACTATTTATGTGAACATGTTCTTAGTGGTAATGCTAAAAAGCAATCCACTTACTATGGAGCCAAACAACTTTATGAATTACCCAAATTACTATGCAAGGCTAATTTAATTTGTTTACCCACAAATGGGGAAACTTTTGGATTGGCTTTTGTAGAATCAATGGCTTTAGAAAAGCTTGTGATTGTAAATAATATTCCGGTGGCCAAAGAAATTATAGAACACCAAAAAAATGGCTTTATAGCAAACAATCAAACTGAATTTATAAGCTATATTTCTTATGCCTTTGACAATCCAGAAAAAGCACATAAAATTGCAATAAATGCCAGAAAACATATTGTAAGTCATTTTTCTAAAGAAAAAATGGTTACAGAAACGCTTAATTTATATAACGAGCTTATTAAAATTAACAACTAATTATGCAAAACGAACTAAACAACACCCTAAAGACTTTAAAACAAGGCGGTCTTATCCTCTACCCTACGGATACTGTGTGGGGGTTGGGCTGTGATGCTACCAATTTTACTGCAGTTGAAAAACTATATAAACTCAAAAAACGAGAGGAACAAAAAACAATGATTTGTTTGGTCAGTGATTTTAATATGTTAAACTATTATGTTGAGGAAATCCCAGAAGCGGCTTATAGCATTTTAGAACATGCCACAACACCAACCACTATTATTTACGATAAGCCTTTGAGAGTTTCTGAAAATCTCATTGCAGCAGACAACACCTTGGCCATTCGCATGGTCAAAGAAGGGTTTTGTGCAGAATTACTAAAACGATTTAAAAAACCAATCGTTTCAACATCTGCAAATAGCTCTGGTAAACCAACTCCAAATTCCTTTCAAGAAATTGAAGACTATATTTTAAAAGGTGTAGACTATGTCGTAAATTTGGAGCGTACAAACAAAACGGCTAGACCTTCTTCTATTATTAAATTAAGCAATAATGGCGAAGTAAAAGTGATCAGAAAATAATTTTTAAAGACGTTTTGTAAACCTTACAAATAATGAACTACAAACACGCTTTAACATCGCCACTATTTCAGGTTGTCTCAGAATCTGCAGATCAACTTGGGGTTGACTGTTTTGTTGTTGGAGGATTTGTACGTGATTTTATATTGGAACGCGGTCGTGAAAAAGACATCGATATTGTTGCGGTTGGAAGCGGTATTGAACTCGCAAAACGCGTGGCTAAAAACCTTCCAAACACTCCTAAGGTTCAAATTTTTAAAACCTATGGCACTGCCATGATTCGATATGAAGGTGTAGAGCTTGAATTTGTAGGAGCACGAAAAGAATCTTACAACGAAAGCAGCAGAAACCCCATTGTGGAGGACGGCACTTTAGAAGAAGATCAAAACCGAAGAGATTTCACGATCAATGCGATGGCAATTAGCTTAAATTCTGCGAGCTACGGGCAGCTTTTAGATCCTTTTAATGGTCTCAAAGATTTGGCTCATAAATGTATCAAAACGCCTTTAAATCCCGTAATTACATACAGTGACGACCCTTTGCGTATGTTAAGAGCTATTCGGTTTGCAACCCAACTGGGATTTGACATTGAAACTGCTTCATTTAATGCCATTAAAGAGCAATCCCAACGGATTGAAATTATTACAAATGAGCGTATCAATGTAGAAATTCAAAAAATATTAGAAAGTGACAAACCTTCAGTAGGATTTCTATTACTTGAACAAACTGGTTTACTTCAACGCATCATTCCTGAATTGACAGACTTAAAAGGCGTTGATATTCAAGAAGGTCAAAAGCATAAAGATAATTTTTACCATACTCTCGAAGTGGTTGATAATATTTGTAAGCACACCGACAACGTTTGGCTTCGTTGGGCAGCACTTTTACACGATATTGGGAAAGCTCCCACCAAACGTTTTGATAAAAAAGTAGGTTGGACCTTTCATGGGCATGAGCTTAAGGGATCTCAAATGGCATATCATTTATTTAAGCGTTTAAAAATGCCACTTAACGAAAAAATGAAATATGTTCAAAAACTCGTGTTTATGAGTTCGCGACCTATTGTATTAGCACAAGAAAATATTACGGATTCTGCTGTACGCCGACTCGTTTTTGATGCCGGAGAATATGTCGAAGATTTGATGACCCTTTGTGAAGCAGATATCACGACTAAAAACCCTTACAAATTTAAAAAATATCATAACAATTTTAAACTTGTTAGAGAAAAGATTATTGAGGTTGAAGAACGCGACCAAATACGTGACTTTCAGCCACCCATTTCTGGTGAAACAATCATGGAAACCTTTGGTTTAAAGCCTTCCAAAGAAATAGGAATCATTAAAGAATTTATCAAAGAAGCTATTTTGGAAGGAATCATTCCTAACGACCCTGAAAAAGCCTTTGAATTAATGTTAAAAAAAGGAATCGATTTAGGATTAACTCTAGCCAATGAAAAATAAATTTAGAACATTCTCAAAAATTGCTTTAGTACTCATATATCTTGTGATTGTAGCAGGTGCTATTGTGCGAATGACTGGTTCTGGAATGGGTTGTCCAGATTGGCCAAAATGTTTCGGATATTACATCCCTCCTACAGAAAGTTCACAGTTATTATTTGAAGCAAATCATTCTTATGAAAAAGGAATGATGATTCTAATGGATCATGAAGCTTTTTTAGTTGCCAAAACTGATTTTATTTCTGGAAACAAATTTGACGCTTCTGATTGGGAAGTTTACAGCAAACACGATTATACGACTTACGATCCTGTTCATACTTGGGTAGAATACATCAATAGACTCATTGGTGCTTTTTCTGGAATCCCTATCTTAATTTTCACTGTGTTAGCATTTTGGTATTGGAAAAAAAACAAGTGGATACCCATTATTTCTGTGCTCACTTTGTTTGGGATGGGCTTTCAGGCATGGCTTGGAAAAACAGTAGTTGATTCTAACCTAGCACCTTACAAAATAACCATTCACATGGTGATGGCATTGCTAATTGTTGGGTTTATTCTGTATCTTATTTTTGCCTCTAAAACCAACTATAAACCACAAACATATCAAAAGCGTTTTTATAATATTCTTATTGTGGCGCTGGTTCTTTCGTTAATTCAAATTATTTTAGGTACTCAAGTTAGACAGTTTGTAGATGAACAAACAAAGCTATTGGGGTATCAAAAGTCCCTTTGGTTGGCATCCCCCGAATTAAATTTTTATATCCACCGTTCAACCTCTATTTTGGTTCTGCTATTGAATGGGTATCTTTGGCATCTCAACAGATCAAACTCACTTGGGTTCAATAAAATAAAACTAGTCCTTTATTGCGTAATTCTAGAAGCAACTTCTGGGGTGTTCATGTATTATTTTGATTTTCCATTTTTGAGTCAACCCTTACATTTAGTCATTGCTTCTATCCTATTTGGAATTCAATGTTACATACTTTTTGAATGCCTTCATAAAAAAAGAGAAAAGCAGCCAACATAATAAAATGCATCTTATATTTGTTTTATAATTTTAACCTATGATTTTTAGATTTAGAGTTGTTTTAGACAACGATACCAAAGAGGATATTTTTAGAGATATTGAGATTAGAAAGACCGATACTCTCGAGGATTTACATAATACAATCACACAATCCTTTGGATTTGATGGTAGTGAAATGGCTTCCTTTTATTTGAGTGATGATGAATGGAATCAAGGAGAAGAAATATCTTTATTTGATCTTAGCGAAGGTGGAAGTGATATCCAGCTCATGAGTCAGACTGTTATTAGTTCAGTCGTTTCTGAAGAACGTACAAAACTGATTTATATATACGATTTTATGAGTATGTGGACTTTTATGGTTGAGTTAGGAGAAATTGTTGAAGAAGCAGAAGGTACTGATTATCCTAATTTATTGTATGTTCATGGTCAAGTACCTAGCGACGCCCCCGAAAAAGTTTTTGAAGCGGAAGGAGACGAAGATCATTTTGATGAATTTGAAGACGACTATGGAACGGATGATTACGATCGTCTAGACTTTGACGAGAACTGGAATTAAAAGAAAATTCCTGTGTTTTCTGTTTGGTAATTTTGTTTTACAAATCTTAAAGAATTTTTTAAAATTTCACCCATATTTTTACTCTTTTTAAATCGGATATCGCGCGTATATTCAAATATTTTTGTTTTTAGTAAGGTTTCATGTTCTGGGGTAGAAATTGTATCAGAAACCATACACTGAATCAGTTGGTCAACTCGGTTTTTGAAACTCAATAAACGTTTGGCTACAATGGAGCGTTCTTCGAGTTTATATTGATTAATAGATTGCTTTTCAAATTTTTCTGTAACTAAATCAACCATTTTAAAATTCTCCTTAAAAAACTGAGGGCGGTACACATTAAATTTACCTTCAAAACACTGTTGATCAAAATCAATAGCTCGAATACTGTAAACTACATGATCAAAATCATGGGTGGGTACAATCACATAATTGTAAGAACGCATATCACCCAACAAACGAATCATACACCGTTCATTGAATTTCACAAATTCTTTTGCAATTTGTGACTTCTCTGATTCGGAACAGTTTGGGAGCATCGTTTCAATAAATTCATCGCCTGGGATACCACTAATATGCTCTTCGATTAAGGTGTCTTCATAGACTAAAAAATTCAAGTTATGAGGAGATAACATATGCTCAAGTTCCAATCCATAAATTCGAGAAGCATCCGCTTTTTTGACATAAAAATAGGCGTAGTTATCATTGAGTATGTTTCTAATTTTTATACGAAATGGCTTGGAATTTCCAAACGTACAATAATCAATTGCATCAACATTGAGTAAAGGAATAGTCTTTTCATTTCCATCCGAATGTAGCTTGGTATATATTTTTTTCAAATTCAAATCGATCTCTTTACGATCAAACTCATTATAATAGGTACGCACCCATAAGGTGTCTTTATCATTTTTATCAAACACTTCTACAGACCCTTGAAAACGAAGTAAATCATCATAAAATATAGGCAACCGAATGGTACGATTAAATTTTTGCAAATACCCCTTTAAAGCTGTATTTACAGGGTATGAAGGTTTTTTGAGGGATATTTTTAAATCGTCTTTCATGTGTTTGCTTGAATTTCAAATTTAACTTATATTTTTTTAATTTGTAACAATCATCAGAAAACATCGTCTTATATTTATGATCCATTAAAAAACCACATGTGAATTCTATCCTAAAAATTTCAAAACTTACAAAAAAATATGGATTTCTAACTGCCGTTAGCGATCTTTCATTTGACATTGAAAAAGGAAGTATTTACGGGATTTTAGGACCAAATGGTAGTGGAAAATCCACCACATTAGGAATTATTTTAAATGTTGTTAATAAAACGGCTGGAAATTTTTCTTGGTTTGGAGGGACACTGACAACACATCAAGCACTAAAAAAAGTAGGTGCCATTATCGAACGTCCAAACTTCTACCCTTATATGACTGCCTATCAAAATCTGAAATTGGTTTGCAAAATAAAAGGTGTGCCCTATGATTCTATAGAAAAGACTTTAGAAATCGTAGGACTTAACAATCGAAAACACAGCAAATTTAGTAGCTTTTCTTTAGGAATGAAGCAGCGATTGGCCATAGCCTCAGCGCTCTTAAATGACCCTGAAATATTAATTTTAGATGAACCTACCAACGGATTAGACCCACAAGGAATACATCAAATTAGAGAGATTATCAAAACTATCTCCCAAAGAGGTACAACCATTTTGTTGGCCTCTCATCTTCTAGATGAAGTCGAAAAAGTCTGTACTCATGTGGTTGTTTTAAGAAAAGGAAAAAACCTCTATTCAGGGCGTGTTGATGAACTGATTTCAAGTCATGGATTTTTTGAATTAAAAACACATCAAAAAGACGACTTGCTAAAACTTCTTGAATCGCATCCCAATTTTTCTCACACCAAAGTAGAAAACGATGTAATTACAGCTTTTCTTGAAAATCCAATGGAAGCTGAAGAATTTAACCGTTTACTTTTTAACAAAGGAATTGTATTGAGCCATTTGGTCAAAAGAAAAGAAAGTTTGGAAGAACAATTTTTACAATTAACTGACAACTAATGAGACGATTAATAGAACTAGAACTTCAAAAATTATTACTCAATAAAACGAGTAAAATTCTGATCTTTATATCCTTTATTTTGCCACTTTGTGTTATTCTTTTATCCGCTGTGAAAATTAACTTTTTTGGTTTTTTCACACTAGAACTTGGCGAATTAGGAATTTTTAACTTTCCTGTAATATGGCATATCACCACCTATTTTTCT